>Ga0172376_10002060_pt1 | contig 25049 bp, 18 predicted proteins | sample Lak35m_FD_121114 | JGI IMG/M metagenome (GOLD analysis project Ga0172376, IMG submission 121114) | Freshwater microbial communities from Kabuno Bay, South-Kivu, Congo - kab_092012_35m | ecosystem: Environmental > Aquatic > Freshwater > Lake | place: Democratic Republic of the Congo: South-Kivu...
GTATCCAGATCAGCATGGATGGTCGTGGCCGTGCGGCAGACAATATTTTTGTCGAGCGACTGTGGCGTACGATCAAGTACGAGGACATCTACCTGAAGGACTACACCACGATGGATGCCCTGCACCGCGGATTGACCGATTTCTTCGCGTTTTACAACGAGGAGCGTCCTCATCAGTCGCTTGACTACCAAACGCCCGTGGTGGTGCATTGATCGTCGATCGCTATGGCAACCCGGCTTCACAAGCCGAGCTGACCTCACCGTGTACCGGGATCAATCCGATCCACGCCTCATTAACTTAGAAATCGAGGAAGCTACAGCAGCAGGGCATCGGCCCCTCTACCCGTTGCCTGTCCTTGAGTTGCTTGATCAGGGATGCAGACGCATAAAAAAGGCCGGTTTTTCAACCGGCCTTTTTTTGTCCAGTTTACTCCTCCCTTTACTCAAGGCACCAGTTCATCAAACGCCTGCAACGGGCCAAGTTTCGCATCACGTCCGGCCCGGCCCACCGCCGGTATCACCATGAACTGATCGGCTGCCAGGCCGACATTGGTTTTTGAAGCCATGGTCTTGTAGCCGTGCGGTATCCGCAGTTCCGGGTGATCAAACGGAGCCCTTTCCCAGCGTACCCGCTCATCGGTCAATGATTTGAGAAAAGCCACCAGATCCTTGCGCTGGGGTTCGGTCAGACCCTGCGGAAAGACCAGGGTAGCGAAGTGATGCGGGTTGGTCAGATTGCCGCCCCGGTTATAAAAATCAACCACTTCTTCGAGGGTACGCATGCCGCCGTTGTGCATGTAAGGGCCGGTCAGTTCCACGTTGCGCAAGCCCGGTATCTTGAATGCTCCCATCACCGCTGACAGCCCGTAGCCCTGTCCGGGCTCGTCTCTCAATTCGGCTTCGAGTACTTCCGGTTTGGGCACCTTCGCGTAAATCACGCCATCACCACAGTTCTCCTTGCCGAACGGGTCTGCGACCAACTCGCTCTTGCGGAAATTTTCCGTAAAGGGCGTTTCGAACTGACAGGCCTTGATGCTGACCGGGTCGAGCAGAGCGACCGCCTTGCCCAGCAGCACGTTGCGGTATTGCTCACTGAAGGAGAGGGGATTGCCGTACGGGTCGGTTGCTCCCAGACCGGGGTCAAAGTCGGTAGGGGTCACGCTAGTGTTGGTAAAGCCTTCGTCGAGCAGGGCAAAGGCAATGCCCTTGCCGGTAAAGGCACCGTTCAGGGTTTTGCGGTTGACCACCACAAGGCCGGCTGGATCGACCGGGCCGTTGACCTGGGGATGGGCGGCTGAGGTCAGGGCCGCGCCCTTGTGGCACAGGTCGCAGTGGGCTTCCTTGAACACGATCAGGCCGCGTGCCTGTTGCGGATCGAGGCCAACCGGTATGTCGTTTTCGTCGCGGGGCGTGTCAAAGGGGGTGTCATCGGCAATCAGGGTATCCTGGTACAGTTGCAGGGCCAGTCCGAAAAACAACGGGAAATTGGCTTCCATTTGATTGTACGGGGTCGTCCCGTTGCCCGGCAGGCCGAATCGTCCCTTGTCTGACCAGTAACGCGGGGCAAAAGCCGTTTGAATCAGGGCACGGTAGGTTTGGTTCAGTCCCTTGCCTGAACCGTGACGCAGACCACCCAGCACACTGTCATCGGGGTGGACTGTCTGGGTTTCCAGCGCACGCCGGGTCAACAATTTTCTGCCGATGTCGGGAAAGGCCCGCTGCTGGCAGGACATCTCGATATCACTCAGTGCGGGTGCCATGGCCTGGGAAGCCAGCGAGGCATTTTCCAGGCGCAGGGTTTGTCGCTCTGTCCGACCTTCGGCATTGACGACCCAGATGCCGGCATAAACATCACGTGCGCCAAACTGGGATTCACCATTGAAGATATTGTTGGCCCGGCCATCCCAGAAATTGCGGAAGTTGTAGGCCGCATTGATGACGGTCGGGGTGTTGCGGGGTTCTACCCGGCGGGTATTGAGGTTGCCCTGATGGAACAGCGCGTCGGGTTGCGGGGTGCAGGTTTCCCGGCCTTTGCCGGAAACCCCGGCGGATTGGGCCAGGCCAACCCCGGCTGAGCCGAAGACATCGTCGGTCTGAAAGCTGACCGGGGAAGCGATGTTGTCCTTGTTGGTGTGTCGATAAAACGGAAAATCGCTGGCTTGGGGGGCATGACCCGGCCCGCCGCGAGTGCCACTGGCGGTCGCTTCGAAGGTTTCCGTGGTGGCCGTCTGACCATGCAGGCCACCGGGAGCCAACTGATTGCGGGTTCGCCCGTCCGCCCCGGCGTGGAAGTGGCAACTGGCGCAGGCAATGCCGTCGCTGCCGACCCGGGTATCCCAGAACAGGGCTTTACCCAGTTGAATGGCCGCCTGCCGGTCGACCACGATGGGTTTGTCGCCATCGAGCAGACCTGGCGTGACCGGAACCGCCACGCCCTTGAGGGTAGGAGGGGTTGGCCCGTGCGCCAGCGCGAGCGTAGAACCCAGCAAACCGATCAGGCCGATCAGTCGGGGCAGGAATGGGGTAGCGGGATGACGGTGATTCATGATGTTAAATGAGGGTTTCTGTCGGTAACAGCGAAAAAATCCGGTCGATGGAGAGCTATTGTGCCAAAAAGTTCAGGGCATGACACCGGGACAGAATGCGGGCCTCCCTGCCCGCTGGCTTGATGAACAGGATTTGCGACTTTAAGGAGTCGTTACCGTAACCGTCGTGGTGACGGGAATTTTGGCAAAATCGGCTTTGAGGGTTTTGGTACCGTCTGCCGCCACATCAAACAGGTCATTGCCGCCATTGATGCCGCCTACGGTGAAAATGTAGGTGCCTGACTTCGTTGCCTTGAAGGTCAGCGTCAGTTTGCCGGCTACCTTGTCACGAAGGCCACGCAGTTCAGGAATGCGCGGGTTGTTTTTTCCGTCCTGATCGTAACCATAAGCCACGTTCTTCATGACCAGATTACCCAGTTCCGCTGCGGTTTTTTCATCGACCGCCTTGCTCTTGTACTGGTTGGCCATCTGGGCATAGAAATGGTCGAAGACGTAGTTGTCTGCGATGGTGTCCTTGACTGCATCCCGATACCACACGGAAACGCCCGGATGTACACTGGGGTTGGCACTATCGACCATGATCTCGACCCTCTGGCCCTTCTCGGCGGTAAACGTGCCCCAGGCAGAACGGTGGGTCCAGCCCATGTCACCGAAAGCCGGATCACTCCAGCCCAACGGATGAATGGTCAATTCCTGAGGCGTGGTGTCGGGGAACTCGGCGACCGTCGTCGGCGCTGTAATGGCGTGGGCTTCCTGCAAAACCAGGCTGCCGGCAAAAGCGAAGACCAGGGAAAGGGCTGAGATGTTTGCTTTCATGAATGCTCCTTAAAAAATTTTGAAGGGGAGGATGAACTGATTTTTTGCTGCATCTGTTCACGAACGGTTCTGAATGCGGTAAAAATCCCGCAGCCACCAGACCGCTTCGATGCAGACTGGTAGGGCCATCAGCAAATAATGGGCCACTCGGCAATACCTTGTGATTGCGGGGTTTTACGGGATGGAATACGGGCCCGGGCCATGGCATTTCACGGAATGTTGTGTCATTTCACGCAGGCTGTCGCGGAGGCGCGATACTTGCCGGGTTGACTCTAACTGTCATTCAGGGCCGTTCCCTGGCTTTTAGGCCTCCTGGCATCAAGGGATTCCCCGGTTTCGCCGCGCTGCATTAAGAGGCCACGGTGCTTGCGTTCGGGCCGATCTGCACTGGCTGGCCTGTGGTCTGCCGTTTTTACCCGTCCGGAATTTTGAATCATGTCCATCACTCGTCCGTTCGTCATTTTGCTCGTCGTCCTGTTGTTTGCCCGGGTGCAAGCTGGAACCGTACCGGGTTCAGCCATCGCCAGTGCCCATCCGCTGGCTACCCGGGCCGGTTTGGAAATATTGGATCAGGGTGGCAATGCCTTCGATGCCGCCATCGCGGTAGCCGCTACCCTGGCCGTGGTCGAACCCCAGGGTTCGGGGCTGGGGGGTGGGGGATTCTGGTTGCTGCACCGGGCCGCAGACGGTCTGGACATCATGCTGGATGGCCGGGAACGGGCACCCCAGGCGGCCCGGCGTGATCGCTATCAAACACCGGCCCAATCCATCGACGGGGCTCTGGCGGCGGCCATTCCCGGCCTGCCCGCCGCGCTGGTTCATCTGGCTGAACACTACGGCAAATTGCCACTGGCCGCCAGTCTGGCACCGGCCATACACCAGGCCCGCACCGGCTTTGCCGTGGGTGAACGCTATGTCAGGGCACTGGAAACCCGCATGGCCGCCCTCGATGCCAGCCCGGCCGCCCGTGCCATTTTTCATGCCGACAATCACTTGGCCCTTCCGGGGGAGCGATTGGTACAGGCTGATCTGGCCCATACCCTGGAACACCTGGCACGGTACGGCAGGCCGGGTTTTTATGCGGGAGAGGTGGCTGAAAAACTGGTAACCAGCGTGCGGGCCGGTGGCGGAGACTGGACCCGGCACGATCTTGAGAGTTACCGGGTGGTGGAACGACAACCGCTCCGGGGCCACTACCGGGGATTACGGATTACCACCGCAGCCCCGCCTTCGGCGGGCGGTGTCGGTTTGATCGGGATGCTCAATATCCTGTCCGGTTATGATCTGGACGGCGTTTCTGCCAACACCCGCCGCCACCTGATCATCGAAGCCATGCGCCGGGCCTACCACGACCGCGAGCACTATCTGGGCGATCCTGATTTTGTGAGCATCCCCCTGTTGCGTTTGCTCAGTCCCAACTATGCAGCCGGTTTACGCAGTACCCTGAGGCCCGATAAAGCCACTCCCAGTGTATTTTTCAGTCAAACCCGTCCGCCCGAACCCGACGGAGCCAACACCAGCCATTACGCGATCCTGGACAGCGACGGCAACCGGGTAGCGGCCACCCTCAGCATCAATTACGGGTTTGGTTCGGGGTTCGTGGCCCCCGGAACCGGGGTTTTGCTGAACGATGAGATGGACGACTTTGCCACCCGTCCGGGGATGGCGAATGTCTATGGTCTGGTCGGGGGCGAACCCAATGCCATTGCACCGGGTAAACGGATGCTGTCGAGCATGACCCCCACCTTCGTGGAATCGAACGATGCCGTTGCTCTCCTGGGAACGCCGGGCGGCAGCCGTATCGTCAGCATGGTCTTGCTGGCGATACTGGATTTCGCGGCCGGCCACGGGCCCGCCTCCTGGGTCAGTCTGCCCCGTTTCCATCATCAGTACCTGCCCGATGTAGTGGAATACGAACCGGACAGCCTGAGCGGCCCGGATATCGAAGACTTGCAGCAACGCGGGCACACGCTCAAACCCACCTCAAAACCGTATGGCGATTTTCACGCCATCCTCTGGAATCACACCACCGCCACACTGGAAGCGGCCAGCGATCCACGCGGTGAAGGCCAGGCTCGGGTGCGGTTGAGTAAACAATGACACGTCCTGCCCCGAACCGCACGGTTTGCCATCGTTATGAGGATCCGCTGGCGCGTATCTGGACGGCCTGTGCCGAACAGACCGGCTTCAGGATCGTGCGTACCCCTGAGGTTTATGCTTCGACCGATGGGCGCGGCACGATATTCATTGCCGAGGACAGCCAACTGGATGCGGATGACTGTCTGGCCCAGATGATTTTGCATGAACTGTGTCATGCCCTGATCGAAGGGGAACAGGGGCAGGGACAGGTGGATTGGGGGCTGGGTATCTACGGCGGCTCTCATCCGTGGCGCGAATGGGCTTGTCTGCGCTTGCAGGCCGCGCTGGCTCGACGTTTCGGGTTGCGGGATTTTCTGGCTCCAACCACCGATTTTCGGGAGAGTTTCTGGAATCACCTGCCGGACGATCCTTTCATGGCTACGGTGGAGGCGGGCGGTCGACGGGAGAAAAGCTGCGTCGCCGCCCGGATCGGTTTTCACCGGGCCATGCAGCCGGCCTGGCGGCAACCCCTGGATGCGGCTTTCAAAGCCACGGCAAGGGTGGCCACCCTGGTTCAGGGCATACGGTCAGGGGAGGTAGCACGGCCCTCGCTGTGGGATACGGTTCACCCCGAACCGCCGACTCATCAGACCGGACTCGCACCGGTGCAGCATGCCTCCCCGGGCTCAGGGGATAGTCGACACTGTGCTGATTGTGCCTGGTTTTTTGTCCGCCGCCGCCATGGCCGTTGCCGCCGTCAACCGTCCGTGCGCCTGGGCCGGGAGGAAGTAGCCTGTCTGCTGTTCGAAGCAGCGGATGAACTGGATTGCCAGACCTGCGGGGCGTGTTGCCGCGAGGCTTATGATGCGGTCGAGGTATCCCGCCGGGATCCGGTGGTGCGTTTGCACCCGGAGTTGATCCTGGAGCGGGACACCCATCTCAAGCTGAAGCGAACGGGTTCGCGTTGTGCGGCCTTGCAAGGCGGTAATGCCCCGACTGAAGCCTTTGCCTGTAGCATTTACCCGGATCGTCCGGCGACTTGCCGCCAGTTTGAAAGAGCCAGTCTGAACTGTCTGGATGCCCGTCAGCGGGTAGGCTTATCAGCCTGAGGTGGCCTCGATGAAGCGAAGCGCAATCGGGGAATGGTGCTGTCCAGGCGGTGATGAGGCCTGTTAACTGGATATTTCAGGCCAGTATCAGGGCATCGGTGGTCAGGGTGTCGACCCCCACCAACCGGATACCCCAATCGGCCTGTAAATCGCCATCACGATCAGCCTGCAATTCCAGGCTTTTGCTGTCCCAGCGCAGTTGACCGATTCGGGTGAATGCCCTGTCGCCTATAAAACTGAACGGTTGAAGGGTGTTGGGTGATCCGGGAATGGCATCCATCCCGCCGAGATCGAGACGGTCGCCGTCTGCCAGGGAAAAATCCGTAACGGTGTCATAGGGTGTGGAAATCGTAGCCTGCTCACTGGCGCGGGCCCAGACGAACACATCGGCTCCGGCCCCCCCGGTCAAGGTATCGGCACCCACACCACCGTTCAGGGTATCGGCTCCGCGTCCACCGTCCAGCCAGTTATTCACCGTGTTTCCCAGGAGGTAGTCGTTACCATCGCCGGTATAAGCGGTTTCGATCAGGGTTTTATCGGTCAGTTTCAGTGGGTTGTCACCGGCCAGGCGGCTGACGGCTCCGGGGGTGAGATCGAGATAAACCGGGCCGGTCATGGCACTGGCATTGAGGGTGTCATTGCCGGATTCGTCATTCAGGCTGCGGCGTGTGGCATCCTGTTGGGTCTTGAAGCCGACGTATTCATCCGTATACACATACAGATCGTCCTGATTCAGGCCGCTGGCCGGGATTTCATCGCCGTAAACCTTCAACGACCAGTCCAGTAACCGGCCTGCGATTCCGCGATCTTCATCGCTGATCGTGAGCTTCCAGTTGCCCTGTGACGACTCTCCCCAGAACCGGGTGCTGGTAAATGTCCAGGTCAGTTCGGTGCTGTCCGGCTCGCCGGTGGTTCTGTCGAGCAGTAGGCTTTGGGTTCCTGACGGCGAAACCAGTGCTACCTTGAGGTCCTCTATAAATCCGTGCCGCAGGTGCAGGGTGGCGGTTACCTGATCCACTTCCAGGTTTTTGTTGATGCGCAGCAGGCTGCTGATGCCACGGGATGAGCCATCGGGAATGACAAGATTGAGGGGACGCGAAGCCGCCTCCGTCGTGGCCAGGTTGTCGTAAGTGCTTTGATATTCCCAGGTTTCTGCCAGCCGCACGGCGGCACGGGCATCGGCCAGCCCGAACCCGAAATCACGACTGTTATGCAAACCGCCGCCGTTCCAGTTGGCGGCCTGATTGTAAGTCCAGTCTGTACGGGAGACATCGCTGATCCGGGCCGAGTAAGCCAGGATTTCCTGAACGTCACGATAACCCAGTGCAGGATTGGCCTCGAGCATCAGGGCGATGATGCCGGAAACAGCCGGTGTGGCGGCCGATGTGCCGTTGAATCCGACATACCCGTCATAGTCTTCCAGGTAATAGTCGCTGCCGGTGTAACCGGCCCGGCCACTGCGATCCGTCGTGATGAGTCCGGGGCTGTCGGAGGTGCTTTCCCCGCCCGGGCCGGTAATCAGGATGGAACTGCCGGGTGTGCTGTAACTGGATAAGCGACCGTCCTGATTGGCGGCAGCCACCGCAATGGCATAGGGTGAACTGTTGATGGCGTTGAGGTTGGCATCCCAGCCCTCCTCGCGTTCGTTACCGGCGGCAAAGGTCATCACGATACCCAGCCCGTTGCGTCCGTTTTGCACCGCGTCTTTCAGTGCGGCAACCAGTCCCCTGGCATCGTATCCACCGTCCTCGAAGGGATCGAATCCCCAACTGTTGTTGATGATGTCGATACCCTTTGCGATGGCAAAATCGAAACAGTCGGCGATTTCATTCAGGCTATCGCCAATGAGTGAACCCAGGGTAGCCCCGTAAGCGATGCCCGTGATGCCTTTGTCGTTATTGGCGACCGCAGCGATCACGCCGGCCACGGACGTGCCGTGGTTGCTGTCAGGGCTGGTCGGGTCACCGGCTGCCCGGTTCCTGACAAAGTTATAGGCGAGTTTTGGATCGTAATTGGCAGCAAGGTCAGGATGGGTGGATTGTACCCCGTCATCACAAACCGCAATCCTGATGCCGTAACCGGTATAGTCATTCCAGACGGCCACTACACCCAGATCGTATACTGCCGGATTGGCATTGGACAGATACCACTGTTTCTGGAACAAGGGATCATTCGGCAGGGGGGCGGCAGGGGAGGCATTTCGTTTTTGCATGGTCGGTACACCGGAAGGGGTCAGTAAAGGGGTTAGTAAAAGCCAGGATACATGTTCAGGCTACTGCGCCTCGTACAACCCGCCGGTGCTGGCAGACCACCGATCAGTTGAGGGTATTTACGGCAGGAGGCTGTCTGGAATAATCGCCCTGCCATAATTTCTCGATCTGGTAGAACTCCCGGGTCTGGGGTTTCATGACATGAACGATCACGTCGCCCAGATCGACCAGTACCCACTCGCCCGGGTTTTCGCCCTCGACCCCGATGGGGAAAATCTCGATTTTGCGGATATCCACCACGACATGGTCGGCCAGTGCCCGGACATGCCGTTCGGAAGTGCCGCTGGCAATCACCATGAAGTCGGCAATGTTGGTTTTCTCCCGTACATCGATGACCTTGATGTCGCGTCCCTTGCCATCGTCCAGGGTGTTCAGTACGACTTGTAGTAATTCTTGGGTGTTTATCATGCGGAAAATTCGCTTAATGAATGCTGAAGGGGGGGTGTAACCGGTTTCATTCGCCGGATTCGGCGGGGTTGCCCGCCTGGCGTTTGTTTTTTGACGGGGGATTCGAGCCAGGTTTTTCGGCTCTCTCCCGGGATTGCTGAACGTCCATTTTTTGTTCCCGGCGCTGACGGATTCTTTCCAGCGGCGAGGCCGGATTCGACTCCGGTTGTGCTTGTATCCGGGTCATGTTTTGCCGGTTTTGCCGGAGTTGTTCCATTTTTTTGTCAAATTCCTGCTGTCCGAAGGTTCTTTCGGGTGATGCATTGCCGGGCATGAAGGCTCTGGAATCAGGCCGGTCGGCATCTGGCCCTGGCCGGGTGTCATACGGTTTGATGTCAGGTCGATACGCTTCCTCATGATCCCTGAAACGGGGCCGCTCGGGCTTCGGCGCAACCGGATAACCGTAATAGTGGTTGTTGATCTCGTAAGAAGGCGGTTGAACGGGATAGCTGCGTGGCGGTGTCGTGTACCGGTAAACGTGGCTTTCGGTACGGGTTCGGGTATAGGGGTAGCGGTTGGTCGTACCGTAGTAATCGCCGCAAGCCGTAAGCCAGAGGCCCGGCAGCAGCATCAGGGGCAAGGTATATTTCATGGGATTACCTGTCTGGGTGAGTCGAATAATGTTTCCCGAGTTCCAGCACGGTCGGTTCCAGCGCCCGCTCCATATCGTCCAGTAACTCCGGAATACGCGCCAGGCTTTCATCCTTTAACGCCTGATCCAGGGTCTGGAGGGTCTCCCGCAAGCGCGGCAGGCCGAGGGTTCCGCCCAGACCCTTCGCCGTGTGGACGATACGACGGGCACTGGTTTGATCCTGTTGCCGGATCAGGTCTTTCAGTTGGTACAGTTCGTTGACGTTTTCGTTCAGGAAGATCATGACCATATCGTGGTACAGCGCGGTGTCGCCGTCCAGGTTTGCGAGTGCCATCGCTTCATCGACCCATTCGCAACGTACGACAGATTCTGCCACGCGGTTCACCGGCGCAACGGAGTCGGGATCAGGCTGGCGCAGTTCCAGAAGGCTCACCATGGTTTTTCTGAGATGTACCATGTCGATCGGTTTGCTGACATGGGCGTTCATGCCCAGCGTCAGACAGCGTTCCCGTTCATCGGTCATGGCATGGGCGGTGGTGGCAATGATGGGTAACCGGGGCAGGTCGAGTTCGTTGCGGATGATGCGGGTGGCCTCGTAACCGTCCATCACCGGCATTTGTATATCCATGAGTACGATGTCGTATGCGTCGGGATGGGCCTTCAGGTGATCGACTGCTTCCAGGCCATTACTGACCAGTACGGGGCGAATACCCATGCGCTTGAGCATGGCCTCGATCACCAGTTGATTGATGGGATTGTCTTCGGCCACCATGACCCGGATATGGCTGACCGGATCGGTGGCCTGATCGTCGGTGGTATCCGCTTCGGGTGCGAGCATTTCCCGGGTTCCTATGGGGAAGGGCAGGGAGAAACTGAACTGGCTGCCCTGACCGGGTACGCTGCTGACCTCGACATCACTGCCGCCCATCAGTTTGACCAGGTTGGCGGATATGGCCAGACCCAGGCCACTGCCACCGTATTGGCGGGTGGTCGAAGCATCTGCCTGGGAGAACGCCTTGAACAATCGCCCCCTGGCCTGTTCATTCATCCCGATGCCGGTGTCGACGATACGAAAACCCACCAGAACCTGATGAATTTCGTTTGCTTCCACCCGCAGTTGCAATGTCACCGAACCTTTATGGGTAAACTTGATGGCGTTGTCGACCAGATTGGTCAGCACCTGCCGGAGTCGCAAGGTGTCGCCCAGCAAAACCTCCGGCAACTGGCTGTCAAGGTCGAGTAGCAGTTTGAGATTTTTGGCATCGGCCTTGATATCGGCCAGATTCCAGACATCCTTGACAACCCGGTTGATCGAAAAAGGGATGCGTTCAATGACGAACCGACCCGATTCAATCTTTGAATAGTCCAGGATGTCGTTGATGATGCCGAGCAGATTGGTGGCCGAATAATGAATTTTGGTCAGGTAATCCTTTATCAGGGCCGGATTGTCCATGCCCTGACCCAACTGGCTGAGACCGATGATGGCATTCATCGGGGTACGTATTTCATGCGACATATTGGCCAGAAATTCACTTTTCAGGCGGGTGGTCGACTCCGCGTTTTCCTTGGCGGCCAGAAGACTCTGTTCAAATTCCTTGCGGGCACTGATATCAGTCAGCACACAATGAGTTTTGACGAAATCTCCCGCCTCATTTCGTTGCACCTGTCCATCGAGTTGTACGGTGATGACCTGACCCTCACGGGTCATCAGTTCGATTTCCTCGCTGACCTGGCCCTCCTGCAAAAAACGGCCATAATGCGCCAAAAACCCGGCACGACGGGTGGCCGACCAGAACGCATGGAAGGGCTGTTTGAGGAGTTCCTCCGCCCGGTAACCCAGATGCTTGCACAGTTCCGGGTTGACATCGATCAGGTGTCCATCAATATCCTGCGACAAATACGCCTGGGGTGAGTGTTCAAACAGGTTGCGGAACCGTTGTTCACTGTCACGCAGGGTTTTTTCGGTTTGTTTTCTGGCCGAAATATCGCGGAAGTAGCCACTGACGACTTCATGCCCTCTCTGATTGAGGTAAGTGGCATGGATCTCGACCGGTACGATTTGCCCGTCGCCCAGCTTGTGTACCGATTCAAAAGAGAGATTTCCCTCACGCTTGAGCTGTTGCCAGAAAGCCTGTATGCGGGCTTCGTCGTAATCGGGATCGATGTCCAGTATCCGGAGCGAGAGGATTTGTTTCTCGGGATAACGGAAATGCCGGATGGCGGCCTGATTGACGTAGTAAAGGCGAAAACCATCGGCCGGATCCAGTATGTACATGGGGGTATCCAGCGTTCCCACGAAACCTTGCAGCAAGCGTTCCTGGCTATGGCTGCGTTCCTGTTGCTCGGCCAGCAGGGCCAGATGCGTCAGCCGGTCGAGCAGTTCCCGGTCTTCCGGTTCGGGCATGGCACTGTCAGGATAAAACAGGCAGGCTGAACCGATGATCGATCGATCCTGCAGGCGTATGGGCACGCCGCGACAAAGCTTGAGTTGGCTACGGGCTACTGCCCGGTTGAATTTTCTCAGTCCCGGTGAAGACAGCATGTCGTCAATGAGCAGCTCATGTCCTGTTTCCAGTATCTCCAGCAGGGGATTGCCGGTTTGATCCGCATCACTGTAGAGGTGGGTCAGTGCCGCCTGGAAAGACGGAGGCAGGTTGGGTGCGTACAATTCGAGGTTGCTGCGTGGCCCGATCAGGGTGACACAGCCACGGAACCGTCCTCCTCCACTGTTTTCGAGTGACTGGATGATGTGTGACAGGGACTCGTGCAGGGTATGGCTGCGGGTCAGGTTTTCGAGAATGTGCTCGCGTTCCCGGAGATTTTTTTCAGCCCGTTTGCGGGCCCTGATTTCCCGTCTCAGCAAAGCGATCCAGCCGGCCAGCAGGGCTGAAACCGCCAGCAAACCCGAACCCTGATAAAGAAAATCCCGGTATCCGTAGTCGGCTGCTACCTCCTTGTTCAGCCAGCGGTCGTGCAGACGGTGGGTTTCTGCCGCCGGTATGCAGGCCAATGCCTTTTCAAGAATGTTGAACAGCACCAGATCGTCGTGCCGTACCGCCATCGAATAATCCGTATCCTGATCACTTTGCCCCACGATATGCAGGCTGGAGAAACCTGCCTGTCTGATTTTGTAACGGGTCGAGGGCCATTCGGCAATATAAACATCAACCAGGCCTGCCTGTAGCCACTGCAAAGCTTCTTCAGTATTCCGGGCCGTGGCCAGTCGAATGCCCGGATTTTTTTGCCTCAGTTTGGGTTCCAGACCCTCACCGGAACGAACGGCGACCTTGCGGTCATTGCCGAGTGTGTCGATACCGCCGAAAAAACGGGTTTCCTCCCGGGCAAAAACCATGGCAGGCATGGAGAGATAGGGGGCGGTGAGGCGCAGGGCATGATTGTCACCCGGGGTTTTGGCCAGCAGCGGGACTATATCGACCTGCCCGTTTTCCAGCATGTCCAGCAAGCCTCTCCGGGAGTTTTCGGTGACGGTCTCGAAATGTACCCCCAGTTGGGCTGCCAGCAGATCGAGCAGCTCCGTGGTCAGCCCTGAAAACCGTCCCGGTTGGTCTTGCCATTGATAGGGAGGGAAATCCGGGTAGGCCCCAACCCGGATGACGGGATGGTTCGAGAGCCATTGTTGCTCCTCCGCGCTCAGTTGCGGGGCCAGCAGGGTGGAAGGGCCATAAAGAAAGCCCTTGAGCGAATCACCGGGCCGGGCCAGTCCCAACCGGATGTAGTTATCGTGTATTGCATTGAACCGGTGGGGATCGATCTGTCCCAGGGGTATCCGGTCAGCCATGATCAGCTTCGACAATTCCTCCGCCTGGTAAGTGAGGCGTTCGCCGGTTGCCTGGTGTTTGGGATCGTACTGTTTCAGGATGATATCGATCACCTCCTGCGGGTGATCCAGTGCGTAGCGCCATCCCTTGAGCGAGGCCCGCCTGAATTTTTCCACCCGCTGCGGGTGCTGGCGGATTTCTGCTTCAGTGGTATAGAGCAGGTCGCCCGGATGATCGACACCGTAGTTCAGGGGATTGATGATATTGATGTCGATACCGCGTTCCCTGAACAGAAACGGTTCATTTCCGAGGTAGGCGGAGGTGACCTCGGCCTTGTTCCGGAGCAGGATCTGGTTGTCTATTTCCTGGGGCACCCGGTTGATGTCGGCTTCCCGGATGCCGGTGTTGTAGAACATCTGAGCAATCGGGGAGCGGTCGTTGAGGTCGTACATGACCTTGCGCCCCGGCATTTCGTAGGGGCTGACGATGCCTGAATTCCTGAGACTGATCAGTACCATCGGGCTGTGCTGGTAGATGGCGGCCAGCATGACCACCGGTTTGCCCTGTAACCGTTCCAGTAACAAACCGGCATCACCAATGCCGTATTCCGCCTGGCCTTGCAGCAACCGGTTGGTGATGCTGAAGGGTTCAGTGCGCTCGATCAGGTTGACATCCAGGTTTTCTTCGGCATAAAAGCCCTTTTCCCGGGCGGCGTAATAACCGGCGAACTGGAAGGAATGCATCCACTTCAGTTGCAAACGTACTTTTTCCGGAGGCGGAACAGCGGCCACCAGGGGAGTAGCCCAGGCACAAATCCATGAGCAGACAATGACGGGGAGGAGATTCATGGAAGGGGTTTGGGTTCGATGCTGTCCGGGGATGAATGACCCAGCATTTCGCGGGCATGGGCCAGGGTTTGAGGGGTGATATGAACGCCCCCCAGCATTCTGGCGATTTCGCCGATGCGTTCGTCCAGGCTGATTGTGCATACGGTGGAGTGGGTCATGCCGTTGACATCCCCTTTTTGCACCCGCAGGTGATGATGCGCCTGTGCGGCTACCTGGGGTAAATGGGTCACGCACATGATCTGCCGTCCCTGACTCAGGGTCTTGAGCCTTTGGCCAACCATTTCGGCAACCCGTCCGCCAATGCCGGTATCGACTTCGTCGAAAATCAGGGTGGGTATGGTTCTGGAATCGGTAGCGGTGACCTGTATGGCCAGACTGATCCTCGACAATTCCCCGCCCGATGCCACTTTGGCCAGGGTGCGTGGAGGTAACCCCGGATTGGCACTGACCAGAAATTCCACGCTGTCGTTGCCATGGGCATTGGGTTCTGTGTCGCCGTGCCTGATGTCGATCAGAAACCGGCCCTGCGGCATGCCCAGTTCCTGGATACAGGCAGAAATTCGCTCCGCCATGTCCTGTCCGGTTCGCAGGCGTCGTGCCGAGAGGGCTTGTGCCACTTCAGCATAGTCATGCCGGATGGTATCCAGTGCCTGCTCCAGTTGGCTGGTTCGCCCGGCATGGTGGGTGATGCGCTCCAGTTCTTCTGTCAGTTGCTGCAGGTGGTCGGGCAGGCTTTGCGGGCGGATGTGGTGTTTACGGGCCAGGTGGTGCAGGTCCGCCAGTTTTTGTTCGAGTTGGCCGAGCCGGGCCGGATCGGCATCCAGACGCTCCAGCCGTCGCCGCAGGGTGGAGGCCGCTTCGCTGACCTGAACCCGGGCTTCCTCCAGCAACTGCACACATTCACCGAATTCGGGAGCGAGCTGGGTGATTTCGGCCAGGGCGTGAATGGACTGCGACAGGCGGGTGACTACCGCGTGTTGCTCGCCTTCGTAGAGGTTGTCCAGTTCGTGCTGGCCGGTTTCCTGTATTTTGCCGACGTTGGCCAGCCGGGTTTGTTCTTCCGCCAGGTGATCGTAGTGGAGCGAGGCGATTTCAGCCTGTTCCAGTTCTTCGACCTGAAACCGCAGCAGTGCCTCCCGGGCGGCCTGATCCCGGGCCGCCGTGGTCAATGCCAGCAGTTCCCTTTGGGTTTTGCGGTAGCTTTGAAAGAGCTGATCGGCCCGGCTCAGCAGGGCCGCATTACCGGCGGCTTCATCCAGCAGGCGACGTTGTTCGGCGGCTTTGAGCAAATGCACATGGGCGTGCTGGCCGTGTATCTCGACCAGGCAGCTTCCCAGGGTTTGCAGGGCACTCAAGGTAACCTGACGGGTATTGACATACGCCCGGGAGCGGCCCTCGATGGTCATGACCCGGCGAATCAGGCACTCGTCTGCTTCGGCCAGATCGTTTTCTTCCAGCCATGCGCGGGCATCCGCTGCGTCGGAAACGTCAAAAACCAGGCTGACTTCGGCCCGGTCTGCACCGGGTCTGATCTGACCGGTGTCGGCTTTTCCGCCCAGTCCAAAGCCCAGGGCATTCAGCAGAATGGATTTTCCGGCACCGGTTTCGCCGGTCAATACCGAAAATCCCTGTGCCAGGGTCAGTTCAAGGGTTTCAACGATAGCGAGATTTTTGATGCCGAGTCGAGTCAACATGTTTCAAGACCTGTAGCCGGAACTCCAGTTGAGTTTTGCGCGAAGAATTTCAAAAAAATCGTAATGACAGGGATGAAGGATACGAAAGGGCAGGGGATCCTGCCGGATTTCGATGCGGTCATTGATCTCCACATCAGGAATCGGGACATTATCACACACCATCTGGGCCCTGAATTGCTTGCAGGGTCTGAAGGTGACTTCGATCAGACTGTCGCCGTTGACCACGATGGGACGGTTGGTCAGGGTGTGCGGGTTGATGGGAGCCAGTACGATAGCCTGTAGTGAAGGAGCCAGAATGGGGCCACCTGCCGAGAGTGCGTAGGCTGTAGAGCCCGTCGGGGTCGACACGATAAGACCGTCGGAGCGTTGTGAATTGAGGAATACGCCGTTGATCCGGGTTTCTATCTCGATCATGCTGGTGGCGTTCCAACTGTGTATCACCACTTCATTGACGGCGGTTTGTTCCTGTACCAGACCCCCCTCCCGGCGCAGGCGAGCCTTCAGCATGAACCGTTCCTCGGCTTCATAACGACCATCCAGGATATCATCCAGACAGTGACGGGCATCATCGGGTGAAATATCCACCAGAAACCCCAGCCGCCCCAGGTTGATGCCGATCAGGGGAATGCGATGGGGTGACAGGGTGCGGGCGGCCGTGAGCAGGGTACCGTCTCCGCCGACGACGATGGCCAGTTCGCAGTCGCCGCGCAATTCGGTCAGCACTCGATGCTCGGGCGAGAAGGCCGAGAGAAACCCGGCACTCCCTGATTCGACGATGACCTTTATTCCCCGCTCAACCAGGTAGGTGTAGAGTGATACCAGTGTTTCAGCGATGCGCCCGGCATCGGTTTTGCCGATCAGGGCGACCGTGGAAAAAGGCGTGTGGCTCATGATGCAGGCTTCAGAGTGCAGATTGCAGGTAGTTTTCCAGACCAACCTTGTCGATGAGTTCCAGATGGGTTTCCAGCCAGTCGACCCGCTCTTCGCCATTTTCCAGCAGGTGTTCCAGCAATTCGCGCGAGACGTAATCGGAGTGCTGTTCGCAGTGGTGGATCGCTTCCCGGAGCCGGGCCACCGACTGTTCGGCCAGTTGCAGGTCACAGCGCAGGATTTCCGGGGTGTTTTCCCCGATTCTCAGGCGGCCCAATTCCTGCAAGTTGGGCAGTCCTTCCAGAAACAGGATGCGTTCCATCAGTTGGTCTGCCTGTTTCATGGCGCGGATGGAGGCTTTGTAGGCCTGATCGTTCAGTCCGCCCAGTCCCCAGTGCCTGAACAGGCGGGCATGGAGGAAGTACTGGTTGATGGCAATGAGTTCAAGACCCAGCACCTGATTGAGGCACTGGATTATCGAGGCTTCGGTTTTCATGATGTGAACTCCAAAAGGGTGATTGGTGGCCGGTATGGTATGAACTTCTTGACACATTATCCAGCGGTTGTTAATTTTTGGCACTCCGATATCGAGAGTGCTAAAAGTGTTTCAGTGCCATGCACCCATCTCCCCATCTCCAGTTGAATGAACGCGCCCAGCATTTGCTCAGGGTGTTGGTCGAACGTTATATCGGCGAAGGGCAACCGGTGGGTTCGCGAGCCCTGGCCCGGGATGCCGGTCTGAACCTCAGTCCGGCCACCATACGCAATGTCATGTCCGATCTGGAGGAGCTGGGGCTGATCACGGCACCCCACACCTCGGCCGGTCGCATGCCGACGGTGACCGGTTACCGGCTGTTCGTCGATACCCTTCTTACCATCCGTCCCCTCCAGCAGAGCCTGGTGGAACAACTCCGGAGCCATCTCAAGGTACAGGATACACCCGAAGAATTACTGGAAACAGCTTCCCGGCTGCTTTCGGAAGTGACCCATCTCGCCGGGTTGGTGATGATGCCCCGGCGCGAATGCCAGGCCTTCCGTCACTTCGAGTTTCTGCCCCTTTCAGAACAGCGGATTCTGGTGATTCTGGTGACCCGGGAAGGCGAGGTGATGAACAAGATCATCACCCCGCAACGGCAATTTTCGGCCAGTGAATTGCAATCCGCCGCCAACTATCTGAATGCCACCTATACGGGCAAGGATTTGCGTACCATTCGTGAAAGCCTGCAAAAGCAGATGCAGGAGGCCCGGGAGCAACTGGGTATCGAAACAGTGACGGCGGCCGAAATCGCAGAGCTGGCCCTGGCACCGGACGATACCAGACGGCGGCGTCCCTTTGTCTTGAGCGGTGAAATGAACCTGCTGGACTGTGCCGAGTTATCCAGCATGGATCAGGTGCGTGGCCTGTTCGAGGCCTTTCACCAGTGTGAAGGCATCGTGCAGATCCTCGACCGCTGTCTGGAGACATCCGGCATCAAGATATTCATTGGCGAGGAAGCGGGATACCGGGCACTGGATCAATGCAGTGTGGTGACTTCCGCTTACTCGGTCAACGGGGAAATCATCGGTGTGCTGGGTGTCATCGGGCCGACCCGCATGGCGTATGAACGGGTCATCCCTGTCGTTGACATCACGGCCAAATTGCTGGGTATCGCCTTGAATCAAAAATCCCTGTCCCCATGTTGAGGATGCGATTCGCCTGGCCATCACGGCAAGGCTGAACCTTCCCGGCAAAGCGGGAGGCTACCCCGGGTGTGGCCCACAACCTTTTCCCTGTTCAGGGCCATATCCCGACCTGTTTCAACCGCTGCCACTGTCTGAACAGGCCGCGGTTTTTTATATTCAAAACCGGAGCAGACCCCATGAGTATTGAAGAAGCCCTGCCGGACGAGACCTTGAACTCACCGCAGGACATGGCCGAAATATCAGCCCCGCCATCACCGCAACCGGACGTGATCGAAGTGGGTTCGGTCGAAGAGCTGGCGCGGCAACTGGCCGAAACAGGCCTTAAAGCCCAGGATTACTGGGACAGGCTGGTTCGGTTGCAGGCCGAATTTGAAAACCATAAAAAACGCACTGAAAAGGATTTGCAAAATGCCCACAAATTTGCGCTGGAGCGTTTTGCCAAGGAATTGCTGACCGTCATGGACAGCCTGGAGCTGGGCATACAGGCATCGGTTTCCAGCCAGTCCGATGTAGAGAAACTGCGTGAGGGCATGGAACTCACACTCAGGCAACTGGCTGCCGTGTTTGAAAAATTTGGTATCCAGGTCATCGATCCTCTGGGTGACAAATTCAATCCGGACTTGCATCAGGCCATGGCGGCCCAGCCGGCCGAGGCGGTCGAGCCCAATACGGTCGTCAAGGTATTCCAGAAAGGTTACAGCCTGAACGACCGTTTACTGCGTCCCGCCATGGTCATCATCGCGCAGCAGGTCACCGGTTCGCGTATCGATCAACAGGCTTGAAATCGAATCGGGCCTGCCCCATAAAATTTGAAGTTTCATTTTCAGCCCAACTTACAAAACAGCTCAGGAGCATCACATCATGACACGAATCATCGGTATCGACTTGGGAACCACCAACTCTTGCGTAGCCATACTGGAAGGCGGTAAACCGCGAGTCATCGAAAATTCGGAAGGGGCCCGCACCACGCCCTCCATCATTGCCTTCACCCCGGACAGCGAAGTACTGGTAGGACAATCCGCCAAGCGTCAGGCCGTGACCAATCCCAAGAACACCCTTTATGCGGTGAAACGCCTGATCGGACGTCGCTTCAAGGATGGCGTAGTACAAAAGGACATTCACCTGGTTCCCTACAACATCGTCGAAGCGGACAACGGCGATGCCTGGATCGAAGTCAACGGCAGGAAAATGGCTCCGCCGGAAATATCGGCCCGGGTGCTGATGAAACTCAAAAAGGATGCCGAAGCCTACCTGGGAGAAGAAATCAGCGAAGCCGTCATTACGGTGCCGGCCTATTTCAATGATTCCCAGCGTCAGGCCACCAAGGATGCCGGACGCATCGCCGGGCTGGATGTCAAGCGCATCATCAACGAACCGACCGCCGCTGCCATGGCGTTTGGCCTGGATAAAAAGCACGGTGACATCAAGATTGCCGTATACGATCTGGGCGGTGGTACCTTTGACGTTTCCATCATCGAAATCGCCGAAGTCGACGGCGAGCATCAATTCGAGGTGTTATCCACCAACGGAGACACCCATCTGGGTGGCGAAGATTTTGACCTGCGCATCATCGATTTCATCTGCGATGAATTCAAGCGGGAAAACGGCATCGACCTGCACAATGATCCGCTGGCCCTGCAACGCCTGAAAGAGGCAGCGGAAAAGGCCAAGATCGAATTGTCATCCAGCCAGCAAACCGACATCAACCTGCCCTACGTCACGGCAGATGCCTCAGGCCCCAAGCATCTCAACATCAGGCTGACCCGGGCCAAACTGGAAGGTCTGGTCGAAGACCTGATCCTGAAGACCAAAAACCCGTGCGAAACGGCCCTGAAGGATGCCGGCCTCAAGCCCAGCGAAATCGATGAAATCATCATGGTGGGTGGCCAGACCCGCATGCCCAGGGTGGTGGATTTCGTGCGTGAAGTATTCGGCAAGGAAGCCCGCAAGGATGTCAACCCGGACGAAGCCGTGGCACTGGGCGCGGCCATTCAGGGTGGTGTTCTGGGCGGGCAGGTCAAGGATGTGTTACTGCTCGATGTAACGCCACTGTCGCTGGGCATTGAAACCCTGGGCGGGGTCATGACCAAGCTGATCGAAAAGAACACCACCATCCCCACCAAAACCGGTCAGGTTTTCTCAACCGCTGAAGACGGACAGACCGCCGTTACGATTCACGTCCTGCAAGGCGAGCGTGAAATGTCGCGGGACAACAAGTCACTGGGTCGTTTCGACCTCTCCGATATTCCCTCGGCACCGAGAGGGGTTCCCCAGATCGAAGTCACCTTCGACATCGATGCCAACGGCATTCTGCATGTTTCTGCCCGGGACAAGGCGACCGGCAAGCAGCAGTCCATCCGCATTACTGCCTCCAGTGGTTTGACCGAAGACGAAATCAAACGTATGGTACGCGATGCTGAACTGCACGCAGAGGAAGACAAACGCATGCACGATCTGGTTACCGCCCGTAACCATGCCGACAGTCTGATCCATTCGACCGGCAAAACACTTCAGGAAGTGGGTGATAAGGTGTCTGCGGATGATCGCAGCAAGATTCAGGCAGCCCTCGATGAGCTGAAGGCCGCCCTGACGGGAGACGATCATGGCGAGATCGAACGCAAGACCCAGCGTTTGACCGAACTCACCGGCAAAATGGCAGAGCAGCTTTATGCTGCCGAGCAGGCCAGTGGCGGTGCAGGGCCGGCCAGTGGTTTTGGCGGAGAACAACCCTCGGCAACGGGAGGCAGCCAAAAGCCGCACGATGATGCCGTAGATGCCGAGTTTGAGGAAGTCGACGACAGCCGCAAATAACCCCTGACACCGAATCTCCGGCATGTTGCTGAAGCGGCATCCTGTTCCAGGAACGGGTTGCCGCTTCTCTGTCATCACGGGAATCGAAATACCTGACGGGTTTTGAGCCCCCGGCGGGGTAATGCCAAGACTCAACGACTCAACCAGACAAAACACCGCCATGGCTAAAGAAGACTACTACGAACTACTCGGGGTTGCCCGCAACGCAAGCGAAGACGAAATCAAGAAAAGCTTTCGTCGGCTTGCCATGAAATATCATCCTGACCGGAATCGGGACAATCCCCAGGCCGAAGAACAGTTCAAGAAGATCAAGGAAGCGTATGACGTACTCTCCGATGCCAGGAAGCGTTCGGCCTACGATCAGTTCGGTCATGCCGGACTGGATACCGGCATGGGCGGTGGTGCGGGAGGATTCAGTTACACGGCTGAAAATTTCAGTGAAATCTTTGGTGATGTGTTCGGTGACATCTTTGGCGGCGGAACCAGTCGCAAGCGGGGCAGGGCGCAAAGGGGGTCTGACCTGCGTTATAACCTCGAGGTCACGCTGGAGGAAGCCGTATCGGGCACCGAAGTCAAGATTCGGGTGCCGACCCTGGTCACCTGTACCGAATGCAGTGGCAGTGGAGCCAAAAAAGGCAGCACACCGGTCACCTGTACCACCTGTCAGGGACAGGGGGTCGTACGCATGCAGCAGGGTTTTTTTGCCGTCCAGCAAACCTGTCCCGCCTGTCGGGGTACCGGTCAGCAGATCAAGGATCCCTGCCGTGCCTGTAACGGACATGGTCGAACCCAGGAAACAAAAACCCTGTCAGTCAAAATTCCGGCCGGTGTCGATTCCGGGGATCGTATTCGTCTGGGCGGAGAAGGCGAAGCCGGTGAGGGAGGCGGCCCGGCCGGTGATCTGTATGTGCAGATTTCGGTCAAGGAGCATCCCATATTCACCCGTGACGGAGCCAACCTGTACTGTGAAGTGCCGATCAGCTTTCCAACGGCCTGCCTGGGCGGCGATCTGGAAGTCCCCACACTCGATGGTAAGGTCGTCCTGAAGATTCCGGGCGAAACCCAGACCGGACGCCTGTTCCGTCTGCGCAACAAGGGGGTCAAACCGGTGCGCGGAGGGGCTCAGGGTGATCTGTTGTGCCGGGTCAGGATAGAAACGCCCATTCACCTCAACAAGGAGCAAACAGACCTGATCAAAAAACTGGATGAATCCCTCAGCGGCGGAGGAAGCCATCACAGTCCGCAGGCTCACGGCTGGCTGGATGGTGTCAAACAGTTCTTTGAAAAACTGGGAGGGCTGTGACAGATGACCCGGATTGCCATACTGGGAGCGGACGGTCGTATGGGTCATGCCCTGCTGAGTGCCTGCCTCGACTCACCCGATGCAAGACTGACTGCCGCCATAGAACGCCCCGGCTCCCCGGCCCTGGGGCGTGATGCAGGAGAATTGATTGGCCGCGATACCACAGGGGTACGCGTGACGGATCAGTTGTCCGGCGTGATTCAGGATGTCGATGTCGTCATCGACTTCACCCGACCCGAACCCACCCTCTCGCATCTGGCGATATGCCAGGCACAGGGTGTCAGCATGGTGGTGGGTACTACAGGATTCAGCCCCGGCCAGCGTGAGCAACTGGACACGGCGGCACGTACCTTGCCTCTGGTCGTTGCACCGAACATGAGCGTAGGTGTCAACCTGTGTTTCAAGCTGCTCGAAATCGCGGCCCGGGTCATCGGCGATCAGACGGATATCGAGATCACCGAAGCGCATCACCGTCACAAGGTCGATGCCCCCTCCGGTACGGCCCTGCGTATGGGCGAAGTGGTGGCCGCCAGTCTGGGACGCACCCTGGCCGACTGCGCGGTATACCAGCGCGAAGGTCATACCGGTGAACGTAAACCCGGCAGCATTGGTTTTTCGGTCATCCGGGCCGGTGACATCGTCGGTGATCACACGGTTTTATTCGCCGATGAAGGTGAACGGGTCGAGATTACCCACAAGGCCTCGAACCGCTCGACCTTCGCCCGGGGAGCCATTCGGGCCGCCCTGTGGCTGGCCAGCCAACCTCCGGGGTTATACGACATGCAGGATGTGCTGGGCTTGAAGGAAACCGGGCTTCATCGCCAAACAGGCCCGTTAGCGTGAGCCACACCCCGGGATAATGTATGGCCAGAAAAACCCTGCCCTTTGAAGATTCCCTCATGGAACTGGAGGCCCTGGTCGAGCGCATGGAGCAGGGTCAGCTCCCCCTGGAGGAGGCACTCAAAACCTTTGAACGGGGTATTCAACTGTCGAGGCTCTGCCAGAAAGCCTTGCAGGAGGCCGAGCAGAAAGTTCAGATTCTGATGGATGACAAAACCGATTCCACTTTGAAGCCCTTTACCGATGAATCCTGATAACGCACTACACCATTTCATGCGGGATATCCAGGCCCGTGCCGAATCAGCCCTGGATGCCCGTCTGCCGCCTGCCTCCCGGATGCCCGAACGCTTGCATCAGGCCATGCGCTATTCGGTTCTGGGCGGTGGCAAGCGATTGCGTCCCCTTTTGACCTATGCCACCGGGGTGGCACTGGGGATTCCGCTGGAGCAACTGGATGGCCCGGCTGCAGCGGTCGAATTCATTCACGTCTATTCCCTGATTCACGATGATCTGCCGGCCATGGATGATGATGATTTGCGTCGGGGCAAACCAACCTGCCACATCGCTTTCGACGAGGCCATGGCCATTCTGGCCGGTGATGCCCTGCAGGCTCTGGCCTTCAACACACTGGCCCATGATGCAACCCTCCGTGCGCCAGCGGAAAAACGGCTCGACATGATTACCGCCCTGGCAGTGGCCAGTGGTTCCTGCGGTATGGTCGGTGGCCAGGCCATCGATCTGGATGCCACAGGACAGGTACTGGATCTCCCTTCCCTGGAGAACATGCACATCCGCAAGACCGGTGCCCTGATCCGGGTCAGTGTCAATCTGGCCGTACTCTCGGCACCCGCAGTGCCTGCCCCTGTCGCTCAGGGACTGGATCACTACGCCAAAAGTATCGGTCTGGCATTCCAGATTCAGGATGATATTCTTGACGTGGAGAGCGATACCGTTACCCTTGGCAAGACCCAGGGCAAGGATCGGGATCAAAACAAACCCACCTATACCGCACTGCTGGGGCTTTCCGGGGCAAGACAAAAGGCACTCGACCTGCACGCGGAGGCTTTGGGGGCGTTGAGTACCCTGGGGCCGGAGGCGGATTTGCTACGCGACCTGTCACATTTCATCGTTCAAAGGAAGCACTGAAAGACAAGGCGGGTTTGCTTAATCGGCCAAACTTTGGGAACATTGCCACTCTGTTAACCGATCAACCCTGTTTTCTACGGTATCTCCCCAGGTTCCCAGGACGCTTTATTCTGATGAATGATGCCGGATTCGGGTCTGAAGGACTTGAAAAACATAATGACAAATTCAAACAAATACCCTTTGCTGGACACCCTGGAGAGCCCTGAAGCTCTGAGAC
>Ga0172376_10002063_pt1 | contig 25027 bp, 7 predicted proteins | sample Lak35m_FD_121114 | JGI IMG/M metagenome (GOLD analysis project Ga0172376, IMG submission 121114) | Freshwater microbial communities from Kabuno Bay, South-Kivu, Congo - kab_092012_35m | ecosystem: Environmental > Aquatic > Freshwater > Lake | place: Democratic Republic of the Congo: South-Kivu...
ATCAACAACGTATGTCTAGCATAACAATATGATATCAACAACGTATGTCTAGCATAACAATATGATATCAACAACGTATGTCTAGCATAACAATATGATATCAACAACGTATGTCTAGCATAATAGTAGAGTATCAAAAGTATATGTCTAACACATTATTTTACTCTATTTACAATATTATTGTTTTACACAAACAAAAAACATTCAATACAAATAAAACTTTTTTTTGGTAATCTTAAAAAAAAGTTCTAAAAGTCCTAGTTTAAACAAAAAAAAATTCTAAAAATATTATATGCAAAACATAAAAATTCATAGTAAAAAACATGGTCTACGACTAACTTTTTTAGATTTTTTTTTTGAGAGCCTAGCGGCTCTCGACAAAGGATTTTTCGAAAATCGAAAAAAGTGTCACGTGACAGTAAAAGTGTCACGTGACACTTTTCCAGTTTTCCAAAAACCCCGACCCAGTCACCCGCAAGAAATCAAAAAAAAGTGCCAAAATTGTGGACCATGTAAATCTTGAAAAAAATGCTCCAACCATGCCTACCATGCACAGCACTGAACACTACGTGACATATGTCTGACATGTTCCTATATGAGCTAAGCATGAACATCACAATCTTATTCGTGCTTCTCCTCTTTGTATTTCTACTTGCATGTACGAAAGAAGTGGTAGCCTTTATTAAAAAGCTCTACACTTCAACAAGCACAACCATGCCAGAGGTGGTGGCACATAAGCATGAACCAAGCGTAACAAAATTTACTAGAAGAATTCAATGTAAGCAGAGGAGAAAACAGCGACAAGCAGAGAGAGCCATGTCAAAACAATTTATTCAAGACGAGCCACTAGAATTATGGTGGTGGAGCGACTGATTTTGTTACTCGGGGAACAGTCTGCGTTCACACCATGTGCATGTGCCGCATGAAAGCCTTGGCGTCCTCCGATAACTTGAGCTTGAAGTAGCGAAGGTACTCGTCCTGCACGTATTTTGTGAAGCCTGACTGGAAATCTTTCTTAGACTCTGGCCGCTTGCTTGCGGTGTCCCAGAATTTGTCCGAAAACTCGGGCCATGACTCCACAATCTTGTTGGGGGGAGACTTCCTCAAACAGGAGCACGAGAAGTTGATGATCTTGGCGATGAGGATGAAGAAGTAGAGCACAAACATGTCGAAAGTTTTGTGTGGCGATTGTTGCCAAGTGGTCAAATTTAAAAAGCGAGGTGTGGACGGGCACAGCTGAAAAAAAATATTGGAATAAAAAGCGCTGCGCAAACCTGTCCAAACCAAAACCATGAGTAACTTCGAATTGTCGAAGCTCACTTTGCAGCAGAACGAGGCTCTGCGCGTCTTCGACAGGAATATTGAGCTCTGTGAAAGCAACCTCCGCCAGCTGGGCGTGCCTGTAGCAGACTATGGTAAATACACGTCGAGCTTGTCCATGCTCAACAACTTGGACGAGGAGGCGGTCTCCCGCGCCATCGAGCACAACCAGATTGCGTTCCCCGAGAAGTGCATGGACGTCCACGTCTTCGTCAAGAAAATCGGGGAGTACGAGGCCCTTATCGCGGAGTCTACCACGCAGATCCACGACTTGAAAATTCAGTTGGACATGTGCACCAAGGAGCCCGTGCCCCCCAACTGGACGGGCGTGTTCGACCCTAAGCCACTCAAGGATATGATCCAGCAGAGGGTCGTGGAGCTGGGCAGGCACCAGGTCAGCCTCTACAAGCTGACCGCGTACTACCCCGTCAACACCCGGGCCTTCTACAAGGAGATCGAGCCGAGCCTCACCAAGCTCATGAGCCTGTGCAAGGCGCGGGCCATGATGCGCGCGCATTACGCCTCTGCGGCGGAGTGAAGCATGTGTCTCTGTTTCATTAAATGGATGCTTTGCCTTTTCTTGTTATTTAAAAGTGTGACGTGGGTGATGCGTGTATGAGCGAGACGTGCGAGGAATATCCCAAGGATGCACTTGCTAAGGTCAGGATAGGTCAATTGAAAGTGCAGGTGATATCCATAGAGCAGACGCTTGCTGAGATTGATTCGGATGTTGGACATATGGTCAACCTATTAAAAACTAGACGTCAAAGAAAAGAGGAGAATCTGTTCTCTCTGGCACAAGTGAAGAAGGAGATCAAGGAGCTGGAGCAATACTTGTCACCAACACAAACTGATTGATTCATTAAAGTTTCATTCCTCATCATATTGCTCTCTCAATCTGCGTCGCTGCGCGTCTCTAGCAATGCCTACATTGCCCATTTTGTCAAAGAATGAACTCCACATTGCTATGTTTGCAAAGGCAAACGCTGTGGACCCCAACCAGCATGCTGTGAACAACGCAGCGTCTTTGAGCATTTGTCTGGGAATTGACATTTTTCATTCCTATATTTGCACTCTTATAGCTGCACCGCGCGTTCGCTCATCTTTTTTCGGAGGCCGCGGCGCGTTGTATATAATCCTCTCTCGCATGCCTGAAAAATGGGCGCCGAGACCTTCGCGCTGCCCTACGCCTTCACCCTCGTGTTCCTGTGCGTCTTCGAGCGCTCCCTCAACGCGCTCCTCGCCATGTTTTTGTACGGGACGCCGTGGAAGCGCCTCGCCTCCCAGCAGGTCCTTGTCAAGAACGTGGACCTCATGGCGAGCGTGGGGAGCGTCTTCGTCACCACCTTCGTGCGCGGGGTCCTCTACCTCGTCTCCTGGTGGGTCTTCTTCCTGGCTGTGTTCGCCCTCTTCGCCAGCATCTACGTCATGTACGAGGAGAACGCGGACGGCGTGGTCGCCTTCGTGAATTTCTACAACGCCTCCGTGGGCCCGTGGCTGTCCAAGGTGGTGCTCGCGCCCCTCGTGCTCCTCGACTTGATATTCCGCGCCCTCCTCCCCATCTACAACACCATCATGTACTGGTTCAAGGCGCTGGTCTTGGACGTCATACTCCCCATCGTGGTGGACGACCTGGGCGTCTTCCTCAAGATGTGCACTGTTTTATTGGACCTCTTCTCAAATCTGGCCATCTCCATCAAGGACTTCGCCAACTCCTTCGACTGCGAGGGCGTGGCGTGCCTGGCCCCGGAGAGGCACGTCTACGACGGCATGTCGTGGATGGGCAACGTGAGGCAGCTCGGCGCCCTCTCTGTCAGTCTCGTCTCCAACTTCTGCGGCTTCATCGCCGCGCCCGTGGACATGCTGCTCTTCCCCCTCATGGACTACAACCTCTCCAGCTGCGTCCACAACCTCATCAACGCCCTCTACCAGTTCTTCTTCGCGATCCCCCACAGCACCTACGTGCGGTGCAAGCTCGCCCAGAACGACACCTTCCACGACATGCTGTGCACGCCGGACTCCGAGCCCTTCTTCACCTTCCTCGTGGCCGCGATATCCGACCTGGGCCTGTGCGTGGACAACTGGCTCAACGTGGCGCTCGTCATCCTGGAGGAGATCTTCACCGGCGCCAGGACGGTGTGCGACGCGCTCCCCCAGTCGCTGCCCCCGCACGTCATCATGGCGGACTCGCTCTTCGGCGGCAACCTCACCGCAGTGGTGGGCCTCACCCAGTGGATGTACGCGGTCACCGACGGCCACGTCGCGGTCTACACCGGGCACACCGACGCGGAGGCCAAGCTCCAGCGCTGGGCGCACTCCGTCGACCCCTCGCACGGCCTCGCGGCGGTCGTGTACGGCGGCGCGGGCGACTTGGACGCCTCCTCCCTCTCCAAGGGCCGCACTGCGGGGTCGCTGCAGACCACGGCGATGCTCGGCTGCAAGTGCGTGGACGTCCAATCAGGCGGCATCCAGGTAGAGTGCTCCATCCTCCCCATGAGCGGCGTGCCCTCCAACCACGACGACTACTACCTCCAGGCGCTGTTCCCGGGCGAGGACGTGCCCTACCAGCTGGGCTCCTGCGCCAACGTACAGCTCTCCGTGCACTCCGCCCGGTGGTCCCTCACGAGGTACGAGAGCAGGACAGTGACCTACGGGGTCTCCACCGTGCAGGCCGTGCTCCCCTCGGGCGACTGCGTGTCGCGCGGCACCTGCAGGGAGGTCGACGCGCTCGTCTACGTGCAGCCCAAGTGCGGGGAGGGCTCGGGCGTCTCGTGCCTCCCGGGCGCGCACTGCTTCCCCTTCTGCATGGCGGCGAGGGTCTCGGGCAGCGCCAACAACAACCTCGTCCTGGTGGGCGCGGACAGGTGGCGCTCGGGCTACACCCTCGTCAACCAGGACTGCGCGCTCTCCACGGGGACAGTGCAGACCACCCACGCCAACCTCTTCCCCACCGGCACGCAGACCGTGGTGTCCGCCCCGCCCAACCTCCTCACCTTGAACGCCAGGACCACAGTGGCCGTGGGCAGCGAGTCGAGGCAGTGCAGGCCCGCGCAGAGGCTGGCCAGTCTCGTGGACAGGCCCACCACCACCTCCACCAGCCTGCGCCTCGACGGGCAGCCCTTCGTCATCGCGGGGGAGACCCTCCTCACCGAGAAGTCGCTCGGCAGGGGCGGCAGGGTCGTGGCGGTGGAGAGGCTCTCGGGCGACCAGAAGAACGTCTTCACCCTCGCCCGGTTCAACCAGGACCTCCCGGCGTCGCCGAGCCTGGCGGTGCAGAGCCAGGAGTTCAAGCTCGACGACCCGTCCCACGTCCTGGTGCCCTTCGCGGCCTACACCTCGAAAATGCCCGCGGTCACCACGCGCAATTATGTCTTGTACGCCTCCAACCCGGCGCTCGACTGCTTCCGCGCCCAGTTCGACTACTGCGAGAATCGAAGGCTCGGCCTGGCGGACCTCCCCAAGATAGGCTTCCTGTTGCGCTCCTCCTACGCGCCCCTCCGCGTCTACCGCGTGAGGGCCTTCGCCAAGTGCGCGGCCAACTCCTGCGGGTCGAACCTCGTCCGCTTCGCGCAGCTCAAGGGGTTCAACGACGCCACGTTCACGCCCCGCTGCGACCAGGCCTTCAACGCGTCCATCACCTCCCTGGAATACGTCAACGAGGACAACGTGGCGCTCGTCGTGCACTACTCGAAGGAGGGCGAGTACGACGTGGACCTCGCCAGGGGTACAGGGCCCCACTCGGGCTACGCCACCTACTGGCTCAACCCCAACACCATGCAAATAAAGGACCTCCCGTGGACCACCGCGGTCCCGGAGTCCAACTACGGCGTCCTCTGCCCCGCCATGCAGCGCATGCCGAGGGTGGGCACCATGCTGGCAGAGCTCGTCAACGGGGGCGTCTTCTTCACGCGGCTCCTCAACAACGTCTTCCTCTACACCCACGGCCTGTGGAGCATATGGAGGGCGGGCGGGCTGTGCCCCGCGCCCTTCGCTGCCCTCCACCACTCCGTCCTGCTCAATTGCGGCGACGAGTACCTCTCCATGGAGGACTTCTTCGACTCCCTCGACGACGTCTCCGCCCACTTCTGGCACACCCTCACGCTCCTCGCGCAGACCGCCGCGGACGTCACGGGCGTGGTAGACAACCCCATCTCCAACCTCCTGCAGGGCATGTCCTCCTACGGCGAGCGCACCGTGGAGGTCTGGGCCATAGGCCAGGCGGTGTTCAAGATGAGCTCCGTGCCCATCATGAACGAGCTCAAGACCATGGTGGCCTCCATCCAGAACACCATGGGCTCGCGCGGCGCCATGCTCAACGCCATGTTCAGGGTCAACGTGGGCGGCCTCGCGTGGGCCAGGTTCTCCTACAAGGCCGTCACGGGGCTCGTCCTCACCGTGACCAAGAACGCGCTGCGCAACGAGCCCATCACCGAGGCCAAGATGTGGGGCGAGGTGTGGTCCACGCTCTACGACCTCCACCCGTACTACACCGCCACCGTCACAGAGAGGAACAGGAAGGCCTGCGCGGGGCTCCGCACCATGTTTGCGATCGACAACCCGTTCGCCAAGCTCGCCTACTACCAGTGCATGGCGGCGGGGGAGCTCGCGGACGACATATTCGGCTTCGCCCTCACGATGGTCGTGGACGTCCCCATGGTCAAGTGCGTGTGCAAGGACGCGGCGGCCTCCGGCACCAACATGCGCTCCTTCGTGCAGAACACCTGCGCGCCCAATCTCCCGCCCTCCATACGCCCGCTCCTCTACATGATCGTGAACCAGATACAGGGGCCCTCTTCGGGCTTCAGGCAGCTCGCCTGCAACGCCGTGATCAACGTGCTCAAGACAGACTTGCAGGGCACGCTCAACGGCTGGTTCGAGGCGGAGGAGCAGGCCTTCGCTGCGCTCAGCAACATCGTCGACTCCCTCATGATCAACTTCGACGACAAGTCGGGCCAGTGCCTCGACTACGACGGCAGCCCCCACGTGGTGGTCGTCATGCCCCAGCCCGCGGACTACTTCTCCTTGTGCGCCAAGACCACGCTCTGCAAGGCCAAGTGCAGCAGGCTGTGGGCGGCGTTCCAGGCGAGGGTCAGGACCCCCGTGGAGCTCCCATCCATTCAGGTCACCACGGAGTCCTATTTCTTCCCCGGCCAGCTCGACGTCTCCGCGATGCTCACCAACGCCACAGCGGTGGCGGAGGTGGCCCCGGACGGCCTGTGCTCCACCGACGCGCCCAGGGACTACGCCCTGGCCATAGCGCAGTACTCCTCCGCGGGGCTCAGCTCCCGCGTCTACTGCGTGCCCCAGCACCCGGGCGGCACCGTGTACCCGCTGCTCAACTCGGGCTTCGGGCCCTTAACTCTCCCCGGCTTCATCGTCTCCGTCGCCTACACCAACGCCTCCGCCACCACCCTCGCGCTGCTCCTCAGCATCAACACAGCAAACCGGGTCTACCTCGCCAGTGCCAACGGGCTGATAGCGCTGCCCTCCGTCGAGTCCCGCCTGTCCAAAACGCAGAAGCTCGTGCAGATCTCCAACCTGTGGGTCATCCACGGCACCCTCATCATCGACGTGGTGGCCAGGAAGTTCCAGGACAACTACCCAGTAGCAGACGAGCTCCACTTCGCAGCGGACCCCCTCGCGACCAGCATAGTGTGGTCCGTCTCCTCCATCAACATCGCGCAGTTCGCCCGGGACTACTGGTACACGAGGGAGCACGAGGCCTCCACCTACCTCTTCCTGCCCAAGCGCGGCAGCCTCCCGCCCTACAGGATAGGCTTCGCGAAGACTGGCACATTCTACCAGATCACCACGATCGCCCCGCTCACCAACCTCTTCTGGTCGAGCTACGAGTCCTCCCTGTCTACCTGCGCCCTCTCCACGACCACCACGTCTGCCAACGCCCTCTTCGCAGTGTCGCAGAGCGGCTGGGACTGGCTCAAGCACGTCCGCCTGGACGGCACGGGGGCGCTCAACTCCCTCCCAGTCACCACCACGCTCATGGTGCGGGGCAACTGCGACGAGATCTCCTGCGAGGGCTGCCCCGACGCCCTCACCCAGCGCCTGTGCCTCGCCTACAACAAGTGCGCCCTCATGAACTGCGTGGGCACCCCCATCAACATGAAGCGCCCCCTCTGCGGCATGGGCGGGACGCTCAAGTTCTTCGGCGACATCCTCCTCCAGACATTCAACGGCGCGTGGACCATGCTCGTGGAGGTCATCTACACCCTCGTAGAGCTCAGCGTCAAGCCTCTCCCGGGCGTCAACGTGGCCTTCCCGGACGACGCCTTCCTCGGCTACATGTGCGTGGCCAAGGACGCCAACGCAAACCTCATCTCCATCATCACCTCCACGATCAACAGCCTCATGCAGCTCTCGCAGACGCAGGTCACGTATCTCTACCAGGGCGCCACCAACGTGGACAACAACGCGGACGCCATGCTCACCGTCACCATGACAGCGGTGACGGGGTTCATCCACCAGACGCTCCTCTTGCCCATCTACATCATGGGCTCCTCCTACCAGATCCTCATGTGCCAGGTGAACGGCATACTCGCCCTGTTCGACCAGACAGGGTTCACGGTGCGGCTCGAGTCAGCTGAGCTGGTCAACGCGTCCGCCGCGCTCTCCGGCAAGTGCCTCACGCTCACCGAGATGACCATGGCGAGGTACCCGGCGCAGAACAAGAACGGCCTGGGCTACCAGGTCAGCACCTTCCTGCAAAACGTGATGAACAGGGAGATCATCAGCCGCATCGACATGATCATCCACATGGTGGACGGCGCGCTCGCCTACATGCAGGGCTGGTTCCGCGCGCTGGGCATCCTCATCATGACGCAGAACATGGCGCAGTGCAACCCGCCGGAGCACCTTTTAAAGGACATTGCCACCTGCGCGTGCGGAGACACGCCGCTCGCCATCTCCAAGAAAACGGAGACGTTCCTCGATCTCGCCCACTGGTGCAGCGGCACGCTCGGCATGGTCGACGGGGCCAACAGGCCGTTCGTGGTCTTCAACCCGTACTCCTACTCGGAGCTCCAGCAGGCCGCGTCCGCCACGCAGGCCTACCTCGACTGCGCGTCCGCCTCCTATCAGTGCACGCCGCCCACCATGCCGGAGTTCGACTTCCAGGGCGTCACACTCCTAAACGTCATCGTCAAGTGCAGGGAGAACTTCGCGAAGAAGCAGTGGGACCCCATGGCCCACGTGCTCTACGACGAGAAGAAGTGGGGCCTCTTCAAGACGCGCATCCCTCTCACGTTTTCACACCTCGACCCCTACGGTGTGAAGAACTGCCTCGTGAACAACCCCGACAGCAACGCGCAGTGCCTGGAGCTCTACCTCAACAACTCGCAGGACCTCTACGACACCTACTTCGCCTACCACCGCGCCCCCACGGAGACGCGCCCGGAATACGTGGACGCGTGCATAGCCTTCGACGGGCCCGGCAAGAAGCAGCAATCGCCCGAGTTCGCCAACTGCGTGGAGGGCGTCAACCAAGAGCAGTGCACGCTCCCAGCGCACCTGTGGACGCCCGACTCACAAAACAGCGTCCCCGTGGCCCACGAGCACGTCGTCACGTACACTGGCTCCCAGCCCGACAGCCTCATCTTCCTCCTCTACAATCGCGCGCAATCCTTGGTGCAGTCCGCGCTCGACCAGGCAGAAGCGGTGTGGTCGCAGCAGCTCCAAAACAACGTGGACTACGACTTCTTCTCCGCGGAGGGTGACATCATACACCAGACGCTCGACTGCATCTTCATGGGGCCGTACTCCCGCATGGACTACTGGCCCATCCCGCACTGCGGCGACAACCTCGACTGTCCGGAGGGGCCGTACTGGGCGAGGGACGAACTGTCAGGCGCGTCGCGCAGCGTGGACTCCCCGTCCTGCGTCAACACCACGTCCCTCCCTTACACATGCGGGAGCCCAGCGCGCAAGGCCCTCGTCAAGTACTTCGTCCGCGAGTACCTCGCCACGGCCAATCGCGGCAACACCAATGGCTCCCTCCTCCAGCAGGCGGTGCGCGCGCAGATCGCCTCCATCAGGGCGCAGTGGTCAGCCACGAACAAGTACGGGTGCCTCTGCGCGGACTCTACCACGCACTCCCACGCCTGCTGCGCAAACGCGACGGACAGTGAGCTTCTACCCAGCTCGCTCAACGCAGCCTACACAGACCTCAAGTCAGACCACGTAATGCACGCGCTCTCCTCGCAGTTCGACGACTTCTACGACCACATACTACAGAGCCAGCTCCCGTGGGCCAAGTACCTCGAGGATGTGGCGCCGGGGCACGCGGCACGCTACGACTGGTCCGAGTCCAACAGGGCTGTCGAGGAGGCGAGGTTTCACACCAAGGAGCCCGTGATAGAATACGCAGCAGGCGAGGTCCTCTCCCCGCTCAAGCCAAGCGTACCGCACACGTTGTGGGACGTCTGCCACGCGTCACTCAAGCAGGTGTTCTGGACCATGCCCATGTATAGCAATGGTACGCTGAGGGCTGCAACAGGCGAAACGGTTGCAACGGTTACAAATATAGCCGTTACAGAGGAAACCGTTACAAATATAGCCGTTATTAGTCATGCGCTGGTAAGGCATATTCAGATAGCATCACAGCACAGCCCGCTCTTCCGGCACTACATTGCGCGGTACGTCCCAAGCGACAGCCTGGTGTGCTCGCACGACCCCGTCACAGCGCCGCCGTCCTACGTGAGCTTCGAGGACTACGTGCACGCCACGAGCACCGGGGAGGCGACCGTGTTGGACGGGGATGTCTTGGGCACCATACCCTCACACCACAAGGACAGGTTCGCGCTGGGCGCACACGAGTGCTTCTGCGGGTGGCAGAGGGTCGGCGGGCTGTGCCAGGCGCCGGCGCAGGGGTGCGAGGACGTAAACGAGGTCACGGGGAGGTCGGACTGCAGATACCACGACGACATGGAGCCCATGGTGGTGAACCTATACGTGGAGGGCGTGTGGCACTGCCCGGAGATGGACCTGTCTGTGCATTGGGGGCTCTTGGACGCAGACGCGCAGGACGCGTGGATGCGGGGTCAGCCCGTGACGACCACGCGTTCCAGGGATGTGCTGCGCTACGGCAGGGCGGGGCTGCGAGTGGGCAACGTGGAGGATTTGAGGAGGGAGGGGAAGAGCGCCATCAACCCTAAATTGAGGGCGGTGAACAAGTCTCTGCACGCTCTGCCCAACTGCCACAGGCCGCCGCCGCCGCTGGATTTGATCGACGAGTTCATAGACGACCTGTTCCCCGTGTCGCAGGGCGTGGAGGAGTCGGGCGCGGGCGCGTACTGCCTCAGGATGACCGTGGAGGTGGCGAGGCTGACCGCGGTGGAGCTCTACCTGGGCGGGGACAGTCTCGAGGCCACGAAGCAGCGCGAGGTGGCGGACGCGTGGAAGAAAAAGTGCGGCGCGCAGTTGCAGCTGCTGCATCTGTGTGTGAGCTTGGACGTGTTCTTCAGGCAGCCGAGCAATCTCTTCACGAGGTGCGAGCACTTCACGTTCGTGCCCGGGGCTTTGTATGTGACGCCGGAGTGCTTGGTTGCAGCGGGCGACGCCTTCTACGACCCGTGCAGGTGCATGGACTGCACGGGGAATAGGACTGTCATGGTGGACCTGACCTACCTCGTGAACAATCCCAGCTGCAAGCTGCGGTTCGACCCGCGCGAGATCCTGCAGGACGGGCCCATAGGCTGGTGGGGCGAGGCGTCCAGCGACGCAAAGTACGACGCTTTCAAAAGAGATCCTTACAATCATCTGAGGAGTGACTTTGCACACACCGCCCTCAACGAGCCCGACAACTTCGGCAACGTGGAAGACGGGCACGCGTGGTGGAGCGCGGAGGGGTTCATGGGCTCCAACTCCGAATACTGCGACATGATCTCGGACTACTGGCCGGAAGAGTGGGACCACCCCGTGGGCTACCACGTGTCCATGCCGTGCGACGCGGGCGACACTGCGTACCGCTCGTTCCACAAGGCTTTCGCGCTGGACGACACGCAGCAGGCACCCGTGCTGCGGTACCAGCACGACGCGCTGCGAGACGCGCACACGGTGGACTCGCACTTTGGCGAGGCGGGGCTGTGCAGGACTACCATGCTGGGCATGCCCTTGACAGAGACCAACACCATGCGCTACGCCACGCGCGTGCCACTGGGATTGGTCGAGGACTACACGGTGTATTCTTCGCAGGCGAGTGCGGAGCCGCAGCAGTGGACCGACTGGGCATACTCAGCGAGCAGCACGGAACTCCCGTGGCCGGACTACACCGTCAACACGGCTGACAAGAGCTCCGCCACGCACTCCATAGGCCTACTCCCCAACATGCCGCCGGTGGGCGCGGAGACCTACCCGCATGACTTTGTGCAGGGCATGTGGGACGTGGGGCCAGCGCAGGACCTATCCAGCTCCCGCCCGTGGGGCGAGGACTGCTCGGACTACTCCCTCAAGACGTGCCTGAACGACTGCCCCAGCGGCTACGCGTGCAGGGGCAGGGTGTGCTCCGGCAGCGCGGGCGTCTCCTGCACCACAGACTCCGCGTGTCTCGCGCAGGGCCACGGCGCGTGCCGCGGCGTCTGCATGGACGCCTCCCACGTGCAGTGCGTGAAGCACAGCGAGTGCGCAGCAGGCCTCATGTGCTCCGGCGTAGGCACCTGCTTGCCGCTCAGGATAAGCGTGCAGAACGCGGCGGACACCCTCAACTACACGTTTCAGACCTACACGAGGAGCGAGAAGTGCGGCGCTCTGTCGCGGAACTTCTCCCTCCTGGGTGGCTCCTACTGGGGCTACGTGACCAACGATGTCCTCCGCGCGCACGGCATGTGCTCCTACCGCGACTGGTACAAGTATACGCAGCTCTTCCAGCGCTGCACGGTGGCGGAGAGGGGCAGTTACTTCGAGCTCGACCCATTCACGTGCCGCCTGCAGGACCTCGATTCGCTGAGCGGCAACACGACCTTCTGGTGGAACTACCAGAGCGCCCGCCCGGACGTCATGTACATGCACCCCTCCAACTGCGACAGGGACTACGAACGCCTGGACGGGTTCACGGCATGCGCGCCGCTCCCCCTCGACAACAACCTGCGCAACACCCAGACCAGCGTCTTCACCCAAGTGCAGTACGACAAGTTCGCGCGCACCCACACGGAGGACGGCACTGTCTTACTGGCCAAGATGCCGCAGAGGTCCAGCGCGAAATACGGCTTTCTCGGGCTCCCCTCCGTCACCACGGATGCTCAGTTCGGCGCCCTGCAGTTCGCAGCGTGCTCCACGATCAAGCAGTGTTTTCCCTACCCGTTCACGCACTTGAGCGCGCAGGCCACGCGCAGGCGCATGAGCCCCGCGTCGAACATCACGCAGATACTCTACAACCACGACGACACGTTCCAGTGCGGCTCGGTGGGCTACGTGCTCAACCAGCAGTGCGTGCTCGACGCCGACGTGCTGCCCCTCTACAAGTTCCTGTGCCTGGAGCCAAACGCGGTGAGATCGCAGTGCACTGCCACGGTCTTCCCAGCGCGCCAGGCCCTGTGCGCGGCCCTCACCTCGCCCTACCCGGCCGGCTACGCCTATGTCGAGTCAAACGTCGACGCCCTGCGCCAGCTCTTCTACGCCTTCGAGACCCCCGTGAACCCAGTGCAGTACCTCGACATGGCGCAGTGCGCGGCGTCCTTCTACGCCTACCTCCAGGCCAGGCCGCTGTACAGGACCCTGTACTACCCGTTCGACTTCGCGTTGTTTGAGATCCCCTTCGACTGGTTCTTCCAGTGCTTCGTCATGTCCGACACGCAGATCGACCACGCAGCGAGACGACCGCAGGACTGCCTCGCCTATCAGAGGAGGGCCGCGTACACGAAGGAGACCTACGAGCCCGCCTCGTCCACGGGGGAGGACGTCATGACCTTCCTGCGCTACGTCCGCGGCGGGTACACGCTCTCCCAAGTCCTCGCCTACGAACAGGCGAGCAAGAACTTGGCGGACGCGAGGATCACCGCAGCCATCGACCAGACCGTCCGCACGCACTACGCCGGCAACGACACTTCCTATCCCCGCTGCTCCGAGCGCGTCACGTGGAACATAGGTCCTTCCTACACCTACGTCTCGCCCTACCGAGCCATCATCCACACGTACTACGACACGGGCACGTGTCACCTCCAATGGCTGGAGTCGCAGATCGCCACGCAGGCCGGCCTCGACTCCTTCAACTGGTATGCGCAGCTGTCCACGCCGGATCCCACCGCCAGGCTCCCGCAGACGCCTGGAGGCCGCACGCTGCTCACGGGAATACGCGATTACATCCACGCCTCCACGGGCACAGCCCCGGCCGAAATCATACTGGGCTCGAAAACAATGGAGTCCCCTCCCGAGACCGCCACGAGGAGGGAGGCCTTCGTGTTCGACGCCACGCCGCCTGCAGCGCCCACGCAGGCGCTCTACGACACAGTCTCATCTTTCGCGCAGCCGCTCCCGCAGCCGGAAGACGCGGACGCCATCGTGGTATTCGAAAACCTAAACGTGCCCCACGTCTGCGCCTTTGACGACCCCTACGACGACCCCGCACAAACAGGCGTCCAGTGGGCGCCAGGCCAGTGCGCCACCAAGGAGAGGCGCAGGGCCAACGCCAAACAGCCCGACTCGCTCCGCCAGTGCGGCACGGTGTGGTGCTCGGAGGTTCCCTTATACTACAAGATCAACGGCATGTACGGCTGTGGCTACTACCCCGACGCGTTCGACATCGTGTGCACGGAGGACGCCGCCCCGACCTGCGCCAACGACTTGCTGCTGAGGCTCTACCAAGACGTCCTCGCAAACTACGATCCACCCCTCATCGACCCCCTGCCCGTGCAGAGCTTTCCGTGGTTCTCCCCCGCCATACCGTGGCAGAACTTCACGTTCCAGCTCGGCAGCGTCCTGGACTACCTCGGCAACATCATGCCGGACAAGGAGAAGTCACTCATGTGCCAGGTGGGCGACACGCAGCTCGACCTCATGCAGTGCAACAACCAGAACTACGCCACCCTGCGCGACCACGTCAACCAACACTACTTCCACGACGGCTTCCCCATCGTGCCCTCCAACCAGCAGCTCGAGTGGGACGTGGACGCGTCCGTGCTCCAGCAGGGCGCCATCTTCGCCTTCGCCTCCACGTCCCGCGACCCCGCCCAGACCTACCTGAAAAACCTCTTCACCGACGCCACCGCGTGCAAGGGCGCCACCACGCAGAACCTCCGCGTGTGCTGGCAGAGCGGCGCGCAGTGGAACACGGTCAACCCGTGGCACCTCGGCAACTGGAACCCGTTCGAGCAGTGCGACGTCAAGTACACGTCCCGCTCGCAAGGCGGCGACGAGATCTTCGACACGCGCTGCCTCTCCTGCGACTCCACCAGCCCCTTCTACACCAGCATGCCCAACAGGGCCTACTGCGAGGCAAACGACAGGAGGAAGGCCTCGTTCGGCGGCGTGCCCACCTCGGACGAGTTCGGCTACCTCGACTACAACCTGTGCCACCACGCGCTCACCCAGGACCCCGGCGGCTGTCTCCACGACCAGTCTTTGTTGGGCGGGTTCGACGGGCTCAATATTGGTGGCGATCCAGCGCTCACCCGCATGACCGAGACCACCTCCTACTCCGACTATGCCTACTCCGTCTCGCCCAACATGTACGAGCCCTCCTCCTGGCAGATCCCGGGAGATTTCGAGGGCGGCCTCTTCGCAGGCACCAACCCTTTGCTCAGCGGCGAGGACGCCCCCTACGGCTTCCTGCGCATCCCCCCCGGTGAGATCGGCGTCCACCACGCGCAGTTCTCCATCACCACCGACGGCAACTTCAGCACCCTCAAGCTCCACAGGCTGCCGCTCCACCCCAAGCACCGCAAGGACGACGTCCTCGCACAGGCCGGGCCGCTCCCCGTCTCCTCCTGGGTGCCCGCGCTGCAGTCCACCATGCAGGCGGAGCACCTCTCCAATCAGATCCTGCACGCCGTGCAGTTCCAGAACATCATCAGCGCCTCCTGCCCGCTCCGCCGCTACGCCTTCTACGGCTCCAGCCACCCCACGTTCAACCCCGTCATGCCCTCGCCGCTCCGGGCGCAGCACCTCTTCAAGTCCATCAACGGCGACCGCCTGGCCCACCCCTTGATGACCCCCACCGGCCAGGGCGCGCACCTCGGCTCCTACACCACCCACAACGGCTTCTGCTTCTGCCCCGTCGTGTCAGGCATCAAGCAGCCGCAGTGCCTGCGCCAGATCTTCGGCGACCAGTCCGAGTGCTCCCTCATCAACACCGTGCGCCTCCTCCGCGCCGACGGCGAATTCGGCCAGTCCGTCGCCTTCAAACCCAAGGGGACGAACCTGGCAGACAAGACCTGCACCATGATGCTGGACTGGCCCAACCTGCCCAACCCGCTGCGCGACGGGTCCGCGCCGGACGTCAACTGGGGGCCCGCGTCGGACGTCGAGGGCAAGAAGTGCCACGTGCTGGACAGGCTCAGGCCCTTCCAGTACAAGTACGCGAGCGTCCCCACGTTTCGCACGTCATCCACGGCCTCCCACCTCACCAACGCGTGCCAGACCCGCCGCGTCGCCACGATCGGCACCCGGCCCATCACGGGGCGCTGCGTGACCTCCTCGAGGGACGGCGACTACAACACGCTCCGCTGCGAGGACTCCAATGCAGACACGCAGTGGGCCAGGCGAAGCGTGCTCACCCCGCGCGAGACCGTGCAGAGGCGCAACTTCCAGCGCAGGCACTGCTCGAAGTGCTCCCCGCCGCCGCTCTTCCAGTCCGAGAAGGGGCACGCCATACGCGCGGAGTCGTCCTTCGGAAGGCACTACAGGCACTCGGCGGAGCGGGCTCTCGCGCAGGACCTCCGGGAGACGCTCTGCACGTCCCTGGGACAGTGCCCGCAGTTCAACGCCACCGCCTGGCAGCCGGGCGCGTTCATGCGGGCGTACCTCACGGATCCAAAGTCCCTCTTCGCCGCAGCCCCGCCCAACCCCATCGCCACCCCGGTAAAAGCCACGGCAGACGACTCTTCATTGTGGGAGAAGCCGTGGGTGTTCTGCCCGGACCTCGACGCCCTCAAAACAGGACAGTGCAAGGGCGCGGTGTCGCGCAGGCAGTGGGTCAAGGGCAAGACCACCATCTGCCCCCGCATGATCAAGCAGCTCTCGAAAGAGGAGGGCGACCAGGACCCCCTCGCCAGGACCAGCTTCTGCAAGCTCGACAACAGCACGGACAAGCTCTGCCAGGCCATCACCCAGGCCAGGCAGGTCGTCATGGAGGCCAACTGCATCGCGAGGGGGAAGAACGTGTCCTGCCTGCCGCAGCCGTGGGTCTACCACCCGGCCAATTACGACCCCTCCAACCAGGAGTGGAACTACAGGACCGTGCTCAGCTTCTACCGCCTCATCAACGCCTCCGCGTGCCCCTTGACCGCGCAGGAGCTCGACATCATCAACGCCAACCGCGTTTTCCAGCGCTCCTGCCCGGCAAACACGGTGGTCTTCTTCGAGGCCGTCATCAAGGTCCTCCGCATCCTCGTGGCCAAGCTCGCCATGCTCGGCGCAGCGGTCATCTCCATGTTCATGCGCATGTGCGTCCTCTTGATCGCCACCGCCAACCCGTTCTGGGCAGACACGGTCAGGACGGCCAAGGCAGACATCGCGTCCGACTGGGCGTGGGTCAAGAAGGAGGCCTCCGCCATGATCGACAGCATCACGGACCTCATGGCAGACGCGCTGTTCACCTCGGGACAGCTCGGCAGGGGCCTGCTCGACTTCTTGAACCGCGTGTGCGACGGGCTCAACGAGATGTACGAGTGGCTCATGAAGCAGTGGTGCGAGCACATCCAGAAGTACCTCGCCAACTTCCTGACGGTCGTGAGGAAGGGCTTCGGCATCGTGGCATCTGGCTTCGAGATCCTCCAGGACTTCATGGACGAGATGCTCATGGGCGTGCTCCCCCTCAGCTTCATGGCCAAGTACGGCGACAAGGCCTTCCAGAAGAGGATGGTCGAGAAGTACTCCCAGCCCACCCGCACTGGGTCCAACGCACTGGGCGCCGTGTCCAGCTCGGAGAGGGCGGCGCAGAAGGCGGCGAAGCAGTCTGGTAGGCTCAAGATGGCGGGGAAGGCGTCTGGCGTGCTCACCATCGCCTTCATGGCCTTCGACGCCTACCAGATCATCCAGGGCAGCCTGCTCTACCCCGACAACTTCACGCTCTTCGACTTCACGGACGTCTTCGACAGGATCGACGCCTTCCTCGACTTCCTCGTCAACGAGCGGACGTGCTACGAGCGGCAGGTCCGGATCAAGTACAACCTCGACCAGCGCCTCTTCACCTGCATCAACACCAGGCTCTCCGCCGTCGACCCCTCCAACGCCGACGCCATGTCCGTGGACGCCACGCCCTGCTGGGCCCAGGCCAGCGCCTCCCTCGGCCAGAGCACGCTCTTCTCCTGCAACACGGGGAGCACCTGCTGCAAGGACGCGTTCTGCACCGAGTTCGCCGTGTGCGACACGTGCCCCTCCCCCACGGCCGAGGCGGTGTCGCGCTACGGCTGCAACTCGCTCACGCAGAAGTGCCAGTGCCTCGTGGACCAGAGCAGGTACTCCAACTGCATGGCCAACGGCGAGTGCTCCGGCGGCTGGTGCGTCTTGATGACCTCGCTCGACGGCCTCTCCTACGGCACCGTCCCCTGCGACCAGTGCCCGGGCGGCCACACCTTCTGCATGGTGTCCGCGTCCGGCCCGGGGAGGTGTTCGTGCCTCATGGACCAGGGCAGCTCGCGCTCCCTGTGCGCAGAGAGGTCCGGCACCCAGACCATCGCGGACGGGTCGAAGCTGTGCGCCTACGCCAGGGACGCCACCTTGCAGGACGCCTCCTTCTCCTACGAATACGAGTCCCTCGCCATGACCCCGTGCATCCAGGCCCTCACCGTGGTGTGCAGCGTGGTCTACTACCCCGACAGCTCCTACGTGAGGATGAGCGTGGCCATCCCGCCGATTCGCCTCGCAGGCCGCAGGCTGCTGGAGTTCTCCTCCCAGCCGGTCGACGAGTTCGAGGAGGCCCTCTCCTGGCCGGGCTGGGACGACACGGCGCCGCCTTGCAACCTTCTCCACCGAGCCCGCTCCCACCAGAATGCCACGCTCGGCGTGCTGGAGGAGGTGGAACTCAGGAAGTGCGCGCACTGGCGGAGGGCGGGCAGGGACGTCGCCAGGCAGCTCAACCTCACCCACGCACTCAAGGACACGTTCCTGATGAGCGCGGATGACTTCGCGAGCGCGGTGTCCACCAAGGAGGCATTCCTCGCCGTGGTGACGCACCCGTGGTTGTTGTTCAAGGCGGCGCTCTACCACCCGTGGCTCAAGCCCCTGAAGGCCGCGATGGCCGTGGTCGAGGCCGCGGTCGACCAGCTCGCCCACAGGATGCGCACGGAGGACGCCTGGTTGGACGAGGTCGTCAGCGACCTCCCCGACGACTCGTTTGTGGAGAGGAGGAGGAACAGGACAAGGGGTCTCGACAAAAATACACCACAAAAAACACCGAAAAACGCCACGAAACGCAGAAAAAACGGCAGGAAGCTCATGGGTCTCCAGGAAGAACTCTCCGCCGTGCAGGGCCTCATGGTGAGCGTGGGCAAGGTCTCAAAAGACGTGCCCTCGGTGGAGAGGGTCTCCGAGGCCTACACCCGCGGGCCCTTCCACTGGCCCCCGTACCAGACCATCTACTCCGACTGCCAGTTCGGCGACAGGCTCGTGGACGTCACCTACGAGGTCTTCGTCATACTGGGCAACTACTACACGCACTGGGACAGGAAGCGCCCGGAGGTCGACAGGTCCTTCCGCGCAGCGCTCCCGCAATTCAAGTGGAACGCGTCCAAGTACGCCACCGGCCAGAACAACGTCACCAAGCGCAAGTCCTGGTCCAGCTACGTATTCCACGGCCTGCTCGGCCTGGTGGGGGCCACCCCCGCGGACACGCTGGTATTCTTTCAGGGCACAGAGCCGTGGACGTTGCGCTGGCTGTGGCACACGCTCACCAAGTGCGACCTCGCGGTGGTGCAGTCGTGCAGCGGCCACAAGAGGGACTTGGTGATGTCCATCGGGGTCTTCGTGGTCTTCTACTTCGCATTCGTGGCATTGGGGAACGCCCTCGGCATCCCCTACCTCTCCATCTGGTTTGTCCTCTCGTCGCCCACCTTGCTCGTGTGGTACGTCTACACGGTGGGGCCCGGCTGCTTCCCGCTCGCCCCCACGTGCCTACTCGAGGACGTCATACATGCGTGGAGGACTCTGCTGCCAGAGACCATGTACTTCCCGAAAAAGCTGCTCTGCAACGAGCTCTACCACAACCGCTCGTTCGTGGAGGACAAGTGCCTCAGGTCCTGCGGCACCCTCGGGTTCACGGGCTGGATGGAGCCCATCACCTTCGGGCTGTGCGACGCGGACCCCGGGTGGTGCAAGTCCCTCGCCAATTCCTCCTTCAACATCCCGGTCATCGACGGGGCGCTCAGGCCCTTCAAGGAGTCCATAATGGGGTTCAGCCACGCGGTACACTCCCCAGACGTCCAGGCCTACAGGGTCTGCGCGTGGGTCACGGGCGTCACCGCGGTGCCGTTTGCAGCCATTCTGATCTCCGCCGGCCTCATGGCGGGGTCCATCGTGCTGGGCTTCGTGCAGCTCGGGCCCGTGTTCTTCTCCCTGGTCGCGCAGAGCGTCGCGTACCACAGGACGCGGTGATGGATTGAAATGAAAAATATGACATGTGATACATCCAACACTGGCATAATACACATCTTCATCTCTTATTTAAGAAGTTACAATCTCATCCTACGACAAGTTTTTAAAAGATGTCAGGTTCCGCAAGCCGTTCTTCCCCTGTTGTTATTGACGGACATGTTCGTATTCAAAACGAACACATCACTGGGACAATCACGCAGGAAATCTACAATGCCCCGGGTTTTATGGATGCCATTACCAAGTTGTTTAATGACCTCACCACACAAGTGCTCCCGACTGTACACAACTTTCCTGTGCCTGAAGCAGCAAAGACGGCACAAGGGGATCTTGACATGACGCTGGCCATTATTGACGCAAAACTCATTCTCAAAAACAGCTTTTTTCCAGACAAAGTCGCAGATTTAACGTGTGCGAGTTACCTTTCGATTGATATGTGTAATGGCCGGCAACTTCCCTACCAGGCCCCCGCTCTCAACGTGGACTGCCGAAGCGAAGAGTACAAGAGCAGTCTCCCGTCGGGCGAGGCAGTGCGGAACTTCATCAGCGCGCTTCCCAGATCGGTCTTGGAAAACTCGCCGCGCCTTCACTTGAAGGCGTTTGCCTACTTCTTTGACCGCTCGACCGTAGGCGTTTACGAGCTCGAATTCCCTCTGGCTCCTGCCACAGGCAAGGCGCACGACCCCATCGTCATTGAAGACTGAGGCGCGCTGCTCCATGCAGTGTAGCCTGAGCCGCCAAGTGCATTTCAATAAACATTTTCATTTTTATGTTTTTTCTTCACCGTTGAGTGTGGTCCAGCATGCAGTCTACTTTATCTGTGTTGTGACCTCTCACTGCCCACGCAGCACTCTTGAGCCTGTGCAGCACCCTCTTTTGAACGTCGCGCAGCTCTTCACAGTCTTTCTTGGCGTAGAACTCCATCTTCTTGCGCTCTTCGAAGTGCACGAGTGAGAACGAGTCGTACAGGCTCGCCCTCGCTTCCCCGCAGGTCGCCCCGTGCCTCTTCAGCAGTGGCTCCACAGTGTCAGTAGAGATGTCAGCTTGGGTGTTCCACACAGCGTCCAAGATGTCATCTTTTGCATTTTTGACTCGTTGCGTGAAGTCTTCGCTCATCGCGTTGCCCATGTAACAAATTTTTCAAAGTAGGGTCTTTGTATACACAAGTTCACGCCATGGTTGTGGCACAGTGTTCTCAATTCGCTTTTTTACGACTAAGTTTTTTGGATTTTTTTTTCTATGACTGGGACTTTTAGAATTTTTTTTTCATAGTGGTGAACCCCCGATTTTTGCAACACATCGCCCTATTTTTTAGAATTTTTTTTTGAGAGCCTAGCGGCTCTCGACAAAGGATTTTTCGAAAAACGAAAAAAGTGTCACGTGACAGTTAAAGTGTCACGTGACACTTTTGTCAGTAGTCCTCAACCCCCGACCCCCGACCCTCTCTCAATCAAAAAAAAATCTAAAGTTGTGGGTGTGCCATCTTAAAAAAATTACTCGTTTTTTCAAACACTTGTAAAAGATAAAATGTTTATTATGTCGGGTAGCACTCAACCAAGGGTCAGGTGCTGCAGGGTGGCCCAGGCGTGGGGCTCTGGCCAAGCCGCGGTCAACCAAGGGTCAAGCGCGGGAGGGCACTGTCGATGCCGAGCGCGGAGCGCGGGAGGGCACTGTCGATGCCGAGCGCGGAGCGCGGGAGGGTCTTGCCCAGCCGAGCTCCACCGAGGGGTGGGTCCGTTCAAACGCCGCCACTCCCATCAGGCGACCTGAAGGTGATGAGGTACGCTGGGTACGCCTGGCTGTCGTGGAACGTCACGTAGATAGTGGGGTATTCCTTGACATTCACAGTGGAGTCGCAAAGATCGTACTGCCCCTTGCCACCAGGGCGTGGTTCAGGGGGGGCGGGACAATCAGATACGCCTTGACAGTAGTCACCTACCAACACGTTCACGTAGAACATGTAGCGATTCCCGTTGGAGTCCGGCGGTGTGTATGTGCTTTGGGCCGAATACGAAGCGTTTCTGGCAAAGTAGGCACCTTTGCCATACCATACTGCATGTTTACCCGCATAGGAGCGATTGAAGCCTGAGTGGGCGATGGCTTGAACGTTTTGCTCTGCTGTTCCGTGAAAAAGCTGTGTCTCCCTAGGGTCTATGCCACGTTTCTCCATCGCAGTACGCTTGGCCTCATAGTTACGTAGGAGATCTAGATTTTGGACCCTCTGAATCCCGACAACTGTGTAGCCCTTGCATGTCAATTTAAAAGCCCTCTGAACTGCTTCATATTCAACCTGGCCAGCTGGAAGATCATCCAATAGCACCGCTGCATGATCGGGCATGGGGCTCCAGTTATAGGGCAGCTGATCCTGTGGGTTCTGAGGGTTCCCACCAGCCGCTCCAGCGGCGCCTGCAGCAAAGTCGCCACTCATTCCACCCGCCGCTCCAGCGGCGCCTGCAGCAAAGTTGCCACCCTTTCCACCAGCGCCGCGGGCATACGCTCCGCCACCCATTCCACCAGCCGCTCCAGCGGCGCCTGAGTGCACAGAGCAAAAAGGCCCTCCAGCGCTAGCGGGAGCAGGTCTTGGGACCACAGTGCGTGAAGACCCTCCGGCACCAGCGGGAGCAGGTCTTGGGACCACAGTGCGTGAAGACCCTCCGGCACCAGCGGCAGCAGGGCTTGGGACCACAGTGCGTGAAGACCCTCCGGCACCAGCGGCAGCAGGGCTTGGGACCAGCATAGTGGCTGACACATTCCCCTGTGCAGATGCTACAGCACCAGATGGGAGGTGTTGACTCTTACTGTACGGCCTGTAGATTGGATGGGACACCTGCGACTGTGGAAGTGCAGAAGCTCCAGCAGCACCAACAGACGGCCCAGGTGCCCCTGCAGCCGCGGCATTGCCCTTTGAAGCAGAACCCTGGGCACTGATAGGGTCGTACTCGACAGTGTAGAATACAGTCGACTTCCTATCCCTTTTAGGCCATTTTCCCGCAATCATGTCATTGCCGGAAGCAGCACCCGCACTCGACGGCGACACAGGCACACCAGAGGCCTGCGACGTTGGCGAAGCAGCACCTGAAAGAGATGTGGGCATCCGAAGCCGTTTCCCAGCGGCCTGCGAGGTTTGCAGAGCTGCACCCGCGGCCGGAGGCGGCGGAGGGCCACCAGCGGCCTGCGAGGTGGGCGCAGCGGCACCAGCGGCCTGCGAGGCTTGCGCAGCGGCACTTTGAGGAGATCTGGGTTTCCGACGCCGTCTCTTGGCGGCCTGCGAGGCGGGCGCAGCGGCACCAGCGGCCTGCGAGGTGGGCGCAGCGGCACCAGCGGCACCAGCGCCTTGGTCATCGTCAGAAGAAGAAGACCACCGAAGCCTGGGCCCAGCGGCACTGGCGCCCGACGGTGAGAGTGGACCACCGGAGCCCTGCGAGGTTTTCGCAGCGGCACCAGCCTTTGGTGAGTCAGTAATCACCACACGATCCGAAGGTGGCGGAGAATCCGTCAGATCAATAAAGTTGGGATTCGTCCCACCCGACATGCTTCTTCACTGTACGAATCAGCTACGCAAAAGGAGAGAGAAACTTAAATACGCGAGCGCGACGCCTCGAATGCGCGATGAAAAAGATAAGATGTTTATTATGCCGAGGCGGCGCTCTACACACGGTAAAGCGCGGAGGTGCCGCGCTTGCAGAGGTGTGCAGCGCCAGACCTACAAGTCAAAGCCGGGCTGTCCGCGCTTGCAGAGGTGTGCAGCGCCAGACCTACAAGTCAAAGCCGGGCTGTCCGCGCTCGCGAGCGAACTCCGAGGCACGGGGGAACAAGAGGAGAAATTCCCGGTAGCGCTGCTCCTCCGAATGGTCCAGTTCCTCCGTACGAGGAGCTCCACGGGTGTGTGCTGCCTCGTCTTCGGAAAGCCGCTGCAGAATTTTCTTGACGTTGTTGGCTTCTTGATTGAACAAAGACATTTGCCAAGCGACATCGGTTGAAATGATGTGCTTCAACCAATCGAGGCCCTTCTGCGTCACGCTCATCGAATTTCGCAGGAGTTCCAGGGCCTTAGCAGCGTGGATCTTGCGAGTCTGCCGCATTTTGTCGTTGTACGTCTTCTCCTTCCGATAAGCATCGCGAAGCTTCACACCCTCTTCCAGAATGGTTGTCTTTGTCCATTCTTCAACAGGTGGGCTGGAACGCGCGCCACTGCCATCGCCCGCAGCGGAGGGGTCGTAGGGCATGAACCCAGCGCCCCCACCGCCCACGTAGATCTGGCGACGGGGGGCGGAGCCTGCAAAGTCTGCAGAGCCTGCGGAGCCTGCAGCGCCTGCGGAGCTTGCAGCGCCGGCGGAGCCTGCAAAGTCTGCAGCGCCGGCGGAGCCTGCAGCGCCTGCGGAGCCTGCAAAGTCTGCAGCGCCTGCGGAGCCTGCAAAGTCTGCAGCGCCGGCGGAGCCTGCAAAGTCTGCAGCGCCTGCAAAGTCTGCAGCGCCTGCGGAGCCTGCAGCGCCGGCGGAGCCTGCAAAGTCTGCGGAGCCTGCGGAGCCTGCAGCGCCAGCGTCACCGTCATCAGAGTATAAAGCGCGCAAACGATCCATTTCATGGGTGGGCAGGGTTCCAGTACGAACATAATCGTCCCAATAAGGGTCATTCGAATTTATGTCACGACTAATGCATCGATTGCCAATACGTATGGACACGGCCCCACGCCTGTTGGCCCTGCTTCGCCCAGGAGCAGAGCTCGCTGCGCCTGCGGAACCAGGATTGAAAGACGGTGCATTGTTGCGCCAAGTACTCGTGGAGCTTAACAATTGTATGATGGGCCGTCCTGAAGTAAGCCTTGGCTTCTTAGAACTGTATTGTTTCTTGCCATACACAACACCAGGCGCGGGGTCTGCAGCGGAAACAGGCATGGACTCAGCGGCACCAGGGGCGGCACTAGGCACAGGCCCAGCACCACCATCGAAGGCAC
>Ga0172376_10002065_pt1 | contig 25011 bp, 21 predicted proteins | sample Lak35m_FD_121114 | JGI IMG/M metagenome (GOLD analysis project Ga0172376, IMG submission 121114) | Freshwater microbial communities from Kabuno Bay, South-Kivu, Congo - kab_092012_35m | ecosystem: Environmental > Aquatic > Freshwater > Lake | place: Democratic Republic of the Congo: South-Kivu...
CCTCATAAAAAAAAGAAGATACTCTTTTCCTCTGGGAGGGAATGTACATGGCCATCTCCTTGGTAAAAGGAGTTTCGATATCAAATTCTACAAAATATCTAATGTTTTCCATAATTAAAAAACAGTATATCCAAGATTTAGTTTGACGCGTAAAGTATTGGGAACAAACGACCTGAAAAGCAGCCGTACTTCCAGATCGACGATATCTTCTTTTAAAACCTCTTTTAATTCCGTTGTAGAGCTTAGCAAGCGAATTTCTCTCCTGGTAGCAAATGGCACAAAATCCAGATAAAACATCTCTCTTTTTACAGTAGGATCTTTTCTGGATACCGCATAAATAGAAATAGTGTTGATAAAATCAAGGTCCTGAGTGCCCAGGATATGATTGATGGAGCCGCGACCTGCAGAAATGTTTGAAATTTTTGAGGTATCTACACCTGAAAGCAGTGCATTTTGTAAAAAGTAAACCGGAATATTTCTCAATATAAAATAATGCGTTTCTACGGTATTTAGTCCTGCAGGAATCTCAAGGTCAGCATCGAAATTGCCTAAAAACAGAATAGGCTTTTCCTTTGTACAGGATAAACTACCAATAAAAATGAACGAAAGAAAATAAATTTTTAACTTCATAGGCTACAATCCAATAGTTTTAAACGAAATTTTGGGTATTAAGATTATAACTTAGGGATAAATTCACTAATTTTTAAAAAAGTTTCAGACAATTCATTTTTTTGCTCTTAACTTGCACTTGAATAAAATTTTAAGTAAAGTTATTTTGTTTAAAAAATGATTGACAAAACCAGACTACAATGAAAGTGACACGCTTATTCGATTACATTTATCAGCAAAGAGCAGAAAATCCTTTACAAAAATTTGTTGGGTCAAAGTCCGGAGACCAATGGGTTTTTTACAGTACGGAACAAATAATAGAAGATTCCAAAATGCTGGCTTCAGGGATGCTTACTGCCGGAGTTAAACCAGGTGACAAAGTTGGCATTGTCGTTTATAAAAATCGTCCGGAATGGATTATTGCTGACCTGGCTATTCAATATATTGGGGCCATTAGTATACCTATGTACCCGACTATAAGTATCCGGGAGTATGCTTATATCATGTCAGAAGCTGAAGTAAAAATGTGTTTTGTTGGTATAGGTGACCTTTATGATAAAGTTACAGCAGCTCAGAAAGACGTGCCGTCTCTAAAACACGTGATATGCTTTGATCAGTCCGAAGGAAGGCCTTACTGGAAGGACTTCATGGACAAGCAAAATCTGGAAGAAGTTGAAGAAATCAGTTCAGGCATTAAAAGTGAAGATCTCGCATCAATAATCTATACTTCAGGAACAACCGGCAATCCAAAAGGCGTCATGCTTACGCATCAAAACGTCATCAGCATCGTAGGAGAAACCATTGCCTGTCTGCCTATAACCAAAGGAATCCGGACATTAAGTTTCCTCCCGTTCTGCCATATCTTTGAACGGGCTGTAATTTACGGTTACACCAGTGTTGGTGTGGAAATGTATTGTACAGGTACAGATAATCTTGGCGGAGAAACAGGAGATCTTGCCATGGTCAAGCCACATTTTTTTACTACGGTGCCCAGACTGCTTGAAAAAGTATATGAGAAAATATACAATAAAGGTCTTGCATTGACAGGGGTCAAGAAAAAATTGTTTTTCTGGGCGTTGTCGATGACTGATGATTATGAAGTAGGCAAATCATATTCTGGTGCCAGGGCATTAAAAATGAAGCTTGCTGATAAATTGATATTTTCTAAATGGAGGGCAGCATTAGGAGGCAATCTTAAAGCTATTGTAACTGGAGCAGCACCATGTCCTGCAAAAATTGCCAGGGTGTTTTCGGCAGCCGGAATTCCGATATTGGAGGGTTATGGTCTGACCGAAACATCTCCAACCCTCACTATCAATCATTATGGAGATGGTAAGGCGATGATAGGATCTGTGGGTATACCCATTCCGTGTGTGGATATTTATATCGACAGTTCAGATGGTAATTACCAGGAAGGAGAGGGAGAAATTCTGGCTTCCGGTCCAAATATCATGCAGGGTTATTACAAACAACCAGAACAGACTGCAGCCGTATTTAAGGAGGTAAATGGTAAGCGGTACTTCATGACCGGGGATATTGGCAAATTTGTCAAAGGCCCGAAAGGTCTGAAATACCTTAAAATTACGGACCGTAAAAAAGAATTGCTCAAAACTTCAGGTGGCAAATATGTCGCTCCAGCACCAATTGAAAGTAAACTGAAGGAAAGTTTCTTTATAGAACAGGCCATGGTGGTTGGAGATCAGCAAAAATTTGTTTCCGCTTTGATTGTTCCGGCAACAGAAGTACTGAAATCTTGGTGCGAGGAAGAAAATATTGCCTGGAATGCACTCGAAGAAGTACTTAAAAATGAAAAGGTAATTGCTAAATACCAGGAGTGTATCAATGAAGTGAATCCTCAATTTGGACATGTAGAGCAAATCAAGAAATTCGAACTGGTACCGGCTACCTGGGAGGCTACAAGAACTGATGGCACGGAATCAGAATTAACGCCGACCATGAAATTAAAAAGGAGAATTATTCTGGATAAATTCCAATACCTGGTAAACAGAATTTACGCGGAATAAATAAGACTTTTATTATAGTTTTTGGAAGGGCTGAGGTAAATATCAGCTGCTTTTTGCACAAAAAATAATATTGCAGCAGCTGGTAATTAATAAAATACGGACCCTTTTTCGAAGTCAATAATGAGTTGATTGTTGGCGACAAGTCTGGATATACTGATTACACCATCGATTTGGATTCCGGTCTCCGTCTGAAAATCTGAAAAATCAGCTGATGCACAATTGACATTTTCTATAGGAGTTTTACCAATGCGGATACCTGTACTTCTGTACAGTTTGAAGTTCTCCTCAGGCTGTCCGCCTACGGTGAGCAGTTTTATATCAGATGGCAGTACTTCGAACAATTCAGGTGAATTGTTGATTATTTTTTTATCTATCAAATGGATAGTTGCTCCACTGTCCAGTATAAAACGATAATTTTTAAAACCAATTTTGACCTTAGCCACAGGAACACCATCTATCATTTTAAATGAGATTTCGTTTTTTAAACGTAGCACAACGGATCTTTCCGTCAAGGATAAAAATTTTATTTCCCGGTGCTCAAAATCTATTAAAATATTTGAATTTTTTAACATTCCTGCACCAATTATGCCATCTATCGGTAAGGCAACATACTGGCTTACTGGCGACAAATCTGTGGTTACAGCAGCCAGATTTTTAAACGTGTTATTTCCAAAAGCGAAGCGAGGTACCTTTTTGTATTGACTTGCACTTATTCCTCCCAGACTAAATAAAACAGAAACATTGTTTTCTGCCATTTTTTGTTCATGTAGAATTAAATTGTCAGCACCTGTATCCAGAATAAAATTACCTTTTTTATGGCCAATTTCAGCCTGTACAATAATCAAATTATTAACCAGGTGAAAGGGTACCTCGGCCCCCTGCACCGAATTAGGGGGCATCAATACGATTAAAATCATTTTTATGAGTAAAAATCGGTACATTGTCTTAACCTTGGGTTAATACAAAATTAACATTAAATTAATATTGAAACAACTTTTCAGGCAATCATAAAACACATTTAATTAATTATATATGAAATGTATTAAAAACAGTATATATAAAAATAAATACACCTAATAACAAAATAATATATTTTAAATACACAAAATAAGAAATATAATATTTTATTAAAATAAAATAAATATGTTGTCTTTTTCAGGAGTCGCGATTATAATTAACATAAAATCACAATGCTTAACGATGTGTTCAGACGGGGTTAATATAGGCTTAACATAAGACAGGGTATTCTTTGACTAACTTAAAGATTACTTAACCGCCTTTATTCCTATCCTCCATTACCTTCAGGATAACTGAGCAGTATAAATTCAACAAACATGAAAATACTGTACACAATCATTTCATTTTTAACACTTTCAGGTCTTTTTGGACAAGATGTTGTTAACATTATAGACAGCGATATTAATGCCGGACAATCTGTCAACTGGACAAATGATAAAGTCTATCTACTGGATGGTTTGGTATTCGTGGAAGATGGCGCTACGCTGACGATAGAAGCAGGGACGGTAGTGAAGTTTACAGAAAGGGCGGATGTAGGCAACCCATCAGCGCTGATTATAGCGAGAGGAGGAAAGATATATGCGGAAGGAACTGCAGAGAATCCGATCATATTTACAGCGGAGCAGGATGATGTCAACGATCCTTCAGACCTTGGACCAAAGGACAATGCACTTTGGGGCGGAATCGTGATACTTGGTAAAGGCGTCACACAGAAGAACGGAAACGCCGAAGTTAACGTAGAAGGAATACCTACGACGGAGTCAAGAGGGGTATACGGGGGCACAGACAATGCGGACGATTCAGGGGTATTGAAATATGTATCGATCAGACACGGCGGAAGACTTCTGTCATCAGGAAATGAATTGAATGGACTTACACTGGCAGGAGTAGGAAGCAAGACAAAACTGGAGTATATTGAGGTATATGCGAATTCAGATGATGGTATAGAATTTTTTGGAGGAGCAGCAAACTTAAAGTATGCAGTTGTAGCATTTGCGGAAGATGATTCGTATGACTGGGACGAGGTATATACAGGAAAGGGTCAGTTTTGGTTTTCGGTCCAGCGTGATGACATAGCGGATGCAGGCGGAGAGTGTGATGGAACGACACCGGATGACCTGACGCCATATTCAAATCCGACAGTATACAACTGGACACATATAGGATCTGGAGCAGGAGCAGCGGCATCGAATCCGATAGGATGGAACCTGAGAGCGGGTACGGCAGGGACGATAGCAAATTCTGTACTTACGGAGATGAAAGGTAAATTGATAGAGGTACAGGACAAGGCAGCAGGAGTAAACGATGCATATTCGAAGCTTGTAGCAGGAGAATTGAAGATTCTGAACAATGTACTTCACAGGCCGAATGGTACGATGGATGGCAGTTCGACTGGTATTATCAGAGTGAGCAGTACAGCAGAAGATGCTACAGCGGGAGCGTTGATAACACATTTGACAAATAATAAAAATTCAATTCTTACTCCAAATATAGTATCCGTAAGCAGAAGTGCTGATGAAAAGCTCGATCCAAGGGTTTGTAAAGACGGGGCTGCATATACCACGGAACTTGCAGGAATACCAACCGGCGATGATTTTTATACACAGGTTGATTTTAAAGGGGCGTTTTCAGCAAACTGGGACGAATTGTGGATTAGAGACTGGACAACACTTGCACGAAATAAACACTTACCTGGTTCTCCAATCAATTGTTCTGTTTTTACATTGGATGAAAATGTAAGGGAGTATATTCATTACTATCCTAATCCTGCTTCTGGAAATGTAGTTATTGAAAATCAAAATGATAAAGTACTTGGTATTCAAATCATGGACTTATTTGGAAGAACTGTCATGAATGCAATTAATTTGCCTTCCTTCCAAAAAATTGAAATTCCGTTAAACCATGTACAGAGTGGAGTTTACTTCATAGGCATCACCACTGAAGGCGGTCAGATTTTAACAAAAAAATTAATTGTGGAATAATGAATTTCAGGTAGCAGGTCAGGTGAGATGGGCTTGCTACCTTTTTTAAACCAAATCTATATTTATGAACATCAAACGTTTTTTATCCAGCATTTTATTTATTTTAATTGTAGTTCCTTCTATACTTTCGGGACAAAAAGTAGTGCGTATAGCCGGAAAGGTAATTGATAAGAAAACCGGCGAAACCCTTATAGGGGCGAGTATTCAGTTGAACAAAGGAACTGAAATGATCGGTGGAACAACCACTGATTTTGATGGTAACTACCTAATAGAGGCTGCTCCCGGGGTTTACAATCTAGTTGTCACCTATGTTTCATATCAACAACAGGAGTTGAAGGATGCAGACTGTTCAAAACCTGAAAATCTTTTTGACTTTTTGTTGGAGGAAGAAGGTTTAACTCTGGGAGAAGTTGTTGTGACTGCTCAAAAAGTAACAAATACGGAGGCAGCACTCGTCACATTACAGAGAAAGTCTTTTAACATTCAGGATGGAATGTCTTCACAGCAGATATCCAAAACTGCCGTTTCCAATGCAGCAGAAGCTGTCAAGCAAGTATCAGGAGCGGTGGTTGAGAATGGGAAGTTTATTGTCATGCGCGGACTTGGAGACCGTTATTCTATTTCTCAATTGAATGGAATGACTATGCCAAGTACGGATCCATACCGGAACAGCTCATCTTTAGACCTTATTCCGTCGCAGATGATTGACAATATAGTTACCCTGAAAACGTTTACACCAGATTTACCAGGTAATTTTTCAGGTGGATTGGTGAATGTCACTACAAAATCATTTCCAACCAGGTTTACCACTTATGTGAGTATTTCCGGTTCGTACAATACACAGTCTACCGGTATCAGTGATTTTTTAGGCCATGGAACAGATGCAGGTAAAACCGACTGGCTGGGAATAGATGACGGAGGAAGATCCATACCCCAGATTTTATTGGATGAGAAAAACAGATCATTACTTAATCAGACTACTTACCTCAATGCCAGAAGAGGTGACCCTCAGTATAACAAACTCAGACAATTGTTAAATGAGAGTTCTCGTTCATTGAGCAATGCTTTTGCGCCTCAAACTAAAAACTCATTACCAAATCATGGTTTAAATTTTTCTTTGGGTAATAGTCACTTAATGGGCAAAACCACTGTTGGTTATTCTGTTGGTGTCAATTATTCCAATGAGTTTAATCATTACAACAACGGATTGGTCAACACCTACACCAATAATGGAATAGGGTTGTTTGAATATCAGAGGCTGGTGGAATCAAAGAGTGTAGAAACGCCTCACCTGGGTGCCCTGGCTAATTTGTCTTTTAAATTTGGCAGTAATCACGCGGTTAATTTTAATGCTATATTCAATAACGATACTGATATTATTGGCAGAAGGCAGTCAGGTTCTTTTGTAGGTCAGCTTTCAACTCCTAATGGATTGTTTGTAACCAATTCCATGGAATTTATCAGCAGAAATTATACTTCATTTCAAAGTTCAGGAAAACATGTTTTCCCTGGATTGAGAAATCTCGAAATTCAGTGGAATGGTTTGGTAAACAGCTCAAAACAGGAAGAGCCGGATTCAAGATATTTTGCTTATGTTCAGTATGAAGAAGACGGAGAGACTTACTATGCCATAAATGATGCGGAATTCAGAGCGCCATTCCATTTCTTCAGAGATCTCGGTGACAAATCTGTTGAAGGAAAAATCGATTTTTCACTACCTTTTCTTACCGGCGGTAAACAGGGCAGTAGCAATGTCATAAAAGCAGGTTTATTATATAGCAGGACATCCCGTTCATTCTCTGAGTACCAGTTTCAGCACAACAGACACGGAGGTGTTCCGGTAAGTATCAATTTTGATAGTTATAAAGGAGATTACCAGGGTTATTTTTCTCTTGACAATATGGGCGTAATTGACACCATAAGAGATGGGTCTGGAAACACAAAACAATATACGATTGGATACCACTATATCAATCAGATCAATAATAAGAACTTTTATGATGGTTCCCAGGATATTGGAGCTGCTTACTTAATGGCGGTTTATAACCTGACTGATAAGATTAAAGTAGTTGGAGGGCTTAGAGGGGAACGAACTAAGCTATATGTGGAGAGCAGAGACACATCTCTTGCGCCAAGTGAACTTGACATCACCGATTTATTATACTCAGCAAATGTGATTTATGCATTAAACGACAAATCAAATTTGAGATTTGCTGCGTCCAAGACACTTGCGAGGCCTAATCTTCGTGAGTTAGCTCCTTTTGAGCAATTTGATACGAAAAACGGATTTTTTAATATAGGTAATCCAAATCTGAAAAGAACATTAATCTACAATTATGATATCAGATATGAAATATACCCTGAATTAGGAGAGCTCCTGGCTGTAAGTGTATTTTACAAGAATTTTACAGACCCTATCTTGAGGACATTTTCACCAACTGCTACCATACCTGAATTGGGATACCTGAATATAGATAATGCAAATGTTTTAGGTGCTGAGCTTGAATTGAGAAAAAATCTTGGATTTATAAATGCAGGGCTTAGAAATTTTAATTTCACCACAAATATTGCTTTTATACATTCGGGATACAAAATTCCTGACACAGAGCTCAAGTCATCACAAACGGTTGATCCGGAATACAACCAAGAAACAAGGCCTTTTCAGGGACAGGCACCATATATTGTGAATGCTATTCTTTCTTATGCAAATCAGGATCTTGGACTTGAATCCACAGTTTCGTTTAATGTTTCAGGTAGACGGCTTTATAATATTTCCCTGTCGGCTGTACCCGATGTATATGAAATGCCATTTCCAATACTGACCTATACACTATCAAAAAAAATCGGGAAACATATACAGGTTGGTTTTGCAGCTAAGAATCTCCTGAATCCATTAAATCAGAAGGTTCAGGTAAATAAAGGTGTTGAATATATAGCTGAACAATTCAGAATAGGCAGAACTTTTGGATTTAGTATTGCCTACATCATCAAATAATAGATTTGGTTTATCTCACTTCCAAAGAAGCCGGGTCATTTCAATTGGTCCGGTTTTTTTATTGATATATTCTGCATTTCCAACCAAAGTGATCAGATACTGGTATTTTATGCAGTATACGCTCACTTTCACAAGTTTTTAAAGTAGAGGATGGATCATAGATAAAAGTGTAGTCAAGTTTTGTATTATAGTTTTTATTTGAGATATAGGGGTTTTCAGCACCTGAATATGTATAATTATCAGGACCGATTCTAGGGGCTGTGTCAATAAAGCACATGCTTTCCGTTATGAAATCATAAGCAGGAGAAGGCTTTAAATCCGGATGATTAATATTAAAATCTCCAGAAAAAATAGTTGGATAGTCTTTAAAAGAAGCTTGTTCAAGAATAAGTTTTTGTATAAGTTTTAACTGTTCTATCCTGATTTTTTCAGCTTTATCAGATTCTCCGGCGTAAAGATGTGTATTAAGGATGTTGATAAATTTACCATTTACATTAATGATTGTCCACAAAACCCCTTTGCCACCAATTTTTTCAATAAGACTATAGTCATTATCAGGAAAGGGAAGAAAGCATTCAGATACAACCGGGAATACAGAAAATGTCAATAGCCCACCCTGGCAGTCCATAGGTATAAGACCTTGCTTTAATGAGTTTTTATTTTTAATGTTTATTGTTTGATATTTTACCTTTAATGTCGAAATTAATTTCTTACGTAGCTTTTTATGAAAGGATTCCTGAAGACACAATATATCGCTATTAGTGTGGAGTAGAAAGTAACCCATGTTTTCAAAGCGACTATTTTGATCATGACCAGGTAGAGTTACAGGAAGTCCCCAGGTATTGAAAGAAGTCAAAACTATTTCTGGAAAATGTTCATTTTTAGCCAATTCATATTTACACGACTTATCGAAAAACGGAAGATTTTCAGTTCTGACAGCGGGTAAAAAGCAACATTGAGAAAAAATAATCAGAGATAACGACAGTTTGCTTCTCATAAAAATTTGTTAAGCATAAATTCAAAGGTTTCCTGCAGATTATTATATTCAGGTTTAGTATCAATAGTATTTTTACTTTCCAGCCATTGAAAGAATTGTGATTTTGTCAATTCATTTAGAAAATCTAATTTTTTTACGCCCATTTTTTCCAGGGCATATGCATTACACTGTTGTTCGTATTGACCCTTGATTGGAATGGTAAGGAGTTTTTTCCCCAGGTATAATGCCTCTGCAGGAGTCTCAAAACCACCACCCGTCAATAAACCTTGGCAATTGACCAAGCTTTCGTTGAAAAATTCCTGATTTACAGGATAATAATGAATATTGCCATCAATTTTAGGTTTATGTATGTCCGGCAAAAACCAATGAAATATATAATTGTCAGCTTCCTTAAATATTTTCTCTAGGCAAGAATTCATATATGCAGGCAGATAGACTGTTATGTGGCCCTGATCCCTTGGAGTGCTCTCCAGTATTTCTTTTTTAATAACAGGAGGGAAAATAAAACTATCATATCTTTCAAAATGTAAACCTACATAAGCGTTCGATTTAGCATAATTTTTTAGTATATACTCTCCTAGAATGCTTTTATTGTCTGGTCGGGGCGTTTTGTCAGACATAAAGGCAGCTTGATGACCAAATTGAATGGAAGGATGCTTTCTTAATTTGCAAGCCTGTGCAGTTATGTAATCAAAGTCATTTAAAACTATATCATAGAGACTTACCGGTAAACTTTCAATATCACGCTTTATTTGATAATAATCAGCATTTTTCCAGGATTTCCAATAATCTAGTTTGCCACACTGGCTATAAAACAAGCTTAGACCTTGAGATCTGTATTTTACCGGCAAACTAATATCAAGAGTTGAATTGGAACCACTCAGGATAATATCTACTTTGCCAAATTTTGACAAAGCCGGGTACAATTGATGAGCCCTGCTAATGTGACCATTACCAGTAGCCTGCACTGCGTATAAAATGCGCATAATACTTATTTTATTAAATTTAATTGAAAGGGTATGGAAGTAATTAATTCATCTGACAAGTCAAATTCAAATTCAGATTCTGGAATTTTCTCCTGATTTGCATGCTCATAGAGATGCCAGTTGTTATTGTAATATTCTAAGGATGTGCAGTTTTCGACCCAATCTCCACTGTTTAGATATAGAATATTTTTATCACCTATACTGACATTTCTTATTTGAGGTTGGTGAATATGGCCGCATATTACGGTCTGATAGTTTTCCTGTGCAGCTAGTTCTGCCGCAATGTTTTCAAAGTTTGCAATCCACTTTACAGCTTGCTTTACACTGCCTTTAATTCTCTTTGAGAAGCTTATTTTTTCTTTACCAAAAAACACCATTATATCATTGATAAATCTATTTATTAGAATTAGGAGATCATATCCTTTCCCTCCAAGTTTTGCAATTACTTTTGCCCAGCCTTTTGTTGTTGAATCAAATATATCACCATGAAATATCCAAGTTTTTTGTCCGTTTATATCTATAATGAGTTTATCCTCTAAATGGATATTACCCACGGATATTCCGTTATATTTGCGAAGAACTTCATCATGATTTCCAATAATATAATATATCTCTGTTCCTTTTTCAGCCATTTTTAAAATATATCTCAGCACATGCATGTGAGATTTGGGGAAGTACGATTTACTGAGATTCCAGATATCAATTATATCACCATTAAGAATAAGTTTATCAGGTTGTATGCTTTTGAGGTAATGAAGAATATTATTCGCATGACATCCATAGGTTCCCAGGTGCAAGTCACTTAGAACTGCGATGTCGAGGACGCGTTTCTTCATAAATTAATTTTATGTAAATATCGGCTCTCATTATTATCGATACATTAACAGAGTTTTAAATATTTATAAATTATTTAATATAAAAAAAGCCTGTGAAAAACTTCACAGGCTTCAGAAAATCAACAAATTAACATTTTATTTTTCGAAGAAATCGAATTTAAGGCCTAAATTGATCCTTGCATTATACATTTCTTCCTGAATAGTTCTTTCTCTGACCCCCTGATAATATCTTAAAGGTTGATTAGTAAGATTATTTGCCTCAAAATATAATCTCCACTTTGGAGTTACAGCATATGATGCATTGACATCTACAAAAGTTTGTTTATCGTAAAAAATGTCACTAAAGTCATCTCCTCCCACTTCATCAAGATAATCACTTGCATAATTTAATGAACCTCGGACAACCAGCTTTTTTGTCTCATATGAAAGAGAGGCATTTAACATATTTTTTGCTGTTCCGGTAAGTCCAAGGTTTTCAGATTCTCTGCCCTGTATTCCGGTAGTTGAAGATTGGGTGTACGTGTAATTTAAATAAACACCAAATCCTTTCAATAACCCTGGTAAAAAGTCTAATTGTCTCTGAACGGAAGCTTCAAAACCATAAACGTCGGCAGTTCCTCCATTCTCCGGTCTGGAGTAAGAAATAAGTTCACCAAATTTTGGGTCTGTAAAATTCTGTTCTGTGCGAGTGTAAATAAAGTTAGAAATATCTTTATAAAAGCCTCCCGCTGAGATTAAACCAATAGATTTAAAATATTGCTCATACATCAGATCAAAATTTGATGAAGTTGTGGCTTTAAGATTTGAATTTCCCCTGGTGAGTGTCTGGTTGTCTGGGCTGAATGTTTCGAATGGAACCAAATCATAATAATTAGGTCTTGCCAGTGTATTTGTCCATGCAAATCTTAAAATAGAATTATCATTAAAATCGTATTTTAAATGTGCTCCAGGCAGAATATTAAGATAGTTGTTGCTTGATTCAGGGGTTTTTGAAGCTTCCTCATTGTCTTCATCAAATTCATATCCGGAATAATTAATGGAAGTGCTTTCGACTCTTACACCTGCAATTGCCATAAATTTACTGGAAATTTTATAATCTGCCATGACATAACCACCTGAGATATTTTCCTCAGCGGAGTAGTTTGAGGTTATATATTCAGCTATAGCATCTTCCTTTTCAAATATATTGGAATCGCTAAAATTTAACCCTCCAAGAAATTCTTTGGTTACAAATCTGCCAGGCTTATATTGCTCGCCATTCAGAAATTCTCTTTCATTCTGAGCGCTTACAGGTAAATTGCCTAAAGCATTACCGCCGCCTCCTATATCACCTGTTGGCTTATAAATGTCATAAGTATTTACGCGCTCTTTTGATTTACCCCTGTATCGGGCACCAAGCTGGAACTTTCCCTTATTTGATGCGAATGGCAATTCAAAGTCCAACCTTCCGTTCAGGTCCTTTTCATTAGTATTGTTATTGGATTCATAAATTTGGTTAAGATCGAGTGAAAGTTCATCATCAGCGTTTTTTAAAGTAACCACGTATTTAGAAGGATCAATTGTATTTACCAATACGGTTTTATTGCTTCTGTGTGTGATATAACGCTCATTGGGTCTGTCTTCTTCTGCAGTGGCATAGGTGCCAGACCAAGACATTTTGAGTGATCCAAACCGGTGATCTCCTGCAATATTCAGGTTGGCAACACGCTGGTCTTCCAGTCTTGTCCCCTTATTCCTGCTGTTATTTATACCACCCTTGGTTTGAATTGCAACTCTTCCCTGCATTTCCAGGACGCTATCAGAAATTTTAGTAAATTTTTTGTCATTTACAGGTCTGTCTAATCTGTCAACGCGCATACGGTATCTGTTTTCCCAGTCATCCCTCCAGTTGTACATCGTATTAATATAAATATTGTGGCCTTTTGCCAATTCAAAATCAGCTGCTAAAGAGGCACTCCTTCTAACCCTCTGTACATCATATTTTCTTAGATCAAATCTACTTAAAACCACCGGATATTCTGGGTTTGAAGTTTTTGTCCACACACCTTCAAAATTATCGGAACCAAAAGTATGGTTGTTATAGGATCCTGAGAAAATAAGACCTAATTTATTATTTATAAATCTGTTTCCTAAAATGACAGAGCCATTCCAGATTGGTTTGTTTGATAACAGGTTAACTCCCGAACCTGCTGTTCCTGAGATTCTCATACCATTGGGTGCTTTTCTGGTTACCAGGTTTACAGCTCCTCCGATAGCATCTCCGTCCATATTTGGCAATACGGCTTTACTTACCTCTATAGTCTGAACCATATCTGCCGGTATAAGGTCCATTTGAATATTTCTGTTATCACCTTCTGCGGAAGGAATTCTTTCTCCGTTTATCATGACAGAATTGAGCTGTGGCGCCATTCCTCTTATGATAATATTTCGTGCCTCTCCCTGATCATTTTGCATGGTTATACCAGGAATTCTTTTTACAGCATCTCCAATGTTGGCATCTGGAAATTTTCCAATCTGATCAGCCGCTACAATATTTGTAATATTGGCATTATTTTTTTGCTGACTCAAAGCTTTTGCCTGGCCTCTGAGGCGGTCGCCCATAATTATAACTTCTTCCCCCACAATCGTTGTTTCACTTAAGGTAAAATTCAACGTGCTGATGGCATTCCCTAGAATGTCAATAAGTGCTGATTTGGACTGATAACCCAGATAAGAAACGGTAATTTCATAGCTTCCGGATTTTAATCCGCTAAAGGTATATTTTCCATTATTATCAGTAATTGTTCCAACAGACGGTTGAGTGTTAATAATCACTGTTGCCCCTGGCATAGATAGGCCCAGATCATCAACTACCTTGCCTTGCAAGGTTCCGCTTTGAGCATTGGAAAGGTTTGAAAATAAACATGTTACAAACAATAAAATAACATTTTGGATAACTTTCGACATAAAATATATTTTTAGTGAATTAATCCACAATCTTACTGCTATAGTATTAATTTACTATTTAGTAAATGTTAAGTTTAAATTTACTTACTGATCGATTTTTTCATAAAAATTAATATAGGGTTAATATTTGGTCTTTTAATTTCACTGAATAAATTTTCAGCAGAACATATTTAAATTAAAAATAATGATTCGTCGAAATGTAGATACTCCTTTGTATGTATGCATAATTGGTGTAATATTGTTGCATACAACTATGTTTATTTCCTGTAAAAATCAAAATGATGCGATAGAACCATTATTTATTACTGAAAAAGTTCCTTTTGACAGTGACGATCCAGCAATTTGGATTAATTATGAAAACCCGTCTATGAGCTTTGTTATTGGAACGGATAAAGGCGGAGAAGATGGCATTGGTGGATTGTATGTTTTTGACCTCCAGGGACGTATGATTGAGGAAAAATGTATCAAAAATTTACACAGACCCAATAACGTTGATGTTGCTTATGGTTTTAATTATTCAGGAAGTAAAATTGATATTGCGGTATGTACAGAAAGAAATAAAAACAAGATCAGAATATTTAAACTTCCTGAAATGACTCCCATTGATGCAGGCGGTATTGAAGTTTTTCAGGGAGAGCAAGACCGTTCACCTATGGGAATAGCATTATACAAGGACTCTGTAAATAATAAGGTTTATGCCATTATATCCAGAAAATCAGGACCCAAAGTAGGATATTTAGCCCAGTACTTATTATCAGAAAACACGAATGGAAATGTAGTTGGTGTTTTAGTAAGGAAATTCGGAAAATTTGAAGGTAATAAGGAAATAGAAGCCGTCGCTGTGGATAATGAGTTAGGGTATGTATATTATTCGGACGAAGGTTTTGGCGTCAGGAAATATTTTGCTCATCCGGATAGTGGGAACCACGAACTAGCTGTCTTTGCAAAATCAGATGTTAAAGAGGACCATGAAGGTATCTCGATATATAAAATTGATCAATCTACAGGTTACATCCTATTGTCTGACCAGCAGTCTGATCAGTTTAATGTTTACCCGAGAGAGGGGGAAAAGAACAATCCTCATGCACACAACCTGATAAAAAAAGTAAAGGTAAAAGCGACAGAAAGTGACGGAAGCGAAGTAATCAGCTACTCCATAATGCCACATTTTCCGGATGGCTTGTTTGTAGCCATGAGTACAGATGGAACGTTTCATTACTATTCCTGGAATCAGATTTCTGGCGGGGAGCTGAAATCAAAGAATGAAAAATAATTTTCAATCAGAATTAAATTTTAATTTTTAAAAAAAAAATAGCTTTAATTTTTAAAAACAATAAATACATTGTTTTATTACAATATTTAATTTTATTTTTCCTTCCAGACTCTTTATAAAATTGTAATATGTGAGTTATGATAGGTGGTCAAGGATAAAAAAAAATATACAAACTAAGGTTGGAATGTAGAAAATTGCTTTAATTTTACAACCTTAGTCCTATTAACTGATTGTCGATCTATTAAATCAAAATACTGATATGAGAAGATTTGGAAAGGTAGCTTTAATTTTTGTGCTAGCTATTACCTGCAAACTGGTAAGTGCTCAGGATATACATTTTACGCAGTTTTACATGTCACCATTAAATCTTAACCCTGCCATGACCGGGGTAAATAACTGTAAAAACAGGGTGATTGTAAATTACAGAAACCAATGGGCTCCGGTATTGGCAGCCAATGCTTATAATACGTGGTCTGCTTCTTACGATCAGAAAAACCCTGTAGGCAGGGAAGATTATTTTGGTTTTGGAGCAAGTGTATGGGGAGATGTTGCCGGTGAATCCAGATTTGGTACTACGCAATACAGACTTTCAGCTTCATATTCCAAGAAGATGGCCGGATACCGTAAAAAAGCCAGTTACCTGGTTATAGGAGCAGACGGAGCGCTGACCAACAGAAGCATCTCCACTGAAGACCTTCGATGGCCTTCACAGATTACGTCCAGTGGATTTGATAAAAATCTACCTGGTGAAACCATCGAAAACCAAAGTTTTCTATATCCGGATCTTTCAGCAGGACTACTGTGGTTTAGTGTGATTGATGACTACACCAACTGGTATTTCGGAGCTGCAGTTCACCACCTCAACAGACCAAATGTCAGCTTTTTCAGAGGTGCTTCACAACAGGCTAAAGTAAGTTTATACAGCAGATATACCCTGCATGCAGGTCTTCAGATGCCGGTACAGAGAAGAATTTCTCTTCTTCCATTCGGTGTATTTATGGCTCAGGGCCCACACAGAGAGTTTAACGGAGGCGCTAATCTAAGATTTGCCCTGGGACCATCAAGAACAACAAATCAATCCTGGGAAGCAGGTCTTTGGTATAGGGTTGGCTTGAAAACAACAGGATTTAATTCCAACAATGAGCCTACAACCGCTTTACATTCCGATGCATTGATATTGTCTACCCGCTTTAACTATGAGAGTTTTGGTTTGGGATTCAGCTATGATATCAACGTGTCAGGTCTCAGACAGGCAAATCCAGCGAATGGTGCTTTTGAATTTTCTGCGATTTACAATATTTGCGGACCTGAGAGCAGAGGCGTTTATTGTCCAAGATTTTAATGCATTTGTATTGTAATCGGGCTTACTTGTAAAAAAGTATCGTACTATCATATAATTCCCCCCTTGTAAAGAAATTATTCTTTCACATATCATCTGGTTACTGATTTAAGAACGCATAAAAATTGCTAGATCATGTTTGGAGGTAAAAATGAAAAGGCTTCGGTCAATTTAAGCACTGTTACCAACGTAACAAATGCTTTTACAGAAAGTACTAAGATGATTGGGGATATCACTACAGATAATGATATCCGTATTGACGGGGAACTTAAAGGAAATCTGGATTGTAAAGGCAGGGTAATTATTGGCCCCCAAGGGAAAATTGAAGGCACCATAGTATGTCAGAATGCCATCATCGAGGGACAATTTATTGGTGATATCAAAGTAAAGGAACTTTTATCTCTCAAAGAAACAGCTTCCGTAACCGGTGATATAAAAACGGATAAATTAAATGTGCAGCCAGGTGCTTATTTTACCGGTAAGTGTGAAATGGCAGGTCAAAAACTAAAACCTGTGATGGAGAAGACTCCAAACGCCTGAAAACCAGATTAATGGACAAAGACAGTAAACCTCAAGGACAGGAAAAAGTCAACGTCTATTTGAAATATTCCAGTATAGCATTTCAGCTGGTGTTTATCGTAGGCGGAGCCTATTTGGCAGGCAGCTTTATCGATGAGAAAATAGGCTGGTCATTTCCTGTGTTCACAATTTTATTGATTTTACTATTTTTTTCTGCTTTTTTGTATAAGTTATACGTGGAACTTACAAAAAAAGAATCTTGAGGAAACTGACTTTTCAATCGGGCCTTTTTATAACCTGTATTATTGTATTTTTATGGATAGCTATGGTAGAATGGCTATGGTATGAGGAGCACTTACTGCACTTTAACATTGTGACGACATGCTTATTTCTGAGTTACACGTGGATCCTGCACAAAATGAGTATTAAAAGTCTGAATGGTGGGAGAAGTGCCGGATTTATCCATGTGGTCATGGCCAATTCATTTGTAAAAATGATAATGACCCTCACATTGGTTGGATTGTTTTATTACCTGAAGAAACCTGAAACTTTTTTTTTCCTGATAAGTTTTATAGCATTGTACACCATTTTCACGATATTTGAAACATGGTATTTGCTGCTGATTTCTGACAGGAAAACAGGTAATAAATTAGCAAAACAATGATTAATAATGATATAAACACTGGCACTATGAGCCATGACAGGCGCCCTGAGATTATCACAGGTAAGGATGTACATTTTGGTTTTGATGACTTGAATGAAGAATTTCAGATTCTGGAGCAAAATGACCAGGAATGGAAAGTTCTTTTTCAGCAAAAAATATACAATGTGGTTATTAAGCACAGGGACGCTGATGGTAAGAATTTTGTAATGAATATTTCCGGATGGGATATCCCGGTTCGGATAAATGAGGGAATTGATCAGATTATTTCTCAACTGGGATTTCTCACCAAATCAGCCGGTAATATAGATGCTGTAAAAGCTCCAATGCCCGGACTCGTAGTTGATCTATTTGTTTCTGAAGGAGATGTGGTAGCCAGGGATCAAAAATTGCTTAGCCTGGAAGCTATGAAAATGGAGAATATCATCAAGTCTCCGGGAGAAGGAAAAGTTAAAAAAATACATGTGCAAAAAGGAAGCACAGTTGAAAAGAATCAGCTACTATTGTTATTTGAATAATATAAAGTCAGGGATATTTTAATCATTGCCGTATAATTACAAGAATAAATATGTTTCTTGAACCAGGTTTTCGAAGCCAGCGAAGTGGTTGGATTGAAGTGATTTGCGGGTCTATGTTTTCGGGAAAAACAGAAGAGTTGATCCGCAGGATTAAACGTGCAAAATATGCCAATCAGCGGATTGTTATCTTCAAGCCGGAAAAAGACATCAGATATGACAGTGAGCGCGTGGTATCCCACGATGAAAACAGCCTGGAAAGTATCCCGGTATCGAAGAGTAAAGATATATACAGGCATGTATCAGATGTGAATGTAGTAGGAATCGATGAAGCACAGTTTTTCGATGAACATCTGATTGAAGTATGTCAGAAAATGGCTGTCAGTGGTATCCGGGTAATAGTGGCAGGACTTGACATGGATTTTAAGGGGAGACCCTTCGGTCCCATGCCTTCCTTACTTTCTGTAGCTGAATATATCACCAAAGTGCATGCCATTTGTCCTCATTGCGGCAATTTAGCCACTCACTCCTACAGACTTAGCCAGGAACAGGAAACTGTGGTTTTAGGTGAAAAAGACAAGTATGAACCCAGATGCAGGGTGTGTTATGAAATGGGCAATATACTCGATTTCAGGAATACACACTTTAAACCTGAATAATCGATGCAAACAGATATTTTAATTATTGGAGCTGGGGTAGCAGGTTTTTCACTGGCGATAAGACTGGCAGAAAAAAATCCCGAATGGCAAATTACAGTTCTGACCAAAACCAACGAAAAAGAGAGCAATACCAGTTATGCTCAGGGAGGTGTTGCGGCGGTTTGGGATAGTAGTCTTGATGATTTTGAAAAGCACATTACGGATACCCTTGATGCTGGTGACGGGCTTTGTGATCCTGAAATTGTCGAAATGGTTGTAAAAAATGGCCCTGCATCCATTCAAAAAATTATTGAATGGGGAGCCAGATTTGATAAAAATCAGCAGGGAAACTATGACCTGGGCCGTGAAGGTGGCCATTCAGAAAATCGGATACTCCACTATAAGGATATCACTGGCTGGGAGATTCAGCGTACATTAAATGAGAAAGCAAAATCTCTAAAAAATATCCGGCTTTTTGAACACTTTTTCACTATTGATATCATCACACAACATCACCTGGGCAGAAATATTACCAGGTTGACACCGGATATTGAATGTTACGGGGTATATGTCCTCAATAAAAATTCCGGAGAAATTGAAACCATTCTGGCAAAAACTACTATTCTGGCAACAGGAGGGGCAGGGCAGGTATATAAGGCAACGACGAATCCACTTATTGCAACAGGTGATGGTATTGCCATGTGTTATCGGGCAAAAGGAAGGGTAGCCAACATGGAATTTATTCAATTCCATCCAACTTCACTCTATCAACCAGGCGGGGATAATCCGGTCTTTTTGATTTCTGAAGCTGTGAGGGGTTTTGGAGCAGTTTTGAAAGCTTCTGACGGATCAACTATTATGGAAAAATATGACGAGCGAAAATCCCTGGCTCCCCGGGATATTGTAGCCCGGGCTATTGATAATGAAATGAAAATCCGAGGAGAAGAATGTATGTACCTTGATTGCACAGGCCTGGACAAGGAAGCTTTTTTCAACCATTTTCCTACCATCACAGAAAAATGTCTTAGTCTTGGCATTGATCCTTCAAGAGACCTCATTCCTGTAGTGCCTGCGTGCCATTACGTTTGTGGAGGTATTTATACCGAACCTTCCGGAAAAACTTCCATTCAAAGACTTTATGCTGCCGGGGAATGCACCAACACGGGTTTGCATGGTGCCAACAGACTGGCATCCAATTCGCTCCTTGAAGGTCTCGTTTTTGCAGAAAAAATAGCTGCCGACATTTCGGATAATATAGGAAAATGGGACATTCAACATGTCATACCAGCCTGGAACGCGGAAGGTACTACAGAGCCAAAAGAACTGGTTTTGATTACCCAAAGTATGAAGGAACTGAAAGAAATTATGAGTAATTATGTTGGTATAGTTCGATCTGATGTAAGGCTTAAAAGAGCACTTGACAGACTACATTTGTTATATCTGGAGACAGAAGAATTATATAATAACACTACACTTTCTCCACAACTGTGCGAATTGCGAAATCTGATTACCATCGCCTATCTGATCACTAAGGCAGCTCAGATGCGCAGGGAAAGCAGGGGTTTGCATTTTACAACAGATTATCCGCAGAAGTTTAATTACCGCGAGATTACATGGCTTTGATTATTCAAACCTGTCAGGGTGGAATGGCTTCATATCAAGAGGAAGGGATTTGCCCTCAATAATCTGACTTATAAGCCAGCCTGTAGCTGCACAAAGAGAAATGCCTATCATCGCATGTCCGGTGGCTATCAGGAAGTTGTTCATCTTATCCGTTCTGCCAATATACGGAAGTCCATCCGGGCTTAGAGGACGCAGTCCGGACCATACATCTTGCTTATTTGGAATGTAAAGGTTGAGGGCAGGAAAATATTCATTTGCGGCATTGATGATAGGATGAATTCGATTCATGTTAATGGTATGATTTATCCCGCTTAATTCCATAGTTCCTCCAACACGCAGGCTATTACCCAATGGTGTCATGGCGACCCTGTGATCTACAAGTATTGCTGGTTTTTTTAAATTTTGCTGTATGTCCGGGAAAGTATAACTATAGCCTTTTCCTGCCTGCATGGGTAAGTAAAGATTGAGTTTTTCAGCAAGTAAACCCGACCAGCTGCCTGCAGCCATGATATACTCATCAGCCGTATAGCTGTTTTGAGCAGTGATAACACGCGAAATAACTGAATTTTTGACCTCGGCATCGATTATTTCCTCACCATGCACTATTTTAACTCCCATTTCTGAAAGGGAACTGTACAGGCGTTGCATCAGTTTGACCGGATGAACATGTCCGTCGATAGGATAATAGGCACCACCCAGGATGTGTGGGCTGATGAGTGGCTCTTCTTTCGCCAGTTCTGTGGCTGTAAGAATTTCAACATCTATTCCAAAATGTTGTCTGGCTTCGCGCGCCAGTTCGAGCTCATGTTGTGCAGTGGAAGGCTCATGGTAGAGCATATAGCATCCATCCAGTTTAAGTTCCGGTCCTTGTTCCAGCGCTTGATTCAGCTCAATGGTCAGCGTTCGGCTTAAGTTAAGGATATGAAACAGGTGAGGTGCATTTTCTTTGACAGTTTTGTCATTTGCACTCCTGATGAATTCGATACCCCATTTAATCAGCCTTTTATCCAGTCGTGGTTTGATATAGAAAGGGCTGCTGCTGTCCAGCATCCATTTAAGTCCCTTCCAAACAATTCCGGGAGTTGCCAGAGGAATAAAATGACTCGGAGAAATGTACCCTGCATTACCGAAACTGCACCCTTCCTGTGGTTTGTTTTTGTCGATAACGACCACTTCGGCGCCACTTTTTCTGAGATAATAGGCACAACTCAAGCCAATTACCCCGCCTCCCATGACAACTATCCGCATATACGGTAATTATTTAAGCAGGTATCGAAAGGGATCTTGAACCTGATCAAACTGATGGAGCTGATATCTTTCGATTTTTTCTATTAGTTTTTGGGCATAGCGGGGGTCAGTAGCATAACCGCAGGCCTTCAGCCCTGTGGCCCACTCCTGATAATTGGTTTTATCGTAGGTAAATAATACGCGATAACGTTCTGATTGCATCAGAAAATTGGATCTGTCTACGTAAGAATCTACCGGGCAACTATATGCTCTGAAGCAGGATTCAATAAGCTCACCTCTTTTGTTCAGATCATCATCCTTATGATAATATGTCTTACCTGTCCAGTATGACTTACATTTTATTCCGAAGTGATTATTGGCTTCCCTCGCCAGCACACTCTGTCCGTAATTGGATTCATGTAGTCCTTGCGCAAGTGTTATGCTTGCCGGTATACCGGTGCGATACATTTCAACAATTGCAAGATCCTTATACTGCTGGATATAATCCATAGCAGCTCGTTCAGGAGCATTATGCGCAGAAAGAACGATCAGGCATGCAACAGAAAATATAGAAATGCATCTTATCATATTATAAAAAATTTTAATATTTATTTTCCAAAAACTATGCCAATTCAGGACAATCCCGTAACTTCCACAAAGTTTATGATGTAGGAAAATTAGCAGATTAATTTTTTTAAAACTATTTTCAATTTATATATTTTAAAATAAAATATTTAAATGACTGATTATATTGAATCTTGCGTTGAAAATCTGGAGGAATCCTTGGCTGCTGAAAGTGCCGGTGCATTAGGTCTTGAATTGTGCAGTCAACTTGCCCTTGACGGATTATCGCCCCCGGAATCACTTGTCATGCAGGTTACGGATCATGTTTCCATTCCAGTTAAAGTTATGGTACGAAACCGGCATGATACTTTTGTTTATTCAGACAATGATATGAAAATCATGAAGGAATATATTGTCCAGATAAAAACGCTGGGCAGCGTTGATGGATTTGTTTTCGGGGCATGCACAATTGATGGTAATCTCAACATTGACCAGATCAGGGAAATATCAGAGTTGGCAGACCCAATACCTTTGACAGTACATAAAGCCATCGATTTCTGTAAAAATCCTGTTGCAGAAGCTGAAAGATTGAATTCGATTCCCAATGTAAAATATATCCTTAGTTCAGGAGGTGCCCCTACCGCAATGGAAGGGGCAGCAATTTTAAAAAGAATGCAGCAGGTTTTTAATGGCATCGTTATCGCAGCAGGAAAGATTACCTTTGAGAATTTGTCACAGGTAAAATCTGCACTTGATTTGAATGCTTATCACGGAAAAAGGATTGTAGCGTAGAGTGTTTCCAAAGAAGTTCGACCTGTTTGTAATGTAAAATGGATTAATTTTGCACAAAAAAATTACCTTTGGGAACATTACATCATCCAAATTATTAAAATGAATCCACCGTGACAGGAAGGTCATTAAAATCTGTTAATCATTTTATCGAAGGGCTCCGCAAAGGAGACAGAATAATATTATCTGAATGCATTACGCTCGCAGAAAGTACGCATCCGGAAAAGCAGAAACTTGCACGGACTATCCTTGAACTAGCAGAGGGGTTCAGAAACAAAAACAGCATACGTATTGCTGTCACAGGCACACCCGGAGTTGGAAAAAGCACCTTCATAGAGCGGTTTGGATTATTGCTTACCACTATGCATAAAAAAGTGGGTGTATTGAGTATTGACCCGTCCAGTCCGCAATCCAAAGGAAGTATTCTGGGTGATAAAACAAGGATGCCGGTGTTATCAACGCATCCTCTGGCCTATGTAAGGCCTAGTCCCTCCGGAAACGTTCTTGGAGGTGTAGCGGCCAATACAAAAGAGTCAATTTTGTTGTGTGAAGCTGCACAATTTGATGTCATATTGGTAGAAACTGTTGGTGTAGGCCAGTCAGAAAGCGATGTTAAAAATATGACAGACCTGACTATACTGCTTTTGCAGCCTGGCGCAGGAGATGATCTGCAGGGAATCAAAAGAGGAATTGTGGAAATGGCAGATATAGTTATTGTTCATAAGGCAGATGGTATGCAATCTGATCTCGCCAGGCAGACCAAAAAGTTTTACGAAGAAGCACTCCATTACTTCCATCATGATATCCCTGACTGGAATGTGCCTGTAGTTTTAGCTTCTTCTGTCGATAACACAGGCATTGAACTTGTCAATGATACTGTGTGGAACTTTTTTCAGTTACTTAAACAAAATCATTTATTTCAAAAAAAGAGAATTTCTCAGGAATTACTTTGGTTTGAACATCAAATTCCTGTTATGGCCTATTCCTGGTTGAAAAAGGACATTAGATTTTCACTGAGGACAGAAGAAATTGTCAGGAAGATCCATGAAGGCAGCTTAAATGCTTCCATAGGTATAAGAGACCTGTACCAGGATTTACAGGAAATATTCAAAAACGATTGATTGCCATGATGATTCGACATGTAATTTTTTTGATATTATTTGTATTGCCGGCAGCACTCAAATGTCAAATGGCAAGTACTGAACTGATCAAAAGTCAGATTATTCCTCCCGTACTGCACCCAATTGTATTGTCAGGTAGTTTTGGGGAAATCAGACCATCGCACTTCCATATGGGAATAGATATCAAATCTTCTCGTAAGTATATGGAAGACCCGGTTGTTTCTGTGGCGGATGGTTATATTTCACGAATTAAAATAAGTCCCGGAGGATATGGGAGATCAATATATATTGACCATCCCAATCTTGGAATTACAACATTATATGCACACCTGGATATCTTTGATGCGTCG
>Ga0172376_10002067_pt1 | contig 25008 bp, 23 predicted proteins | sample Lak35m_FD_121114 | JGI IMG/M metagenome (GOLD analysis project Ga0172376, IMG submission 121114) | Freshwater microbial communities from Kabuno Bay, South-Kivu, Congo - kab_092012_35m | ecosystem: Environmental > Aquatic > Freshwater > Lake | place: Democratic Republic of the Congo: South-Kivu...
CATGTTTAGGCCCAATTCAGGACCTGCTGATGGGGCTTGGAAGCCTTGCCCTACTGGATACCCAGGGCCGGTCTCGTCCCTCCGTTCCCCTGCGTAGTTGCAGGACGGCACACTGGAAAACGGGATACGAAATTTGGGTGGGACCTGCCTGTGGGCGCTGTGGGCGCTGTGATCGAGCGCCCCCTGCCACCGGCGGCTCAGGCCTCGAGGCCGGCCGGCTCGATGGCGCGGCGCACAGCCACACTCAGGCGCGATTTCTGATTGGCACCGGTGTTGCGATGCAGAACACCCACCTTGACGGCCTTGTCGATCTTGCTGAAAGCGGCATTGAGGCTGGCCTGCACGCTCTGGCGGGCCTCCTCGCCAGGCTGCTGGCCGTAGGCCTGGCAGGCGGTGAAACAGCGCTTCATCAGCGTGCGCAGCGCCGACTTGTAGGTGCGGTTGCGCAGGCGGTTGCGCTCCGCGACCTCGATCCGTTTCTTCGATGACTTGTTATTGGCCACAGGTACGGGCGCTGATTCGGCAGTTGGTGATCCTACCCCCCGGCAGTCCCGCCCCCGACGCAGCCGCGCCACGCCAGGGCGATGGCCGATTCAGGCGGCCGGCAGCGAACCCGGGGCGGCCCTGGCCTCAGCGGAGCGGACGCCGGGTTCTAGCCTCAGTTCCAGTGCCCCCAGGCGGTGCGTTGAACCCTCCCCCCTCAATCGCCGCCGCCGCCGCCGAGCTGCGGCTGGCCCAGATGCCCAGCGGCGCAGAGGCACGGGCGCGGCTGGCGGCGATCGCCGCCCGCACCGATGGCGACAGGCTGCAGGACGAGGAGCGTCGCGTCGCGGCCATCCTCGAGCAGGTGCGCCGCGAAGGCGATCGAGCCCTGCTCGATCTCAGCGAGCGCTTCGACGGCATCCGACCCGATCCGCTGCGGATCAGCGCCCACCAGCTGCAGCAGGCCTGGCAGGCGACGCCCACCCCACTGCAGCAGGCCCTGGCACTGGCGCATGAACGCATCCTGCGCTTCCACCGCGCCCAGCTGCCCGCCGATCTGGCGATCCACGGCCCCCACGGGGAACAGCTGGGCCGCCGCTGGCGGCCGGTGGAACGGGCCGGTCTGTACGTGCCGGGCGGGCGGGCCTCCTACCCGAGCACGGTGCTGATGAACGCAGTGCCGGCGCAGGTCGCCGGCGTGCGGCGGCTGGTGATGGTCACACCACCGGGCGCCGACGGCCTGCCCAACCCCACCGTGCTGGCCGCTGCGCACCTGGCCGGCGTCGATGAGGTCTATCGGGTGGGCGGCGCCCAGGCGATCGCCGCCCTGGCCTGGGGCACCGAATCGATCCCATCCGTGGACGTGATCAGTGGCCCCGGCAACCTCTGGGTCACCCTGGCCAAGAAAGCCGTCTACGGCCGGGTGGGCATCGACTCCCTGGCCGGCCCCAGCGAAGTGCTGGTGATCGCCGACCACAGCGCCCGCCCGGATCAGGTGGCCGCCGACCTGATGGCCCAGGCCGAACACGACCCCCTGGCCGCCGCCATCTTGATCACCACCAGCGAGGAACTGGCCGCTGCCGTGCCGGCGGCGATCGCCGCCCAGCTCGCCGATCACCCCCGCGCCGAGATCACCCGCCGGGCCCTGCAGGACTGGGGGCTGATCGTGCTCTGCAACGATCTGGCCGAAGCGGCGGAGCTGAGCGATCGCTTCGCCCCCGAACACCTGGAACTGCTGGTGGAAGACCCCGAGGCGCTGGCGGACCGCATCCACCACGCCGGCGCCATCTTCCTGGGGCCCTGGACGCCGGAGGCGGTGGGTGACTACCTGGCCGGCCCCAACCACACCCTGCCCACCTCCGGCACCGCCCGCTTCGCCGGAGCGCTGAGTGTGGAAACCTTCCTGCGCCACACCAGCCTGATCCGGTTCAACCGCGCCGCCCTGGAAGCCACCGCCGAGGCCGTGATCACCCTGGCCAACAGCGAAGGCCTGCACAGCCACGCCGAATCGGTGCGACGTCGCCTGGACTGAGGGGCGCCGGCAGCTGCACCGGCACCGGCACCGGCACCGGTGCGACAGGCAGGGCCCACGGCCCTCCGCAGCGGCACCACTGCTGCCGGCGGCCGGCGCTCAACGCACCATCGCCGCCACGTTGCCGCCATCCACGGTGAGTACGGCGCCGGTGGTGCGCTCCATGCGGGCCAGGGCGACAAAGGCATCGGCCACATGGCGGGCCTGCACCTCGCGACCGAGCAGATTGCCGGCCATATACACCTCCTCGCTCACCCCCCGGGCCGCCGCCCGCTCGCGGATCATGGCCGCATCGAGCAGACCGCTGCGGATCCGATCGGCATTGATGCCATTCACGCGCACGCCGTTCTCGCCCTCCTCGAGCGCGTACTGGCGCATCAGGGCCAGCAGGGCCGCCTTGCTGATGCCATAGGCGCCGAACCCGGGGCCCGGATTGAGCGCTTGCTTGCTGATGTTGAACAGCAGCTGACCGCCCAGCCCCTGGGCGCGGAACACCGTCAACGCCTCCTGGCAGACCGTCTGATGGGCGAAGAAGTTGAGCTCGAAGCAGGCGCGCAGCTCCCGCTCCGGCAGCGTGGCCAGGGCACCGGTCCAGGCGGCGCCGGCATTGCTGACCACCACATCCAGCCCGCCGAAACGACCGCAGATCCGCTCGATCGCCGCCCGCACCTGGCCGGGATCGGTGACATCACAGGCCAGCCCCAGGGCGAGCGGGCCGCAGGCGGCCGCCACCGCCTCGGCGGCGGCGCCATCGCGATCGAGCACCGCCAGATCGGCTCCCTGGCCGGCAAACGCCCGGGCCGTGGCGGCACCGATGCCGCCGCCGCCGCCGGTGACCAGCACCACCTGGCGAGCCAGGGGTTTCTCGCCCCCCTTGCCCCCCTTGCCCAGCTTGGCCTGCTCCAGGCTCCAGTACTCCATATCAAACGTGTCGTCCTCCGCCACCGGCGCGAAGCGGCCGATGCTCTCGGCCGCCAACAGGGTGCGGGCCCAGACCTCACCGAGGTCGGCGGTGATCGCCGCCGCCGATGCCGAAGCGCCCACGCCGATCAGCCCCAGGCCCGGCAGCGCCAGCAACCGCGGCAGCGGATCGAGACGGCGCTTGTGGCCGCCGACGCGCAAATTCTGGCGCTCGAAATAGGCCTCGTAGGCGCTGATGTACTGCTGCAGGGCCCGCTCGATCGCCCCGTCGTCGGGATCGGGTGGCAGCACCAGCGGCCGGGCCTTGGTGCGGATCACATGGTCGGGGGTGGCGACACCACGGCCGGCCCAGTCTTCCAGGCGGGCATCGTCGCTGACGGCACGGGCATCGGGACCGGCGCGCAGGTCGAGCAGCCAATGGTCGGGGGCGCCGCAGCGACCGGCCGCCCGGCCGAGGGCACCGCGCAGGCGCGGCAGCAGCCCGGCCGCAGCCAGCGGCGGCGGCGGCGACGGCAGGGCGTGAACGCTGCGCCGGCCGCGCTGCAGCCGCTGCTCGGCCAGGCGCACCAGCGTGATCATGCGGTCATAGCTCTCGGCAGCGCTGGCACCGAACGAGAACAGGCCGTGCTGGAGCAGCACCATTCCCTCCAGGGGGATGCCGCTCTGTTCGGAACGGCGAGCCGCCTGCTCATAGCGGTCGGCGCAGGCCTTGGCCAGGGCGAAGCCCGGCATCACGTAAGGCACGATCAGCACCCGCTCGCCATACACCTCACGGCAGATCGCCTCCGCCTCGGGCTGATCCGCCAACGCCAGCAGGGCTGTGGCGTGGGTGTGATCCACGAAGGCATGGGGCAGGAAGGCATGCAGCAATGCCTCCACTGAAGGGTTGGGGGCGGCGGGATCGAGCAGATTGCGGCGCTGGGCGGCCACCATGTCCTCATCGCTGAGCCGCTCCAGGGTCCGCAGCGCCCGCAGCGGCTGCAGGCGCACAGCCGGATGCCCGGGGGGCTCGATCGTGGCCAGATCCCAGCCGCTGCCCTTGACGCACAGCACCTCGATCGCCTCGCCCAGCAGGCCGCTGACGCTGGTCTTCACCGAGGTGTTGCCGCCGCCATGCAGCACCAGTTCCGGATCGGCCCCCAGCAGACGGGCGGAATAGGTGCGCAGGGCCAGGGGCTCACTCACCCCCAGGGCGCCGTAGTGGTCGACGGCCTCACGGGCGGCAGCCTCCGACCAGCGGTGCAATACAGCCATCCACAGCTCTGCCAGCTGGGTTGAGGCTACGGCTCGGGGCTGCCGCAGTCGGCCGCGGCCACGACCTCAGCTGCGGTCTGATCTGCGGCCTCAGCTGCTCCGCCAGCCCTGGCGGCGGGGCGGCTGGAGTCGCGGCCGCAGCTCAACGCTACGGGACCTGGCCCAGCCGGTCCTGGCAGCGACCTGCCTGCAGCCGATCCGGCGCCGGGGGGCCAGGGGGGCGGGCTGGGAGGCCGCCCAGGGACGCCTCAAAGTTCTGGCTTCGCCGGTCGTGCGTGACACGGGCGGCGTGAATGGACCTCAGCACCCCAGGCGCTGCCAGGAGCGGCTTGCCCCCTGTGCTTCGGCCGCAAGCCCAGGGCCGCTTCAAAGGGCCGGTATTACCAGTCGTGGGCGGACACCGGCACCATGCGTGGGCATCAGCATCCCGGGCGCTGCCAGGAGCGGATTGACCCCTGTGCTTTGGCCGCAGCGCAGCCCTCGCGCCGAGTTTGAATCAGCCCTGGGAGGCCACGGAAGGCCGCAGGTTCTGCAGGCCGCTGAGGAACATCGGAATGAACTGATCCAGCAACTTTTCCGGCTTGTCCTGCATCACCCGCTGCACCGCCAGGAAACGGGACTTCTGCAGATCAGGAGCCAGCAGCGCCTGGGGCAGTCGCTCGATCAGATAGCCGGGCCGCTGCCACACCGGCAGGGTGTTGGTGATCTCGACCAGATTGGCCACACGCCGCAGTTCGGCCCCGGCGGTGATGTCCATGCCGGCCTCGAAGGCGGCATGCTCGATCATCGAATACTTCTGCTTGGCGGCATTGACGCGGGCGCGATGTTCGGGGCTGCGGCTGGCAATCCTGCCCAACCAACGGCTGCCCCAGCTCACATGGCCCGCCTCTTCGGGCAGAATCTTCTCGATCGTTTCACGGATGCGGTTGTTTTCCTCACTGGCTGGGGCGTGCTCGCGCAGGGCGTGGATGTGGGCGGAAAAGGTCTGGCAGCCACGCTTCTCAGTGGCATTGATCGAGGCGAGCACCGCGATCAGGCCATCCTCCTGTTGCACCTCATCGCCACTCTTATCAAACAGGCGGTTGAGCTCATCGATGTAGTTGCCAGAGGGAGGATTGCCGATCTCTTCTCCCATCTCGTAGAGCAGATCCGTGAGCCACACGGCATGGCGGGCTTCATCGCTGATGTGATGGGAAAGCTCGCGGCAGAGCTCGCGCGGCTGGCCGTTGAGAACCTCCAGCAGGGTGGTGAGCTCCAGGCAGGAGCGCTGTTCGTTGAAGCGGTAGCTGTTGAGGAACACGACCTGCAGCTTGCGCTCCTGGACCACCTGCGCCATCACATCGCGGGCAGCGAGGTTGTTGACCAGCTTGCGCGGGTAGGTAACGGCCATGGGATCCTGTGCCTTGCAACGAAGCATTGGCACGGATCGTAACGGGACCGCCCCTGAGGCTGTGGGGCTGGCGGCCCGGGGTGCGGGAACCACCGCCGATCCGGGCCGGCACGATCGGCGCCCCCGCCGCCGCCAAGCCCCGCGGTTGCCGCGCCACCCGGCTCCCCGCTGCTCGGCTCAGGGCTGGTGCGCTGGTGCGCTGGCGCTCAGCCCTGCACGACCACCACCCACGCCAGCCGGCGATTCAGATCCAGCGCCAGGCGCCGGGGCGGCAGCTGCGGGCGCCGAGCCTCTGGTCTCCTCAACTGGCCTCAACTGGCCTCAACTGCTGGCCGCGACCGGATCGCAGCAAAAACCCCCGGGGTCACCGGGGGCTGATCAGCAGACAACCAATCCTGCCGGTCCAGGATAGCGCCGGTCAGCTCAGACGTCAGCCGCAAGACAGGCGGCTCAGATTCAGGCGGCGGCCAGATTGGCTGCAACAAAATCCCAGTTCACCAGCTTGTCGAGGAAGGTGCTGATGTAGTCGGGGCGGCGGTTCTGATAATCGAGATAGTAGGCATGCTCCCACACATCCATGGTGAGCAGGGCTTTCTGGCCGTGGGCCAGGGGCAGGTCGGCATTGCCCGTCTTGGTGACCTTGAGGGTGTCGCCATCGAGCACCAGCCAGGCCCAGCCACTGCCGAACTGGGTGGCACCGGCGGCCTTGAACGCCTCGACGAACTTCTCGAAGCTACCGAAATCAGCCGTGATCCTGTCGAGCAGAGCACCGCTGGGGCTACCGCCGCCACCGGGCTTGATGCACTGCCAGTAGAAGCTGTGGTTCCAGACCTGGGCGGCATTGTTGAACACACCGGCCCTGGAGGCGTCGCCGGCCACCGCCAGGATCGTCTCCTCCAGGCTCTTGTCTTCCAGGTCGCTGCCGGCCACCAGATTATTCAGGTTGGTGACGTAGGCATTGTGGTGCTTGCCGTGGTGAAACTCAAGGGTCTGGCGAGAGATGTGAGGCTCAAGCTCATCAAGCCCGTAGGGCAGGGCGGGCAGCTGGTGTGCCATGGGGAGGAAGAAAGTTTTGGATGGGGAACACGGCCGCCCGGCTGGCACCGGCAGGCGGTGACGCCTGGGCGCAGTGGGCCGACCGGGGCAAGCCCTGGGCACGGCAATTTTAACAATCGCTTCACGCTGCAGGGCTGGCGGCAGGGCGGCGAGGGGGTTCGGGAATCCAGGCCCCGGCCGCAGGCTGCCGCCCGGGCTTCAACGGCCGACGCCGAGCAGCTCCACCTCGAAGATCAAGGTGGCATTGGCGGGGATGACTCCACCGGCACCGCGCTCGCCATAGGCGAGATCGGGGGGGATCACCAGCCGGCGCTTGCCCCCGACCCGCATGCCGGCCACACCCTCATCCCAGCCCTTGATCACCCGGCCGGCGCCGAGCGGGAACTGGAACGGACCACGGCCGTAGCTGCTGTCGAACTCGCGGCCACTGGTGAGCGTGCCCCGGTAGTGGACGCTCACCATCTCGCCGGCAACGGCCTCGGCCCCCTCGCCCCGCTGAAGCTCGGTGATGCGCAGGCCACTGGCGGTGGTGATCTCCTTGGCGGCATCGATCGGTCCGCCCAGATCGGCAGCGCTGGCGATCGAGGTGGTGTCGCCGGAGCTGGAGCTGGTGTCGCTGGGGGCCATGGTGAACAGGCTGGGGTTGGGATCGTTGGGATCAAGCTCGCCCGGCGCCGCCGCCTGACGCTGCAGGGCCGGCGCCGCGGCCGCAGCGGCTGGCGCCGACGATCGCGCCAGGGCCTCCTGGGCCGTTGGGGCCGTGGAGGCCTGGGCGCTGGGCAGCAGCGAGGTGGGGGAGACCAGCTGGCTGAGGAAGGCCACCAGCAGACAGGCGAGGCAGACGGCCGAGCTGATCAGGATGTCGCGCATGCCGGAGGGTACCGCTGAGGCGATTCTGGCAGGGGCCCGTCACCGGCCTGGCCGGCCGGACCGGACGGACCTGCCCGGATGACCTGCCCGGATGACCGGACCGGACGGACGAACCGGACGGACGGTCCGTCCGGCAGACGGTCTGTTGCGAGCGGGCCGGGCCGGCCGCCGCAGCCCGGCCGGTGACGGGTCCCTGCCGCTGTGCCCCGGGAACGGACGGGCGCGGCGTTCAGGCGGGCTGGTCGCCGCCCTCCCCGCCGCCGCCCCCCCGCTGGCGCAGCTGCCGCTCCAGGCGATCGAGGCGACCGCGCAGTTCATCGAGCTCCCTCTGGCGGGCCAGCCCCAGATCGGCGAGCAGATCATCGCGGTTGCGCTCCAGCTGGCGTTCGGCCTGCTGCTCCAGCTCCGGGTTCTCACCCCGCAGCGCCCGCAGCACATCCTCGACCAGGGCCGAGGCATGGCTGGGGTCGAGCCGACCGCTGCTCACCCATTCCTGGCTCACATACCGCAACCGATCCGCCACCAGGGAAGTGGTGCCCAGGCCGCGAAGCAGCAGCATCTGCAGCAGATTGCCCTGATCCATGGTGATGCGATCCTCCGGCGAACAGTGATGGGCGCCCCCCGCAGGGACAGCAGAGACGGCGTGAGGCGAGATTGGCGCCTTGCGTGCGTCCGGACCATGGGCAATGACCGTCTGGCGCGGCTCTGCCTTGCCACTGCAGCGGGAACGCTGGCCGGCCTGGCGCTGCCGCCCCTGGGGCTGCCGCCGCTGCAGTGGCTCGCCCTGGCCCTGCTCTGGAACCTGGCGGCCAGGCCGGAGGCCGGCCGCGGCCTGTTGCCCCCCGCAGGCCTGCTCTGGGGGATGGCGGCGGTGCTGGCCAGCCACCGCTGGCTGCTCTGGCTGCATCCACTCGACTGGATCGGTGTGCCGCCGCCCCTGAGTCTGCCCCTCTGCCTGCTGTTGTGGGCCCTGATCGGCCTGCTCGGCGGCTTGCTGGTGGCCGGCTGGCTGCGGCTGGTGGCCTGGCTGGATCCGCAGCGCCCCAGCACCGCCCTGCTGGCGGCCGCCCTGTGGGGGCTCGCCGAGGTGCAGCTCGCCGCCGGCCCGCTGTTCTGGATCGGCCTGGGGGGCGGTGCCCTGCCCGGCGATCCAGCCCTGGCGGGCCTGGCAGCCTGGCTGGGGGCCGGCGGCCTGGCGAGCCTGCAGCTGCTGATCGGCTGGGGCCTCTGGCGCCTGGCCGTCGCCAGCTCACGGCGACCGCTCTGGCTGCTGGGGATCACGATCCTGCTGGTGGGGCTGCATGGGGCCGGTGCGGCCACCCTGGCGACGATCCCCGCCGCCGCCGGGCCGGTCGAGACGCTGCTGGTGCTGCAACCGGCCATTCCCACCCGGCGCAAGTTCGAGGCCGGCGCCCAGCTGGCGCTGCTGCGCCAGTTGGCGGCCGCCCAGCGCGCGGCGGACGGGGTGGCGGGCAGCCTGCTGCTGCCGGAGGGTTCGCTGCCCCTCGGCCAGCCTCTGCCGCAGATCGTGCCGGTGGAGGTGCTCAGCGGCGGCTTCCGCCGCCAGGGGCAAGAGCAGCGCAGCAGCCTGCTGCGCTTTGCACCGCAGACGGATCAGCCCGTGCAGTGGCTGGACAAGCACCGGCTCGTGCCGCTGGGGGAATGGGTGCCGTTCGGGCAGCTGCTGCGCTGGGGTGGCCTTTCGGCCGTGGGTGGCCTGCAGGCCGGTCCGGCCTCACGCCTGCTGCCGCGCCCGGCCGGCCCGGTGGCCGTAGCGATCTGCTACGAGCTCGCCGATGGCCGCGCCCTGGCCGCGGCCACACGCCAGGGGGCCCGCTGGCTGCTGGCCAGCGCCAACCTCGACCCCTATCCGCTGCTGCTGCAACAGCAGTTCACCGCCCTGGCGCGGCTGCGGGCGATCGAGACCGGCCGCTGGCTGGTGAGCGCCGCCAACACCGGCCCCTCGCTGCTGATCAGCCCTCGCGGACAGCTGCTGGACCAGCTGCCGCCCGGCCGGAGCGCCCGCGGCCTGTTCCGCCTGCGCCAGAGCCAGACACTCACCGCCTACACGCGGCTGGGGGAGCTGCCGTTGCTGCTGCTGGCCGCGGCGGCCGCCGCGGCGCGCTGGCCCCGGCAGCGCGCCGGCGGCGGCGATCCCGCCGCCAGGCCCTGAGAGTTCGCGGCAAAACCCGGGCGCCAGAGCCCTGGCCGCCGTTGCACGGATTTCGCTTCAACCCTGGCGGTCGCCCGCCTCGGCAGCGGGCAGGGGCGGATCGAGCACCTCCACGGCCACCGCCTCCACGGTGATCGTCACCTGGCTGGCATCGAGTCCGTTGTCCTCGAGCGAGGCGGCCACCGCCTCGCCATCGGACCGATTGAGCGGGGCGCCACAGGCCGGGCATGTCGACTGCGCAAAGCTGCTCACCCCGCAGCTGTCGCAGGTGCGCAGACGCGAACGCAGCAGCTGCCAGCCGATCCAGCCGGCGGCACCGGCCAGCAGTGGCAGCAACAGCAGGGTGAGGGTGAGCCCACCGAGCAGATCGAGCAGCAGTCGGCCCGCAGGCCCGGGCAACAGCAGCAGCAGGGCCGCCACCAGGATCCAGAACCAGGGGAGAGAGCGGCGCATCAGAGCTGGAAGCGACGATCGGTTTCGAGCCAGCGCTCCACGGCTGCCAGGGCCTCGATCGCCGCCCAGGCCAGCAGCAGCAGGGCCAGGATCCAGCCCTCCAGCAGCAGGCCGGCCAGCAGCAGCGGCAGCATCGCAACCGCCGCCACGACGACCAGCAGCAGCGATCCCACGGCGGCACTCAGCAGCAGCGGGCTCAGCAGCAGCGGTGGCAGTCGCCACGGCCGCGGCGAGGCCTGGCGCGAGGAAACGGGAAACGGGGACACGCGCGAGAATTGCAGTGGCGATCGCCTCCATCCTGCTCCCGCCGGCGGTGATTCAGGGCGGGACACCGCCGTCCGGGGCAGGGGCAGGGCCGCTTCAAAGTGCCGGTTTCGTCAGTCGTGCGCGGATACGGGCACCATGCGTGGGCTTGAGCACCCCAGATGCTCCCAGGAGCGGGTTGCCTCCCTGTGCTGCGACCACAGCCCTCGCGCCGAGTCTGAATCAGCCCTGGGGGGGATCGGGAATCCGCAGCCGCTGGCCCTGGCCCAACCACCGGCCTGCCGCCGGATCGAGGCTGCAGGTGAGGGTGCCAGGCCCTGGTCAGGCCTCAGAGCCCCAGTAGGGATCGGTGAACAGCGCCGTGCGCCGCCGCGCCGCCGCCGTCACGGCCTCGCGCGGGGTGATCAGGGCACTGCGCAACGCATGGTGGGCCGCGCTGGGGGGCCGCAGGGCGGCGATCCGGGACGCGGCCATGGCGATGATCTCCTGGGCCAGGCTGGCGTTGACGCGCAGGTTGTCGATCACCATCTCCACCGTCACCGAAGCGTGCTGCTGATGCCAGCAGTCGTAATCGGTGACCATCGCCAGGGTGGCGTAGGCGATCTCGGCCTCGCGGGCCAGCCGCGCCTCGGTGTGGTTGGTCATGCCGATCACCTCGCAGCCCCAGCTGCGGTAGAGCTGCGATTCAGCCCGGGTGGAGAAGGCCGGCCCCTCCATGCAGAGATAGGTGCCGCCCCGGTGCAGCCGACGCCCCTCCGGCATCAGGCTGTCGGCCACATCGGCCAGGATGCGGCTCAACACCGGGCAATAGGGATCCGCCGCGGTGACATGGGCCACGATGCCCTCGCCGAAAAAGGTGAGCGGCCGCTGGTGGGTGCGATCAATGAACTGATCCGGCACCAGCATGTCGAGCGGGCGCACCTCCTCCTGCAGCGACCCCACCGCCGACACCGACAGGATCCAGCGCACCCCGAGCGATCGCAGCGCCCAGAGATTGGCGCGATAGGGCACTTCGGTGGGCGTGAAGGTGTGATGACGGCCATGGCGCGCCAGGAACACCACCTCAAGGGCGCCGATGCGGCCCAGGCGCAGGCTGTCGGAAGGGCGTCCGTAGGGGGTCTCGACCGTGATCTCCCGCAGATCATCCAGCCCCTCGATGGCGTAGAGGCCACTGCCCCCCAGCACGCCGAGGCGGGCCTGGGCCAGATCGGCCGCAGAAGCGGAGACAGGGGCGCTGCCCATGGTGCCGGGAGGGGGAGATTCGGGAATCCTGTCTACAGCAGGGGCGCGGCCTGGCAGGATCGGCTTCTTCTGCGGATGCCCATCCGATGACCACGGCCCAGATGGAGACCGACGCCGGCACGATCAACATCACCCTGTTCGATGCCGATGCCCCCGGCACCGTGGCCAACTTCGTCAAGCTCGCCAACGACGGCTTCTACGACGGCCTGGCCTTCCACCGCGTGATCGATGGCTTCATGGCCCAGGGCGGTTGTCCCAACAGCCGCGAAGGCTCCCGCGGTGTGGCCGGCACCGGCGGCCCCGGTTACACCATCGCCGATGAGATCAATCCCAACAAGCACCTTGCCGGCACCCTCTCGATGGCCCACGCAGGACCGAACACCGGCGGCAGCCAGTTCTTCCTCTGCCACGCACCCCAGCCGCACCTCGACGGGGTGCACACCGTCTTCGGCCGCACCGATGACCTGCCCGTGGTGCTGAAGCTGCGCAAGGGCAGCCGCATCCACAAGGTCACCATCCACTGATCACGGCCGGCGGCGCTCGGCTCCGGCCTGGATCAGAAACAGCTCAGCGCAGCGGTGGCGTGTGACCTGTGACCTGTGGCCTGTGACCTGTGGCCTGTGACCTGTGACCTGTGACCTGTGGCGTCTCTGCAGGACGTCGCGCCCAGCGCTGATGCCAACTACGTGGGGCTGATCGCCGTCCCGGGGCTGTGCCATTGAACCAGCGTGTCTGCGGGCAGGGGCCGGGCCTCAGCGGACCCGCCGGCCAGCTCCGCCAGCGGCCTCGACTCGGAGCTCAGCGACGCACTCGGATGCACCAGCCGGCGCGGATCATGGCTCAGCAGCAGGCTGAGGCCGCGGCTGTCGTCGAGGGCCGCCAGCCGCCGCAGGCAGGCCGGCAACCCCGCTTCGATCGGGGCCTCGGCGGAGTCGGCGCTGAACAGCAGAGCCAGCTGCGGCTGATCGAGCAGGGCCAACAGCCGCGGATCCTCCTCCCGTTCCACCCTCAGCCCCTGTGCCCCGGCCAGCAGCACGATCTGCTCCAGCAGGTGGGGCAGATCCTCAGCCGCCGCCTCACCCCGCCAGCCGATCAGGGCCGAAGGACCGGAGACCGGACAGCTGGGCCCCTGGCCGAACAGATGGCCGAGCTTGGTGCGCTTGGCCTGGAGATAGGAGGCATTGTGCAGCCCCGGATCCATCACCAGCGGCACCCGATCCACCACCTGCAGGCCGTATCCACCCAACCCGGCGATCTTGCGCGGATTATTGGTGATCAGCCGCAGCCGCTGCACCCCCAGATCGCTGAGGATCTGCGCCCCGACGCCATAGTTGCGCAGATCGGCGGGGAAGCCGAGCCGCTCGTTCGCCTCCACCGTATCCAGACCGCCATCCTGCAGGCTGTAGGCCCGCAACTTGTTGATCAGACCGATGCCGCGGCCCTCCTGACGCAGATACACCACCACCCCGGCGCCGGCCCGTTCGATCATCCGCAGCGCCGCCTCCAGCTGGGGCCTGCAATCACAACGCAGCGAACCGAAGGCATCACCGGTGAGGCATTCGCTGTGCACCCGCACCAGCACCGGCCCCTCCGCCCGGTGCAGCTCTCCCTTGACAATCGCTACATGCTCGCTGCCATCGAGCTCATTGCGATACCCGATCGCCTGGAACCGGCCGAAGGCGCTGGGCAGCAACGCCTCAGCCTGACGCCGCACGAAACGCTCGGTGTCGAGCCGGTAGCGGATCAGATCGGCGATCGAGATCAGGCGCAGCCCATGGCGATGGGCGTAGTGGAGCAGCTGCGGCAACCGGGCCATCGATCCATCGGGATTCTGGATCTCGCAGATCACCCCGGCCGGATAGAGACCGGCCAACCGGGCCAGATCGATGGCGGCCTCGGTGTGGCCCGCCCGCTTGAGCACCCCACCCGCCCGCGCCCGCAGCGGGAAAATGTGGCCCGGGCGGCGGAGATCCGCCGGGCGGGTCTGGGGGTGAATCGCCACCTGGATCGTGCGGGCCCGGTCTTCGGCGGAGATGCCGGTGCTCACCCCATGCTCCCGGCCGGCATCGACGCTGACGGTGAACGCCGTCTGGTTGCTGTCGGTGTTGCGATCCACCATCAGCGGCAGATCGAGGGCATCGAGTCGCTCACCCTCCATCGCCAGGCAGATCAGCCCCCGCGCCTCGGTGGCCATGAAATTGATCTGCTGCGGTGTGGCGAACTGAGCGGCACAGATCAGATCGCCTTCGTTCTCGCGGTTCTCGTCATCGACGACGACGATCATCTCGCCATTGCGGATCGCCGCCAGGCCATCGGCGATCGAATCAAACCGCAGCGGCGGATCCACCGCCACTGCAGCCTGCCCGGCAGGGGCCGCCGCCCGGCCGGATTGCACCGCGGCGTGGCCCGGGGCGCCCGCGGGCGGAGCGGAGAGGATTTCGGGAGGGAGGCTCAAGCGAACAGCGGCGATCGGCGCAGGACCGATCCAGAAAGCATGCAGCCTTTATAGAACCCGGTACGATCCTCGATTGCGTTCAGGATCCGCCCATGTCCGGCCAGCGCGTTGCCGTGATCGGTGCCAGTGGCTACGGCGGACTGCAGACGCTGCGGCTGCTGCAGGGCCATCCCTCCCTGGAGGTCACCTTCCTGGGGGGAGAGCGCAGCAGCGGCAGGCGCTGGAGCGAACTGGTGCCCTTTCTGCCCCTGGCCGGTGATCCCCAGGTGTGCAGCCCGGAGCCGGATGCCATCGCCGCCGCCGCCGACCTGGCGGTGCTCAGCCTGCCCAATGGCCTGGCCGCCCGGCTGGTGCCGGCGCTGCTGGCGCGGGGCGTGCGGGTGGTGGATCTGTCCGCGGACTACCGCTACAGCTCCCTGGCCCGCTGGCAGGAGATCTATGCCAGTGAGGCCCGCGAGCTGGCGCGGGACGATGACGACCTCTGCCGGGAGGCCGTCTATGGCCTGGTGGAGTGGCAGGCGGAGCGCATCGCCAGCGCCCGGCTGGTGGCCGCCCCGGGTTGCTTCCCCACCGCCAGCCTGCTGGCGCTGCTGCCCTTCCTGCAGCAGGGGCTGATCGAAACCAGCGGCATCATCATCGATGCCAAGACCGGCACCTCGGGCGGCGGCCGCGCCGCCAGGGAACATCTGCTGCTGGCGGAGGCCTCGGAATCGGTGCTGCCCTATGGCGTGGTGGGCCATCGCCACACCAGTGAGATCGAACAGCTGGCCAGCCAGGCCGCCGGCCATCCGGTGCAGGTGCAGTTCACGCCGCATCTGATCCCGATGGTGCGAGGGCTGCTGGCCACCGTCTATGCACGCCTGCGCGACCCCGGCCTCGCCGCCGCCGACTGCTCGGTGCTGCTGGGGGCGGCCTACCGCCACAGCGCCTGCGTGGCGGTGCTGCCGGTGGGTACCTATCCCGCCACCAAGTGGGTGCGGCAGACCAACCGGGCCCTGCTGTCGGTGCAGGTGGATCAGCGCAGCGGCCAGTTGATCGTGATGAGCGCTATCGACAACCTGGTGAAGGGCCAGGCGGGCCAGGGGGTGCAGTGCCTGAACCTGATGGCGGGCCTGCCGGCGGAGACCGGCCTGCCGTTGACGCCGTTCTACCCCTGACAGTCCGCTGAACACCCCGCTGCCGCCGGGCGGCTCAGCCCGTCAGCCGCGCCGCGGCCAGGGCGATCGCCAGGGGCAGGATGCGATGTTCCTGGCGGTGGATGCGGGCCGCCAGGCGCTCGTGGTCGTCCTCCGCCAGCACCGGCACGGCCGCCTGCACCAGCACCGGGCCGCTGTCCACCTCCGGACGCACCAGATGGGCGGTGCAGCCGGTCAGCCGCACCCCCGCCGCCAGTGCCTGGCCGATCGCATCCACACCCCGGAAGCTCGGCAACAGGGAGGGGTGGATGTTGAGCAGCCGGTCGGGGAAGGCATCGATCAACACCGGCGTGACGATGCGCATCCAGCCCGCCATCACCACCAGATCGATCGCCGCGGCGCGAAACGCTGCGATCAGGGCCTGATCGAGCTGCTCGCGGCTGCTGAACTGGCGGTGGTCCAGCAGCTGCCAGGGGATCGCCAGCCGTTCGGCCCGCTGGCGGGCGCCGCAGTCGGCCCGGTTCACCACCAGCAGCGCCACCTCCGCCTCCAGCGCTCCCCGGCGGCAGGCCTGCACCACCGCCTCGAAGTTGCTGCCATTGCCGGAGGCCATCAGGCCCAGCCGCACCGGGGCATGGCGGGGCCAGGGCTGTGGCAACGGCCACTGGACGCAGGTGGCGGGATCGCTAGGGTCGGCAGGCCCGGGCATGCAACGCTCCATGTCCCATCTCTCCATCCTGCCAACGGTGCTGCGCGATGCCGACCGCCTCGCCGCCAGCCTCGCCTCCCTGGGCCTGTCCGCCCGCATGGGCGGCTGCCTCGAAGGTTTCGGGCAGCAGCGCCAGACGGTGGAGCTGCAGGTGCAGCTGGCCGATGGCCTGCAGATCGGCTGGCAGCGCCAGGCCGATGGTTCGCTCGCGCTGGTCTGTGACCTGCAGCGCCTGAGCCGCCAGCAGCGCCTGCCGCAGCTGCTCGGGCGCATCACCCGCGCCTATGCCGCCCGCCAGGCCCTCGCGGCCGCGGCCGCGGCGTTGCCCACAGCGCAGATCGAATTCAGTGCCTGAGATCCGGCTGGATCTGCGCCAGCCCCAACGGCAGCTGCTGGAAGTCAGCCTCTCCTTCCTGCCACGCCAGCGGCCTCTGCAGCTGCGGCTGCCGGCCTGGACCCCCGGTTCCTATCTCATCCGCGACTACGTGCGCACGCTGGAGGGCCTGTGCGCCAGTGCCGGCGGGGTGCCGCTGGCGCTGCAGCGCACGGGGGTCGCCAGCTGGCGGCTGGCCGATCCCGGCGATGCCTCGCTGCCGGTGACGGTGCAGTACCGCATCCTGGCCACGGATCTGAGCGTGCGCACCTGCCAGCTCGATGACGAGCACGCCTTCCTCGCCCTCGCCGGGGTGGTGCTGCAGGTGGAGGGAGAACGCTGGTCGCCCCATCGGCTGGAGCTGTTGCTGCCCGAGGGCTGGCAGGCGTTCCTGCCGCTGCCGAGCGGCGGCGATGGCCACTGGTGGGCCCGGGACTTCGACCAGCTGATCGACACCCCGGTCGAGGCCGGTCCCCATCCGCTGCATGATTTCAGCGTGGCCGGCATCCCCCATCGCTGGGTGAGCTGGGGCGGGGACCTGCCGCTGCAGGATCCCAGCTGGCTGGGCGATGTGGAGAAGGTATGCCTGCAGTGCTGCCGGCTGCTCGGTGAGCCGCAGCCGGCGGCACCCTCCTACCTGTTCGTGCTGCATCAGAACGAACGCGGCTACGGCGGGCTGGAACATGACGATGGCTGTGTGCTGCTCTACGGCCGCCGCGACCTGGAGCGACCGGAGGGTCGCCGCCGGCTGCTGCAGCTCGTGGCCCACGAATACCTGCACCAGTGGAACGTGCGGCGCCTGCGGCCGGCGGAGCTCAGCCCGATCGACTACGACCGGCCGACGATCGTGCCCAGCCTCTGGTTCGCCGAGGGGGTGACGAGCTACTGCGATCAGCTGTTGCCCCTGGCAGCGGGCCTCAGCGGCGAGCCGGAACTGCTGGAGGATCTCGGCGCCGATCTCAGCCGCTATCTGCTCACCCCCGGCCGGCGGGTGCAGTCGCTGCGGCAGAGCAGCCAGGAGGCCTGGGTGAAGCTCTACCGCCAGGATGCCCATTCGGGCGACAACCAGATCAGTTATTACCTCAAGGGCGCCGTGCTGGCCCTGGTGCTGGATCTGCATCTGCGCCGCCATGGCTCCTGGCTGGGGGAGGTGCTGCAGGCCCTCTGGTGCAGCCATGGCCGCTGGCGGCGCGGCTACCGCGAAACCGACCTGCTGGCGGCGTTCACGACCCGGGCGGCCGATCTGGCCCAGCTGCTGCCCACCTGGCTGGAGGGGCATGACGACCCACCCCTGCAGGACTACCTCAACGATGTGGGACTGCAACTGCTGCCGGAGCTGTGCGAACACGTCGATGCGGGCCTGCAGGTGGAGCTGGCCGCCGGCGGTGGCCTGCAGCTGCGGCGGCTGCTGCGGGATGGAGCGGGCCAGCGCGCCGGTCTGCAGGTGGGTGATGAACTGCTGGCCATTGCGGGGCGGCGGCTGCGCAGCCCCGAGGATCTGACGGCCGCCCTGCGCAGCCTGGCCGTCACGGCGGCGGCGCTGCCCCTGCTGATCTGCCGCGAAGGACTGGTGCGGGAGCGGATCCTGATGCCGGACCCGCCCGCTGTGGCCCGCTGGCGCCTGGAGATCGACCCGCAAGCGCCGGCGAGCGCCAGGGAGCGCCGACGACGCTGGAGCTGCCTGCAGCCATGAATGAGCGCCTGCCACCCCTGATGACCGCCGTGGTGGGACTCTCATGCCTGAGCCTCGGGGGGCTGGTCTGGCTGGGGCAGGAACTGGGCTGGTATCGATCCAGCCCGCAGGCCAGCCGGCTGCTCGATCTGCTGCAGAGCCCCCCTGCGGAGCCGCCCGCAGATCGGTCGGCGCCGCGGCCACCGCTGTTGATCAGCTGGCACTCACCGCTGGCGCAGCAATGCCCGGCTGTGGATCCCCGCCTGCGTCGCCAGCTGCAGAAACTGGCCTCCAGCCTGCCCCGGCGGACCTTTCGCATCCGCACGGATCCGAGCAACTACGGCGAGCGCTATAGCCGCGATGCCTACGGCAACCGGGTCGATCCCACCCCGCGGGTGGTGGTGCTGCATGAAACGGTGTATGGCATCCAATCGGCGATCTCCACCTTCCTGACCCCGCATCCCAACGACGCGGATCAGGTGAGTTACCACACCCTGGTGGGGCTGGATGGCCAGGTGGTGCAGGTGCTGGATCCCTCCCGCCGCGCCTATGGCGCCGGCAACTCCGCCTTCCAGGGCCAATGGGTGATCACCAACCCGAAGGTGGGCGGTTCGATCAACAACTTCGCCCTGCATCTGAGCCTGGAAACGCCGCTCGACGGCGAGGATGCCGACCCATCCCACAGTGGCTACAGCCAGGCGCAGTACGACGCCACGGCGCTGGTGCTGGCCGCCTGGATGCGCCAGTTCCCGATTCCGTGGCAGAACATCACCACCCATCGCCATGTGGATCTGGGCGGCGAACGGGCCGATCCGCGCAGCTTCGACTGGCAGGCACTGCAGAAACGGCTGCTGGCCCTGGGGGTGATGCGCTGCTGAGCGGCGCCGCGGGGAACACGGAGCTGCCGCAGCGGGGCCCGGCTCAGGGCAGGGCTGCTTCAAAGTGCTGGTTGCGCCAGTCGTGCGCGACAGGGGCACCACGGGTGGGCTTCAGCACCGCAGGCGTTGCAAGCAGCGGCTTGACCCCTGGGCTTCGGCCGCAGCCCTCGCGCCGAGTTTGAATCAGCCCTGCGGCTCAGGGAGAGCCGCCGCAGGCAGCGGCTGGGCGGCGATAATACCGGTCGTTCAGATCAGCGGGCTGATCGTGGTGCGGCGCGTGCCATAGATCAGGCCATGCAGTTCGGGATCCTGCATGTAGCGCAGGATGCGACCGGGGTAATCGAGCTTGCCGTTGTGCAGGTAGGCCAGGGTGGCCAGGGCCTTGGCATCAGCCGGTCGATCGCTGGCGATCAGCAGCCGCTGGCGAGGCAGGTCGAGCTCGGTGCTGAGACGGGCGAACTTACCCACCAGCACCTGCACATTGTGGTCGGGATCGAGCAGCTGCAGGCGGGCTGTGCGCAGCTGCTCCTCGCTGGCCGCCTCCGGCAGCAGACCCTGCTTGATCAATTCCTCCACGCCGAGCTGGGCCGGACCGTGGGTCTTGAACAGGCCCGATCCGGCGGCCAGGGGGGTGTCCTCCCCCGGCTTGGCGTGTTGCATCTCGTCGAACAGAACGGCGGCGACGAGCATCGGATTGATCCGGCGGCGGCGGCTCTCGCGCAGGATCACCGGTCGCAGCTCCTGCAGCCGCGCCAGGGTGTGGGCGCGCAGGGGCTGCAGCAGATCGAGCCCCTCGGTGAACAGCTGCGCCAGGGTCGGCTGCGGACCGTGAACACCGAAGCGCCGCCGCAGCTCCCGCAATTCGGCGGCGCTGAAGTCGAGCGGATCGGGGCGCTGTTGATCATCGATCAACCCGGCGGCGTCCCGCAGCACCACCGGGCCGAGGGCCGCGGCCGGCTCGAACCGAACCGGCAGGCTGGCCGGCAGAGCCAGACAGGCCGAGAGCAGCAGCCAGGGCAGCCTCTGCGGGCGCCGCCGGGCGCCGCGGTCCAGCGCCGGCCCAGCAGCGGCGATCGGGGTCGTGCCGCCGCGGCGACGGCGCAGCGGGATTGCCAGGACGGCGTGGATCCGTCCCAGCAGGGGGGCGGGGTGCAGACCGCAGGGACGCCTCGAAGGGATCACAGGGGGTTCAGAGGAGCGCAGGACAGATCGGGAGGGCCACCGGGGCATGCGGACGTGAACGAGACGGGAGCGGGTGGCGGAGCGGGCTGTGGAGCGGCCAGGGCAGCGATTGGGCCGCAACCGGGGCGGCCCGCAGCGGCGCCGGGGGGCGGCGGCAGGAGCGGATCGCGACGGGCAGGCAGGGCGCCGGACTTTAAGATGCTTAATACTGCGTTTTATTAAAGGATGGTGGCGGCGGCGGTCGTGTAGCCGGGCGCACGGTGTGTGGGCTGGAACACCGGGGCGGCGCCCGCCAGCGCGCGCGGCCGCAGCCGCCGCAGCGGGGCGAGCCGATGGGCCGGCATGGCTTGCCGGATTCCAGCCCGGCTGGATACGGTGCCGGGGTCAGCGTGCGGCATCCCAAGGTCATGACATCCCTTCCGCCGCTGGACGGCCAGGATCCCGCCAGCCTCTGGAGTCGCTTCCAGCAACTCCTCTGGCATGACGCGGATCTGGGCTTCTGGCTCGATATCAGCCGCACCGGGCTGGGAGAAGCCGAACTCACCGCCCTGGAGCAGCCCTTCCAGCAGGCCTTCCAGGCCATGGCAGCCCTGGAGGCCGGTGCGATCGCCAACCCCGATGAGCAGCGCCAGGTGGGGCATTACTGGCTGCGCGCCCCCGAGCTGGCGCCCGATCCGGCCGCCGGGCAACACATCAGCACCGAGATCGAGCGGATCGAGGCCTTCGGTCGTGCGGTGCTCAGCGGTGAGCTGGGACCGGCCCCGGGCCGGCGTTTCAGCGATGTGCTCTGGATCGGCATCGGCGGCTCGGGGCTCGGTCCGCTGCTGCTGATCCGGGCCCTGCAGGAACCCGGTGCCGGCCTGCCCTTCCATTTCATCGACAACGTCGATCCCGATGGCATGAGCCGCACCTTCGCGGCCCTCGCCGATCGCCTGGCCACGGCACTGGTGATCGTGGTGAGCAAATCCGGCGGCACGCCCGAACCCCACATCGGCATGCTGCAGGCCCGCCTGGCCCTCGAAGCCCGGGGCGGCAGCTGGGATCGCCAGGCGGTGGTGGTCACGATGCTCGGCAGCCGCCTGGATCAGGAGGCGGTGCAGGGCGGCTGGCTGGCCCGCTTCGACATGTTCGACTGGGTGGGAGGACGCACCAGCATCACCAGCGCCGTGGGCCTGCTGCCGGCCGTGCTGATCGGCAGTGATCTGCGCGCCCTGCTCGCCGGTGCCGCCGCCATGGACCGGCTCACCCGCAGCAGCGATCTGCGCACCAATCCGGCGGCGCTGCTGGCGGCCGCCTGGCATGAGGCCGGCGATGGCCAGGGCCGCCGCGACATGGTGCTGCTGCCCTATCGGGATCGCCTGGAGGTGTTCAGCCGTTACCTGCAGCAGCTGGTGATGGAAAGCATCGGCAAGAAGCTCGACCGCGACGGCCGCGTCGTGCATCAGGGCCTCGCCGTCTACGGCAACAAGGGCTCCACCGATCAGCACGCCTACGTGCAGCAGCTGCGGGATGGCATCGACAACTTCTTTGTCACCTTTGTAGAGGTGCTCGAGGATCCGGCGGAGATCGGCCCTGTGGCGGGTGAGAATCCGGGTGATTTTCTTGATGGTTTTCTGCAGGGCACCCGCGCTGCTCTCACCGAGGAGGGCCGTCGCAGTGTGAGCATCAGCCTGCAACGGCTCGATGCCCGTGCCCTCGGTGCCCTGATCGCCCTGTTCGAGCGTGCCGTAGGCCTGTATGGCGAGCTGGTGAACGTGAATGCCTACCACCAGCCGGGCGTGGAAGCGGGCAAGCAGGCGGCGGCGGCGGTGCTGGCGCTGCAGGGCCGCCTGGAGCAGGCCCTCGCCGGCGGCGGTTCCCACAGCCTCACGGATCTGCAGGCTCAGCTGCAGCTGGCCTCCCCGGAACCGCTGTTCTGGATCCTGCGCCATCTCTGCGCCAACCGCCACGATCTGCAGGCCAGCGGCGACTGGTCCCGGCCCGACAGCCTGCGCTTCCAGGCCACGCCCTGAACCGATCTGCGGCGCCCGGATCGAGCCCAGCAACAACAGCGAATCCGGGCGCCGGATCCCGATCGGGCGGCGGGCCCGGCGGGCCGCGCCGTCTGGGGGCGGCCACGATCTGCGGCTGGGTAACGATCGTGCTGTAACCAGCGTGCTGTCACCAGCGCGGATGACCCGCCGCGCGATCGGCGACACGATCGGCCATCGCATCCCAGGGCTGATTCAAACTCGGCTCGAGGGCTGCGGCCGTAGCCCAGGGGTCAACCCGCTCGTTGCAGCGCCTGGGGTGATGAAGCCCACTGGTGGTGCCGATGTCCGCGCACGACTGGTGCAACGCAACCGGCACTTTGAAGCGGCCCTGGGTTCCGGGCTGTTGAGGGCATCATTGTCCTCTGGCTGCGGGCGCGGCAGCCGTTGCTCTGGGCCTTCCGGCGCGATCGGCTCGCCGTCCCACTCCGGATCGCTGAAGTGATGATGCGCCTTCACGAAATCGAGGATCGTGAAGTAGTCCTTGCCGTCGTAGAGGCGGGTGCCACGGCCGATGATCTGCTTGAACTCGATCATCGAGTTGATCGGCCGCAGCAGCACGATGTTGCACACATTGCGGGCATCGACGCCGGTGGAGAGCGTCTGGGAGGTGGTGAGGATCGTGGGGATCGTCTTCTCGTTGTCCTGAAGAGCGAGCAGCCAGGTGTTGCCCAGCTCGCCAGCGGCGGCGGTGACGCGCTGGCAGTAGTTGGGATCACGGCTGCTCTTGCGCTGGTTGATCAGATCACGGATCACCAGGGCGTGCTCCTGGGTGGCACAGAACACCAGGGTTTTGTGGCGGGGATCGATCTGGCTGAGCAGGATCTCAACCCGCTGGCGTTCGCGCCGCTCGATCTCGATGCTGCGGTTGAACTCAGCTTCGCTGTAGCGGCGCCCCTCCACCACCTCCACCACCTCCAGCACCTCCAGCACCTCCAGCACCTCCACCACCTCACCTTCCAGCACCGTGTCGTCGGGCGTGTAGATGTAGTCGTCCAGCGTTGTGCTGATCTGTTTGACGCGGAAGGGTGTGAGGAAGCCGTCGTTGATGCCCTCTTTGAGCGAGTAGGTGAACACCGGCTCGCCGAAGTAGGCAGTTGACGCGCACCAGGGCGTTGTCTTCGAGGGCGGCGAAGCCTGTGAAATCTCTTAGAGGCTGTGTGTAAAGTTTTGCAAGTTTGGCCGTGCGCTACCAATGGTGTCCGCGGATACCTGCTTCGCCATATGTGGAGTGAGCCTGACAGCCAATACCAAAGCAGCTGGTCATCTTCAGGCCGAAAGCGAACGATCGCCCCACGCGACACTCGCTGCACATCTCTTTATATACAGCCTCTAAACCAGGGTTGCTCCCTTGAATGCACCAATTGGCGCAATAGAGTCAAGTTTATTCAAAGTTTCGATGCTTAATTTAATATCAAGAGCCGCAAGGTTTTCGTCAATGCGCGACTTTTTTCGACTGCCCGGAATGGGAATAATATTGTCACCTTGTGCTATCAGCCAAGCCAGAGCAAGTTGTGCGGGAGTAACATTCAGGACAACAGAAATATTTATAATATACTCAAGACGCTGTAGGTTGCTAGTGAAGTTTTCGCCTTGCATCTTTGGGTTGTTCGTGCGGAAATCACCGTCATCTAATTCTTTCACGGTTCCGGTTAAGAAGCCAGCACCAAGTGGCGACCAGCAAACAAGTGCTGCACCAATCCTATTCACGGCAGGTAGGATCTCCTTTTCAGCCTCACGCCGAAACAATGAATATTCGTATTGAACTGCTGAAATAGTATGCACTTCATTTGCTCTAATGATTTGATCGGCTGTCACATTTGACAAGCCAATAGCCTTCACCTTGCCTTGCTTGACTGCTTCAGCCATCGCTGAGATCGTCTCTTCAATCGGAGTGTTGGGATCAAGATAGTGAGCATAAAGCAAATCGATTCGTTCAACACCAAGGCGTTCGAGACTATTATCAATGGCTCGCCTTACGTAGGACCTTGTACCGTTTATTGTCAGAGGGAACCCCCAGCCTGTATCTAATTGGCTGCCCACTTGATCTTTTTCAAATACAATCCCGAATTTAGTCGCTATAAAAGTATCTTTGGCAGATTGCTTCATGGCTTGTTTAATCAATATTTGATTATGCCCAGCGCCATAGGCATCAGCCGTATCGATTATCATATTCTGATTGATTGCATGAATAAGTGTTTCTATCGCTGAATTTTCTTCGCTTTGACCATAATAGCCCTCTAATCCCATGGCACCGTAACCGATTTGCTTTATTGGCACAGAATTGATGGTTAACACGATTGCTCCTTTGATTTGTTTATTAACGTTTTATTGTTGAACTGATTGCAGCCAGCTCTTTATCGGCAGGTTCCGACAACCACGGACGAAGCCGCGAAGCCGTCCGAGCGCCACCACCGTGATCGTATGGTATCTCGGCTGAACATGCTGCCACCACTGGGCTGGCGTCGAAGGGGTGCTCCATTGTGTGCGGGGTTTGCGGGTCCGAGAACCACTTGTTCACATCGCTACACAAGGCCCGCGGGGCTGCGTACCTCCAGTGGGCCGCGGTTGAGCAGATGGGTGTAGATCATGGTGGTGCTCCCATCCTTGTTGCACAGCAGCTCCTGGATGGTGCAGATGTCCTGCCTCCGCTCCAGCAGGTGGGTCGCGAAGGAGTGGTGGAAGCTGTGGCGCAAGGTGTGGCAGCCGGCCTGCTTCGTGACTCCGGCCTCGGCGACGGAACGCTTTACCGCCTTCTGAACCACGCTCGGATCCAGATGGTGACGGCCCTGGGCACCGGATTCCTTGTCGCGCCCTAGTGTGCCGTCCTGGAAGTAAAGGCTAGAATAGTGAGTGTCTCAGGGTGTTCCGTGGCTCTTGGTCGTCCGATGCCTGCGCTGGTCCTCAGTGATGAGGAGGTTCAGCAGTTGCAGAGC
>Ga0172376_10002069_pt1 | contig 24998 bp, 23 predicted proteins | sample Lak35m_FD_121114 | JGI IMG/M metagenome (GOLD analysis project Ga0172376, IMG submission 121114) | Freshwater microbial communities from Kabuno Bay, South-Kivu, Congo - kab_092012_35m | ecosystem: Environmental > Aquatic > Freshwater > Lake | place: Democratic Republic of the Congo: South-Kivu...
ACGACGAACCAGCTCGATGGCTTCCCGCTTGAACTCGGGACTGTATTTCTTGCGCTTCATGAACACTCCTTCAGCTCGGTGTGAGCTTACTTGAAAGTGTCCGTGCTAACGGGGTAGAACCCCTTTGGAAGGGTTGTGTCTTGGGTGTATGCCTGAGCATAGCGAGGCACTAAAGCTGCAATGAGCGGCTTATAGCTGGCCTGGATGACACGAGGGTGGAACGGAGGGAGTGCGGCAATAGCGGTGTGCATACGTGAAGCTCCTACTGAGGAATCTTAGGATTGAGTGCTTACGTTGCATTGCATTACGTTGGGGACCCGGTGGCCTTTGGCCTGGGTGCTCTTACCAAGGGAGCTGGCGAAAGCGTGGCCATCATAGGGCTACCACGGATTAAGTCCAATGTTTTTTCGAACTTTCCGGTCTTGCGGATGGACGGCAGGACCACCTCAGTGACCCACTTGCGGAAGGGCTCGGAGGCCGGTGCGTGGCCCCGTAGGAGCATCTGGTAGGTCTCCGGCTCGGAGAACAGAACCACATCCTTGCGCATCCCACCAGGCTTACCGTCGAAGCTACAGTTTTCTTGTATCTCCTTCAGCTGACGCCCAGCGCCCGCCTGGGTGCGAACGTGGGAGACAGACTGGCTCGGGTGCTTCAGCCCAGCCGCTCGGGCGACCTGGGTGGCGATGAACAGGAGGTCATGCTCGGGGTGACCCACGAGGATGTCCAGCTCGATTGGGATGCCTTAGCCGCTACGTTCGGTAGTCGATCATCAGCAGAAACATCACGAGGGCCACAACACCACCCGTAATGAACCATTCACGGAAGTTGAGTGTGTTGAACCAGTCCAGGGTGGCTACGAAGGCGTCCATGTCATTTACTCCTTGGCGTTCGAAAGGCTGTCCTTGAGAACGGCTACCAGCTTCTGTACTGGCACAGTGCTGCCATAGCCATCATACGATATCGAGCCGCTGGCGTGACCGAGGATCGCCTGCGTGTAGACGACTGGAATGCCTCCTCGCTGTAGCCTGGAGGCCATAGAGTGGCGCAAGGAATGGAGCGTCTGGTTCTTCTCCCGGTCTTCACCCAGCGATTCCTTGAGCACTACCCCAAGACCACGGCTGGCGTTCATTGCGTTGATTCCATTGTCAGACGGCAGCGCTCCCGCTTTGGCTGCTTCAAGGAAGGCCGTTAGGTCGAACCCGAAGGCTCCGTCTACCAGCGGGACCAGACGAGCGCTGTAGCGGTTCTTTAGGCTTTTCCCAGGGCCATTCTCGTTAATGTCGATACACCAGCAGCCGTCAATCTGCTTGATGTCTTCCTTGGTGAGCTGTGCGACTTCACCCACACGAGCCCCAGTGATCGCCAGAAGGGAGAGGCCCCAGCGTTGCCAGGAGGTCGCAGGAAGTCCGTTAGCGTGGCTCATGGCCTTCGCTACCTGGGCCTCGGTGAATCCCTCTCGCTCGCTCATGGTGGCCTTGGTGAGCTTGAGCTTAGCGGTGTACGCCTTCTTTATCAGATCATTCGCCTCGGCCCACTTCAGGACCGTCGAGAGGGTGGCGAGTAAGTTGTTCACGGTGGAAGGCTTGCGGGTCTCAAGCAGGTTTGTCCGAACGGCTATCAGGTCCTCCCGCTTGTGCTTGCTGAGGTCGGAGACCCCGACAGCCTCGAAGGCTCGCCCGATGACCGTATGGGCAGTCCGAAGGGCTCCCAGGGTGGAAACCTTCACGTTAACCGAGTGCTCCGCCATGTAGCTATCTGCCAAGTCCTCCCAGGAGAGCGGCTTGGCTTCTCCGACGAGAGCACTCATAGGGGCTTGAGGTGCGCCTACAGATAGAGACGGAGAGACGCTCGTTTCTCTATCGGATGCCTTGTCCTGATCAATTTCATCTATAATATCGGCCAAGCCCTTAGGGTGACCCTGAAGGCGTCTCTCTGCTGCTCCCATGATCCTGCGGCCCAACTCGACAGCCTTAGCTTGAGGCGGTGTGAGCGATGCCGTGCAAGCGATCATGTGCAGCTCTTCGCGGATATCCGAATAGACCAGCCCCTGGGTGTCCAGCAGCTCCCAGTCGGTAGGAGTCGCCAGGGCGTCCTCTGCGATGGACCTGAGGTGGTCGCGGAGTTCTCCCCAGGTAGCGTCGGGATTCTCAAGGTGGAAGGCCCTGAGCGTCGATAGGAGCTGCTTGCTGGTGGTCATGGCTGTTGATCTATCACTGGAGCGAAGGGAGAGCGTACACGAGCCCGTAGAGCGCAGGGGGCGGACCCTGAGGTAGTAGACGCCTGAGCGCCTGTAGTGCCAGGGCTTGGCGAGCGGGACTTCTAACACGGTTCTAACAATTGGCGACGCTGCTGGAGTGCCCATCGGCTGAAACCCTTGTAATTGCTGGGTCTCACGTCCTTCCATCCAATTGAAACAGAATCTTGCCGACATGATCGATCGCAGCCGCGAAGCCGGTGCTGAAGTGTTGCTGCTGGGCATGCGCATGCCGCCGAATCTGGGGCAGCGCTATACCCGTGCATTCGCCGATGCGTTCGACTCGCTTGCGCAGGAAAAGAGCGTCGCCTACGTGCCGTTCCTGCTGGAGGGTGTAGGGGGCGTTGCCGGGATGATGCAGGCCGACGGCATCCATCCGACGGCCGAGGCGCAGAGCCAGTTGCTCGAGACCGTCTGGCCGGCACTCGAGCCCTTGCTTTGAGGCGTGGCCGCAGCTACTGTCGCGCCCTCGATTGGAGCCTCAGATGTCGCGCTCAGACAGGACCCTTTACGCTTATCGACTCATCGTGCCGGACGAACAGTACGACATGTTCGCCTGCCGCGAGAATCGACTGCACCTGGCGCTGCGGCAACTGGAACTGAGCGGAAATGCCGACCGCACGTTGTGCGGTGGCTTGCTGCCGGCTCAGCCCCGTTGGCGGGAGCTCGAGCGGGCCACGCTGAAGGACCGCCAGTTGTGTCCCGGCTGCCGTCAGCTGCTCGAGGCGCGCCGCAAGGGCCTTCCGTCTGCCACTGCGGCCTGGTAGCTCACGTTTCGGTCGGTTCAAGTACAATCGCATCTATCCTTCTACTCTGGATTCTCAAGGATTCTTCAATGGTCTCGCGCGCGTTTGCGGTCGCCTCCTGTTTGTCATTCGCTGCTTTGCTTTCGGCGGGCCCCAGCGCGGCGCTCGAACTGCCGCTGCCGCCGGCAGGCGAAGACATCGTCGGCCAGATTCAGGTCATCAAGGCGAAGTACGAAGATACCTTCGCTGCCATCGGTGAAGCCCACGATCTTGGCTATCTGGAGTTGGTCGCGGCCAACCCGGGCGTCGACCCGTGGCTGCCTGGCGAGGGCACCGACATCATTCTGCCGACCCGTTTCATCCTCCCGCCGGGCCCGCGCGAGGGCATTGTGATCAATATTGCCGAGTACCGGATGTACTACTACCCGGAAGGCAAGAACGTGGTGCATACCTTCCCTCTGGGTATCGGCCGAGAGGGCTGGGGTTCTCCGGTTGGAACAGCCCGGATCACGGCCATGACCAGCAACCCGGCCTGGTATCCGCCGAAGTCGATTCGCGAAGAGCACGCCGCCGATGGCGATCCGTTGCCGACGGTGGTTCCGCCAGGCCCGGACAATCCTCTCGGCCCATACAAGATGAGCCTTTCGCTTCCGGGCTACCTGATTCATGGCTCGAACAAGAAGTTCGGTATCGGCATGCGGGTGAGCCACGGTTGCTTCCGTATGCTCAACCACAATGTGCTCGAACTGGCGAAGATGGTGAAAGTCGGAACGCCGGTGCGTATCGTCGACGAGCCCTACAAGTTCGGCGTCAGCGAGGGCAAGGTCTATCTAGAAGCCCATGCGCCGCTGGAAGACGGTGATCAAAAGACGCTGACACTGATGGACAAGCACGCCGTCGTCATCAATACCCTGCTCAAGCGTGACGAGGCTGCGGGCAAGTTGCACCTGGACTGGGAAATGGTGCGCGAGATCATTGCTGGCGAAGACGGCTTGCCGATCCAGATCGCCGAGCAGCGGACCGAAGTCGCCGTCCATGAAGAGCAGTTGTTCTGACTGCTTTTCCGCGGGCATAAAAAAGCCGACCTTGAAGGTCGGCTTTTTTGCTTTTACAAGCTTACTTGCGGCTGGCGCGTTCCAGCATACGCAGAGCACGCTCGTTGGCTTCGTCAGCAGTCTGCTGAGCCTTCTGAGCGGCGGCCAGAGCTTCGTCGGCCTTGCTGTACGCTTCGTCAGCGCGAGCCTGGGCGCGAGCAGCGGCGTCTTCGGTCGCGGTCAGGCGAGCTTCGCTTTCTTTGGTCATGCTGTTGCTGCAACCGGTAGCCAGAACTGCGGCCAGAGCCAGAGCAGAGAATTTCAGAACGTTGTTCATCTTGTTCCCCTTAAGGTGGAAATCCATAAAGCAACTTCCGTTATGGAAAGTTTGCGCGCACATACTACCTATAACTTAGCCTAAGTAAACTGAGTGGGCGCAGGCGCTACAGGTTTTTTTTCAAACTGCCTTTGCTTTGTCTCTCATCCCGGCAAGTTGGATAAAAAACATCCAGCGCTGGTTCCCCAAAGACCCATCATAGTTGCCTGATTGCATCACGCATCGAAAGTTCCGGTGCAGGGCGTGCAAATAATGATCAACGCAAGGCTGGTCGAACGACTTCGAAAGAGGTAGAAAAGACGTCTGTGAATGTATGCGGCTGCCGACGACACGTCCCTGGTGCAGCCACCCGAAAACAAGAAGACAGGACAATCCTGCTGAAGGAGTCACGATGAGCGACACGGTGCGCGTCCATCACGACCTGGCTGGCCATCGCTTCGAGGCGATGATCGAAGGTCACTGCGCCTACCTTGCCTACATGGATCTTGGCAAGCAGACACTGGATATGTATCGCACCTTCGTTCCGGACGCATTGCGTGGGCGAGGCATCGCAGCGGCTCTGGCGCAGCATGCGCTCGAATACGCCGAGCGCGAGGGCTATCAGGTCATCCCTTCATGCTCATATGTGGAACGCTACATCGAACGCAATCGAACGGGCTCTGGCCAGGCCACGCCAGAGCCGTAAAAAACGCCGGGAGACCGGCGTTTTTTTTCCTAGCCGCGCTGCCGCTTGGGCAGCACGTTCTTGAGTTTGTCATGCATGCTCAGCACGGCTTTCTCGGTGGTGTCCCAGTCGATACAGGCGTCGGTAATGGACACTCCGTACTTGAGATCGCACAGGTTCTTCGGAATGGCCTGATTGCCCCAGCCAAGGTGGCTTTCGACCATGAGGCCGACAATGGAATTGTTGCCTTCGAGGATCTGGTTGGCGACGTTGTCCATCACCAGCGGCTGCAGGGCAGGGTCCTTGTTGGAGTTTGCATGGCTGCAGTCGATCATGATGTTCGGGCGAATGCCCGCCTTGTGCAGCTCCTGCTCGCAGAGCGCGACGCTGACCGAGTCGTAGTTGGGCTTGCCGTTACCACCGCGCAGCACCACATGGCCGTAGTTATTGCCCTTGGTGGTGACGATGGACACGCCGCCAGACTGGTTGATGCCAAGGAAACGGTGCGGGCTGGAAACCGACTGCAGCGCGTTGATGGCCACGGTCAAGCTGCCGTCGGTGCCATTCTTGAAGCCGACAGCCGAGGACAGCCCGGACGCCATCTCGCGGTGCGTCTGCGATTCGGTGGTGCGCGCGCCGATCGCCGACCAGCTGATCAGATCCTGCAAATACTGCGGAGAGATGGGGTCGAGTGCCTCGGTGGCGGTGGGCAGGCCCATCTCCGCCAGATCGAGCAGCAGCTTGCGGCCGATGTGCAGACCGTCCTGGATCTTGAACGAGTCGTCCATGTAGGGATCGTTGATCAGGCCTTTCCAGCCGACAGTGGTACGGGGCTTCTCGAAATACACGCGCATGACGAGGAACAGGCTGTCGGAGACCTTTTCCGCCAGGACCTTGAGGCGCTCGGCGTACTCGTGGGCGGCTTTCAGGTCATGGATAGAGCAGGGGCCGATCACCAGGAACAGGCGGTGATCCTTGCCGTCGAGAATGTCGCGTACGACCTGACGACCATGGGAGACGGTCTGCAATGCCGAGGCGGTCAGCGGGATTTCACGCTTCAGTTGCTCCGGCGTGATCAGGGTCACGTTGGACGCAACGTTGAGGTCGTCGATTGGTAAATCAGCCATTTGTCACTCGTCAGGAATCACGGGAGCCGTCCGCCAGCGATCCCGGTGCGGCGGAACTGGACTTGAGGGCGCAGCGGGGAAACGGAACCTTAGCGCTAAAGGGCTTAATCGACAACGAGATTGATGGCGTATTGAGTCGATCCGCCTGTCGATCTTCGCAACGCCAAGCGGGACGCTGTGATGCGCATCGTCGGGCTGCTATCGTTCTGCTTTTTCAATCGGTTGGCGCGGGTATCCCGCCGGCCACATGACCTGGAGCGCTTATGTCTGCAGCCAATCCACGTATAGGCATCATCGGCACGGGTGCCATCGGAGGCTTCTACGGCTTGATGCTGGCGCGCGCGGGCTTCGATGTGCATTTCCTGTTGCGCAGCGAATACGACGCCGTCCTCGCCCGTGGCCTGCAGGTCAATAGCGCGGTGCATGGGCCATTACTGCTGGCGCAACCGCAGATTTACCGCGATGCCAGCCAGATGCCTTCCTGCGACTGGCTACTGGTGGGGGCTAAAAGCACCAGCAACCGGGAGCTGGCGCCGCTCATCGCTCAGGTCGCAGCACCCGATTGCAAGGTGGTGGTACTGCAGAACGGGCTGGGTGTGGAGGATGTGCTCAGGCCATTTCTGCCGGCCAGCGTGCACCTGCTGGGCGGCCTGTGTGCGATCTGTGCACATCGTTCCGCGCCCGGCGTGGTCGAGCATCAGGCCCTTGGCGGGGTCAACCTTGGCTACCATTCCGGGCCAGCCGGGCATGACCCGCAGGCACAACAGGCATTACTGGGCGAGATGGTCGAGATGTTCCGTCGGGCCGGGGTGGATTCTTCACCGATGCCCAGCCTGGCACAGGCGCGCTGGATGAAGCTGGTGTGGAACGTGCCGTTCAACGGCCTCTCGGCTCTGCTCGACGCTGGTACCGAGTCGCTGCTCGCCAGCGACGACACGCGGGCGCAGATCAAGGCCATCATGCAGGAGGTCTGCGCCGCGGCGCAGGCGCTGGGTTGTGCGCTGCCAGAGGATTTCCCGGAGAAGTTGCTGATGGGAACGGCACGCATGCCCGACTACCTGCCCAGCATGTATCACGACAGGTTTCACAACCGGTCGATGGAGCTGGAGGCGATCTATGCCGCACCGCTTGCCGCAGCTGCGCAGCAGGGCGTATCGATGCCCCGTACCGAAATGATCTATCGCCTGTTGCGCTTCCTGGAGCAGCGTAACGGCGCCTGACACAAACGCCGGCCCGGTTTTCGCCGCACTGCTAAGCTCAACGGCAGTCGCGGCGAGTCAGACCAAAGGTCGCACAGCAAAAGCCAGGCGGAACATCTATCATCCGTTGGCGCACCGTTCATAAGGTTATAAGTGTTGCGGCAGGCGCAGTGGTGCCTTTGCCTTGAGGGATTTCTATGAAGCTTCAACAACTGCGTTACATCTGGGAAGTGGCGCACCATGACCTCAACGTTTCGGCAACTGCCCAGAGTCTGTTCACCTCGCAACCCGGCATCAGCAAGCAGATTCGCCTGTTGGAGGATGAGCTCGGCGTCGAGGTGTTCGCCCGCAGTGGCAAGCATCTGACGCGGGTGACACCGGCTGGAGAGCGCATCATCACCACGGCTGGCGAGATTCTGCGCAAGTGCGAGAGCATCAAGCAGATCGCCCAGGAGTTCTCCAACGAAAAGAAGGGCACCCTGAGCATCGCGACCACTCACACCCAGGCACGTTATGCGTTGCCTCAGGTGATCAGCAGCTTCATCAAGCAGTACCCGGACGTGTCGCTGCACATGCACCAGGGTACGCCGATGCAGATCGCCGAAATGGCCGCCGACGGGACGGTCGATTTCGCCATCGCAACCGAGGGGCTGGAACTGTTCGGCGACCTGGTAATGATGCCTTGCTATCGGTGGAACCGCTGCGTGATCGTGCCTCGCGGCCATCCGCTGGCGAAACTGGACAAGCTCACCCTCGAGGCGCTGGCCGAGCACCCGATCGTGACCTACGTGTTCGGTTTCACCGGGCGCTCCAAGCTCGACGAAGCCTTCGGCCATCGTGGGCTTTCGCCGAAGGTGGTTTTCACCGCAGCCGACGCTGACGTGATCAAGACCTATGTCCGGCTCGGGTTGGGCGTTGGTATCGTGGCGCGCATGGCGGTGGACCCGAACCTGGATTCGGATCTGGTGGTGCTGGATGCCAGTGAGCTGTTCGAGTCCAGCGTGACCAAGATCGGCTTCCGCCGCGGCACTTTCCTGCGCGGCTTCATGTGCGACTTCATCCAGCAGTTCGCCCCGCATCTGAACCGGGACATGCTGGAAAAGGCCATCCAGTGCCGCAACAAGGCGGAACTGGATGAGCTGTTCGACGGCATGCAGCTGCCGACCTACTGATCATTCGAGACACCGGTTCGGCGCTGGCGCCAACCTGTCTACCGCATGAGTGTGCGGTCAGCTCTTGGCGATCAGATTGCCGGCGTGCAGCCCGCATTCCTTGTGGGTGGCTTCCTCCCACCACCAGCGACCTTCACGCTCGTGCTGGTTCGGTAGCACCGGCCGAGTGCAGGGCTCACAGCCGATACTGATGAACCCGCGCTCGTGCAGGCTGTTGTAGGGAATTTCCAGCATGCGGATGTAGCCCCAGACTTCCTCGCTGGTCATCTGTGCCAGCGGGTTGAACTTGTACAGCGGGTGGTCCGGTGTCGAGAACGCGGTATCCAGTTCCAGTACTGCAACCTGGCTACGGGTGCCAGGGCTCTGGTCACGCCGCTGGCCGGTGGCCCAGGCGCGCACTGTCGACAGTTTGCGGCGCAGCGGCTCGATCTTGCGGATACCGCAGCATTCGCCATGACCGTCGCGGTAGAAACTGAACAGGCCCTTTTCGTTGACCAGCGGCTGCAGCAACGCCGGGTCCGGGGTCATGATCTCGATGGCGATGCCGTAGTGATCACGGACCTGCTCGATGAATCGATAGGTCTCGCTGTGCAGGCGCCCGGTATCGAGGGTGAACACCTTGACGCTCTTGTTCAGCTTCCAGGCCATATCCAGCAGTACCACGTCTTCGGCGCCACTGAAGGAGATCCACAGGTCATCGCCGAACAGATCGAAGGCGAGCTTAAGAACGTCTTGCGGCGATTTCTCGGCGTAGGCTGTAGCCAACGCGGCGACGTCGATGGAGGTACTCATCAGGCGGCTTCCTTATAAATGTCCACGGCGCTTCGGCGCTCTGAGGCGGCGGATGGTAGCAAAAGGGGTTTATGCCGCTAAATAACGTTTAGATACGCGTATCAGCCTTTTCGGGTATAAGCGCTGCGTTGCTTCGGCTGCGAGCTGCCGTTAGAGTGCCGCCTTCAATTTTCTGCATTGAGGAGTGGCCCGTGGAAATAGCCTGTCTCGACCTGGAAGGTGTGCTGGTTCCGGAAATCTGGATCGCCTTTGCCGAGGCCACCGGAATCGAATCGCTCCGGGCGACCACACGGGACATTCCCGACTATGACGTGCTGATGAAGCAGCGCCTGCGCATCCTCGACGAGCACGGCCTGAAGCTCGCCGATATCCAGAAGGTCATCGCAACGCTGAAGCCGCTGGAAGGCGCGCCGGAGTTCATCGACTGGCTGCGCGAGCGTTTCCAGGTGGTGATCCTGTCTGACACCTTCTACGAGTTCTCCCAGCCGCTGATGCGCCAGCTGGGCTTTCCGACGCTGCTCTGTCATCGCCTGATCACCGACGAGACCGACCGCGTGGTGGACTATCAGCTGCGCCAGAAGGACCCCAAGCGCCAGTCGGTCATCGCGCTGAAGAGCCTGTACTACCGTGTCATCGCTGCGGGTGACTCTTACAACGACACCACCATGCTCAGCGAAGCCCATGCCGGCATCCTGTTCCATGCGCCGGACAATGTCATCGCCGAGTTCCCGCAATTCCCGGCAGTGCATACCTTCGATGCGCTCAAGCAGGAGTTCCTCAAGGCGTCGAACCGCAAGCTGACGCTCTGATCTGTCCGGATCGAGGCGGCCGCTCCGTTGGCCGGTCGCCTCAGTCTGGGAGCTGCTCCAGCGTTTCCAGCAGCACCTTCACCTTGTCGATCGACTCCTGGTATTCCGCCTGCCAGTCCGAGTCGGCGACGATGCCGCCACCGCCCCAGCAGCTGGCTTTTCCGCCACGGACGAGCAGGGTACGGATGGCGATGGAGCTGTCCATTTCCCCCCTGACATCGACATACAGCAGCGACCCGCAGTAAATCGAGCGGCGGGTAGGTTCCAGCTCGTCGATGATCTGCATGGCGCGGATCTTCGGCGCTCCGGTAATGGACCCGCCAGGAAAGCTGCCGGCCAGCAGATCGAATGCGTCCAGCCGGTCGGCGAGCTCGCCGGTGACACAGCTCACCAGGTGATGGACATTGGGGTAGCTTTCCAGCGCGAACAGCTGCGGGACGCGCACGCTGCCGATGCGACAGCTGCGGCCGAGATCGTTGCGCAGCAAATCGACAATCATCAGGTTCTCGGCACGATCCTTCTCGCTGGCCAGTAGTGCCTGCGCCTGTGCGGCATCGCTCTGCTCGTCATGCCCGCGGGGCCGCGTACCCTTGATCGGCCGCGTCTCCACCCGGCCGCCCTGCAGCCGCAGGAAGCGTTCCGGCGAATGGCTGACGATGGCGCCATCGCCAAGCCCGACGAACCCGGCGAATGGTGTCGGGCAAGCCTTGCGCAGGGCGCTATAGGCACTCCATGCATCACCCGAGCAGGCGGCGCGAAAACGCTGGGTGAAGTTCACCTGGTAGCAGTCGCCCGCCTGGATATAGGCCTGGATGCGCTCGATGCCGCGGCGATAATCATCCCGCGAGATATCCGGAGTGAACCGCCCATGCAGCCTGAATGGCTCGGGTGCGGCAGAGAAGGCCGTTTCGAACAGACGGACCAGGCGTTCACGTTCGGGCCGGGCGGTGGCCGGATGAAACAGCAGCTGGCTGGTCTGACGCTGGTGATCCGTGATCAATGCCCAGCCATACAGCCCCAGGCGCGCCAGCGGCAAACCACTGTCATCGCGGGCGCGCTGTGGAAGCCGTTCCAGCCGCGTGCCGAAGTCGTAATTCAGCAGGCCGATCAGTCCGCCCGCGAAGGGCAGCTCGCAACCGTCGGGCAGCGTGGCCGGCCCCAGGTCGCGCAATGCCTGGCGCAAACGCTGGAAAAAATCACGCCCTGATTCGCTCCGGGCAGGCTCGAAGATCGCCGATGGCCAGGCGCTGAGGATGTCGAAGCGGCCGCGCTCGGCTACCGGCCGGCCGGAATCCAGCAGAACGGCGCCGGGCGCATGACGAATGCGTTCGAACCAGTGAGCAGGATCGGCCTTATAGGGCAGGGGGTGCAGCGTACAGAGGGGCATGGTCGGATCGATATGGGCCGGCCCGCGAGATGCACGGGCCGGCCAATGGGTCAGTCGTGCGGCGGAACGTGGCCGAAGAGCTCCTGGGAGAACTTCACGCGTTCCTCGACGGTTTCCTGGATGCCCTTTGCCTTGAGCTCTTCCAGACGGTTCTCCACGGCATGGGCGCGGTGGGTCAGCCCGCAGTCGTTGGCGATCTGGATGTTCAGGCCCGGGCGTGCATTCAACTCCAGGATCAGCGGTCCCTTGTCTTGATCGAGCACCATGTCGACACCGATATAGCCGAGCCCGCAGAGCTCGTAACAGCCGGCGGCCAGCTTCATGAAGCCGTCCCAGTTCGGCAGCTGTACGCCGTCCACAGCATTGGTGGTGTCGGGGTGCTTGGTGATCTTGTTGTTCAGCCAGGTGCCGCGAAGGGTGATACCGGTCGCCAGATCCACGCCGACGCCGATTGCACCCTGGTGCAGGTTGGCCTTGCCGCCGGACTGGCGGGTGGGCAGGCGCAGCATGGCCATGATCGGATAACCCATCAGCACGATGATGCGGATGTCCGGCACGCCTTCGTAACTGATGCTCTTGAAGATCGGATCAGGCGTGACGCGGTACTCGATCAGCGCACGGTCGCGGTGACCGCCGAGAGAATACAGTCCAGTGAGGATGTTGGAGATCTGATGCTCGATCTCCTCATGGGTCATGATCTTTCCGGATACGGTCTTGTAGCGACCCTCGAAACGGTCCGCGATCACCAGAATGCCGTCGCCGCCAGCACCCTGGGCCGGTTTGACGACGAAGTCGGTGTGGTCCTTGACGATGTCCTTGAGCTTGTCGATGTCCTTCTCGGTCTCGATGATCCCGTACATCTCCGGCACATGAATGCCGGCCTCAATCGCGCGCTGCTTGGTGATGATCTTGTCATCGACGATCGGGTACAGGCTGCGTTTGTTGTACTTGAGCACGTAGTCCGCGTTGCGGCGGTTGATGCCCATGATGCCCTTGGCTTCCAGGGCCTTCCACGTCTTGATCAGACCGAACATGGCTCAATCCTTCAGAAAGGCTTTGAAGCGGAACAGCTCGGTCAGGCGGTAGCCGCGGTAGCGACCCATCGCCAGCATGAAGCCCACCATGATCAGCAGCACGGCCGGGAAGGTGAAGATGAAGTAAGTCAGCTCCCGGATGTTCATCAGCATGAAGGCCAGGCTTGCGGCGATCAGCGTGCCGACCGCGACCTTGAAGGCATGGCCGCCGCCACGCTCTTCCCAGGTGATGGACAGGCGTTCGATGGTCATGGTCAGGATCACCATCGGGAACAGCGATACCGACAGCCCGCGCTCGAGGCCGAGCTTGTGGCTGAGCAGGCTGATCACTGCAATCAGCACCACGACGAAGGTCAGCACGACCGACAGGCGCGGCAGCATCTGCAGTTTCAGATGTTCCAGGTACGAGCGCAGCGACAGGCCGAGCGCGGTGATTAGGGTGAACAGGATGATGCCGAAACCGATCTGGGTTTCGCGGAACGCCAGGGCGATCAGCACCGGGGTGAAGGTGCCGAGGGTCTGCAGGCCGCCGAGGTTACGCAGGATCAGGATCACCAGCACGCCGATCGGGATCATGATCATGATCTGGTAGGTCTGCTGAGTCTGCAGTGGCAGGCCGTACAGCGAATACTCCAGGAATCCGGCCTCGGTGTTCTCGTCTGTCAGCTTGGCGAGGCGGATGGCGTTCATCTCGCTGTTGTTCAGGGTAAAGGTCACCTGCGGGTTGCGGCCACCTTCCAGGTTGATCAGCGGCTCGTCACCGGTCCACCAGACCAGACGGTCACCCGGCAGGCCCTGTTCGCCAGTGCCGGGGTTGAAGAACAGCCACTTGTCGCCATTGAAGCTGCGCAGCCAGAGTTCGGGCGTTTGCGGCTGATCGGCATTCAGGCGGATGGTATGCACACGCTCCATCGGCACGTGGGCGATGGACAGCAGCAGCTCGATGACGCGTGCCTTGTTCGGGATGGAGGTATCGCCCCCGAGCAGCAACTTGACGTTGTCATCGTTGGGATTGTTGACGCGCTTGATCGCTTCGCTGATGAAGGTCTCGACGTCGGCCGAATGCTGGCGAATGGGAGAGAGCAGGGCCTCGGCGGCAATCTTCTCCGGGCCTTCGACCGGGATGCTGTCGCGGAAGATCGGGCCGGTGGGCTTACTCTGCTCGCCGCTGTAGCGCTTGGTCAGCACCAGGCGGTAATAGAGCGTCTGGTTGCCGCTGGCGCGACGCGCGGACCAGGTGACGCGGCGGTTGCCATCGACGCGGTTGACGCTGACGCCGTAGTTGTTGGAGATGAAGCTCTCGTTGAGGCTGACGAACTCCTGATTCAGCGGCGGCACGTACATCTGCAGCTTCACTGGCTCGCGCGGATTGGCCTGGAACTCGACCTTGGCGTCGATATTCCACAGGTCATCGGTTTCATCTTCGGTAACCGGAATGCCGAGGATGAAGATCTGGTAGGCAGTAATCGAAATTCCCAGTGCGACGAGCAGGAAGATCAGGACTTTCAGATGCAGAGTGAGAGCGCGCATGGGTATTACTCGTCAGCGTCAGATTCGTTGAGGCAACCGGGCTTGCCGGCAATAAAGGTGCGACTTGGGTCCACCAGGGCACCGAAGCGGGTGAGCGCATCGGAACCTATCAAAAGTGGGTATTGGAAAGCCGTACGGTCGGTGAGGTTCACTTCGATGGTGCGTTTGACCTTGCCCATGCACAGATCGAGCTCGATGACCGGCCGTGCGGTATAGGTCTTTTCCTCTTCCGGATCGAAGTCGCCGGCGCGACGTTTGATCTTGCTGATCCGCGCCAGGGGGCGTTCGATGGGGTGCGCATGGGCGCTGTCGACGGCCAGGTAGAAGCGCACCCAGGATTCGCCCTTGCGCTTGAAGCGAGTGATGTCGCGCGCGCTGAGCGATGCCGTCTGCGCGCCGGTGTCGAGTTTCGCTTCCACTTCCAGATTGAAGTCGGGAATGCCAACGTGTTCGTTCAGACCGTAGATCGCCTTTTCGGCAGCCACGCCGATGGCGGGCAGGATCAGTACGCAGAGCAGCAGAAGGTGGGCTTTAACTCTCATGGAACCTGAAATCTAAGGGAAGGGAAGAATGGCCGGCTGGCCTGCGCCGAAAGGTCCGGCGAGCGGCCTGGACGCGAAAGGCTGGCATTCTAGCATGCTGATTTCTTGGCGCTACAACGGCCACCAGCGCTTTGACACCCCTTGATATAGACCATGCCGAGCGTACGACTTTAGTAAAGGTGTCGACAATCGGCGGGCTGTGTCAGTTGACTGTTAGGGCATGCAGGCGTAATTTCGCCGTACTGTCTTTCGGATTGTCGACAATCATGTTGGATGCCGTTGAGCTACCCCCATCAGTACAGCAGCTTGATAGCGGCACACTTGCCGAGAACGTGTTCCGTCTGATCCAGGCTGCGATCGTCAAGGGTGAGATTGCGCCGGGCAGCAAGATTTCCGAGCCCGAACTGGCGCGTACCTACGGCATCAGCCGCGGGCCGCTGCGCGAGGCTATCCACCGGCTGGAGGGTCAGAAACTGCTTGTCCGCGTTCCCCATGTGGGCGCGCGCGTGGTTTCGCTGAGCCATGCCGAGCTGATCGAACTCTACGAAATCCGTGAGTCCCTGGAAGGCATGGCCTGTCGCCTGGCCGCCGAACGCATGAGCGAGGCGGAGATCGATGAGCTGCGTCGGGTGCTCAGCACTCACGAACGCGATGAGGCGTTTCAGGCTGGCGTCGGTTACTACCAGCAGGAAGGCGACTTCGACTTCCATTACCGGATCATCCAGGGCAGCGGCAACCGCACGCTGGCCAAGCTGCTGTGCGACGAGCTCTACCAGCTGGTGCGCATGTACCGCATCCAGTTCTCCACCACGCCGAATCGGCCGCATCAGGCCTTCGCCGAACACCACCGAATCCTGGACGCCATCGCCGAGCGCGATGGCGAGCTGGCGGAGCTGCTGATGCGCCGCCATATCGCCGCTTCCAAGCGCAATGTCGAGCGCCATTTCAAAGGTGCTCTTGAGCAAACACCACAATCAAGAGGTGAGGCATGACACTCCCAACCCCCGGTCAGCGTTTTCGCGACGCGGTCGCCAGCGAACATCCCCTGCAGGTGGTCGGTGCGATCAACGCCAATCATGCGCTGCTGGCCAAGCGCGCCGGCTTCAAGGCGATCTACCTGTCCGGCGGTGGCGTCGCCGCCGGCTCGCTGGGTCTGCCTGACCTGGGAATCACCGGGCTCGACGATGTGCTGACCGACGTCCGTCGCATCACCGACGTCTGCGACCTGCCGCTGCTGGTGGATGTCGACACCGGCTTCGGCTCCTCGGCGTTCAACGTGGCCCGCACCGTGAAGTCGATGATCAAGTTCGGCGCTGCCGCGATCCATATCGAGGACCAGGTCGGCGCCAAGCGTTGCGGCCATCGTCCGAACAAGGAAATCGTTTCCCAGCAGGAAATGGTCGATCGCATCAAGGCGGCGGTGGACGCGCGCACCGACGACAGCTTCGTGATCATGGCGCGTACCGATGCGCTGGCGGTGGAAGGTCTGAACTCCGCGCTGGATCGTGCCGCTGCCTGCATCGAGGTCGGTGCTGACATGATCTTCCCGGAGGCGATCACCGAGCTGGCCATGTACAAGACTTTCGCCGACCGCGTGAAGGCGCCGATCCTGGCCAACATCACCGAATTCGGCGCCACGCCGCTGTACACCACCGAGGAGCTGGCCAGCGTCGACGTTTCCCTGGTGCTCTATCCGCTGTCGGCGTTCCGTGCCATGAACAAGGCGGCCGAGAATGTCTACGCCGCGCTGCGCCGTGATGGCACCCAGAAGAATGTGATCGACACCATGCAGACCCGCATGGAGCTCTACGATCGCATCAACTACCACGCGTTCGAGCAGCATCTCGACGCGCTGTTCGCCCAGAAGAAGAGCTGACGAGCAGGTCCCGCCGGGATTTGCCAGCGGGACCTTTGCGATCCATTTTTCAACGTGATTTGCAGTATCCAGAACAAATCCAAGAAGGAGATAGCAATGGCTGAAGCAAAAGTATTGAGCGGTGCGGGGCTGCGCGGACAGATCGCCGGGCAGACCGCCCTGTGCACCGTCGGCAAGACCGGCGCCGGGCTGACCTACCGTGGCTATGATGTACGCGACCTGGCCGCTGAGTGCGACTTCGAAGAAGTGGCCTATCTGTTGTTCTACGGCGAGCTGCCCACCGCTGCGCAACTGGCCGACTACAAGAAGCGCCTGAAGACCATGCGCGACCTGCCGCAGCCGCTGAAGGAAGTGCTCGAGCGCATCCCGGCCAGCGCGCATCCGATGGATGTGATGCGCACCGGTTCGTCGGTGCTCGGCACCCTTGAGCCCGAACTCAGCTTCGATCAGCAGCGCGACGTGGCAGAGCGCCTGATGGCGGCGTTCCCGGCCATCATGTGTTACTGGTACCGCTTCACCCATGACGGTGTGCGCATCGACTGCATCAGCGACGAAGACACCCTGGGTGGTCATTTCCTCGCGCTGCTGCACGGCAAGAAGCCGAGCGACCTGCACGTCAAGGTGATGAATGTCTCGCTGATCCTCTACGCCGAGCACGAGTTCAACGCCTCGACCTTCACCGCCCGTGTCTGCGCTTCGACGCTGTCCGACCTCTATTCCTGCGTGACCGGTGCCATCGGTTCGCTGCGCGGCCCGCTGCATGGCGGCGCCAACGAAGCGGCGATGGACATGATCGAGCAGTGGAAGAGCCCGGAAGAAGCCCGCGAAGCGATCCTCGGCATGCTCGAACGCAAGGACAAGATCATGGGCTTCGGCCACGCGATCTATAGCGTCTCCGACCCGCGCAACGAGGTAATCAAGGTCTGGGCCAAGAAGCTCGCTGACGAAGTGGGCGATACCGTGCTCTACCCGGTCTCGGTGGCCGTCGACGAAACCATGTGGGAGCAGAAGAAGCTGTTCCCCAACGCCGACTTCTACCATGCCTCCGCTTATCACTTCATGGGCATCCCCACCAAGCTGTTCACGCCGATCTTCGTCTGCTCGCGCGTTACCGGCTGGGCGTCCCATGTGTTCGAACAACGCAGCAACAACCGGATCATTCGGCCGAGTGCCGAGTACATCGGTCCGGAACAGCGCAAGGTAGTACCGATCGCCCAGCGCTGATCGGGATGGGGAGCCCGCCGTGCGGGTTCCTCCAGGCCTTGCCCCTCGGAACATTACTGGATTGAGTTCTTCCGGCATGAATACAGAACACCGCAAACCGCTGCCAGGCACCGGGCTTGACTACTTCGACACCCGCGAGGCGATTGAAGCCATTCAGCCGGGCGCCTATGACAAGCTGCCCTATACCTCCCGCGTGCTGGCCGAGCAGCTGGTGCGCCGCTGCGAACCGGCAGCGCTGACCGATTCGCTCAAGCAGATCATTGAGCGCAAGCGCGATCTGGACTTTCCCTGGTATCCGGCGCGCGTGGTCTGCCATGACATCCTCGGCCAGACCGCGCTGGTCGATCTCGCCGGCCTGCGTGACGCGATCGCGGAGCAGGGCGGCGACCCGGCCAAGGTCAACCCGGTGGTGCCGACCCAGCTGATCGTCGACCATTCGCTGGCCGTCGAGTACGCCGGCTTCGATCCGGACGCCTTCGAGAAGAACCGTGCCGTCGAGGAGCGCCGCAACGAGGATCGTTTCCACTTCATCGAGTGGACCAAGACCGCGTTCAAGAACGTCGACGTGATCCCCGCCGGCAACGGCATCATGCATCAGATCAACCTGGAGAAGATGTCCCCGGTGATCCAGGCCCGCGGCGGCGTAGCCTTCCCGGACACCTGCGTGGGCACCGATTCACACACGCCGCACGTCGATGCACTGGGCGTCATCGCCATTGGCGTCGGCGGCCTGGAGGCCGAGACCGTGATGCTCGGCCTGCCTTCGATGATGCGCCTGCCCGACATCGTCGGGGTCAAGCTCACCGGCAAGCGTCAGCCAGGCATCACCGCTACCGATATCGTCCTCGCGCTGACCGAGTTCCTGCGCAAGGAACGTGTCGTCGGAGCCTGGGTCGAGTTCTTCGGCGAGGGCGCCGACAGTCTGTCCATCGGTGACCGCGCCACCATTTCCAATATGTGCCCGGAGTACGGCGCCACCGCTGCGATGTTCTACATCGACCAGCAGACCATCGAGTACCTCAAACTGACCGGCCGCGAACCGGAGCAGGTTGCCCTGGTCGAGCAGTACGCCAAGGAAACCGGTCTGTGGGCGACTGCCCTGGAAGGCGCCGAGTACGAGCGCGTGCTCGAATTCGACCTGTCCAGCGTGGTGCGCAACATGGCCGGCCCGAGCAACCCGCACAAGCGTCTGCCGACGTCGGCACTGCACGAGCGTGGCATCGCCGACGAGGCCAAGCTGGCCGCCGCACGTGCCGAGGAGGCGGAAGGCCTGTTGCCGGATGGCGCGGTGATCATCGCGGCCATCACCAGCTGCACCAATACCTCCAACCCGCGCAATGTGGTCGCGGCGGGCCTGCTGGCCAAAAAGGCCAACGAACTGGGGCTGGTACGCAAGCCTTGGGTGAAGACGTCTTTCGCCCCGGGCTCGAAGGTGGCCAAGCTGTACCTGGAAGAGGCGGGCCTGCTGCCGGAACTGGAGAAGCTTGGCTTCGGCATCGTCGCCTATGCGTGCACGACCTGTAACGGCATGTCCGGTGCGCTGGACCCGAAGATCCAGCAGGAAATCATCGACCGTGACCTGTATGCCACGGCAGTGCTGTCCGGCAACCGCAACTTTGACGGACGCATCCACCCTTACGCCAAGCAGGCCTTCCTGGCCTCGCCGCCGTTGGTGGTGGCCTACGCCATCGCCGGCACCGTGCGCTTCGACATCGAACAGGACGTGCTGGGCACCGACAAGAATGGCCATCCGGTCACTCTGAAGGACCTCTGGCCATCCGATGAGGAGATCGACGCCATCGTCGCCGCCTCGGTCAAGCCGGAGCAGTTCAAGCAGGTCTACATCCCGATGTTCGACCTAGGCAGCATCGAGGAGGCCAAGAGTCCGTTGTACGACTGGCGCCCGATGTCTACCTACATTCGCCGCCCGCCGTACTGGGAAGGCGCGCTGGCTGGCGAGCGTACCCTCAAGGGCATGCGACCGCTGGCGATCCTGCCGGACAACATCACCACCGATCACCTGTCGCCATCCAATGCCATCCTGCCGGATTCGGCGGCGGGCGAGTACCTGGCCAAAATGGGCCTGCCGGAGGAGGACTTCAATTCCTACGCAACCCATCGCGGCGATCACTTGACCGCACAGCGCGCCACCTTCGCCAACCCGCAGCTGGTCAACGAAATGGCCGTGGTCGATGGCAAGGTGCAGAAGGGCTCGCTGGCCCGTGTCGAGCCGGAAGGCCAGGTCATGCGCATGTGGGAAGCCATCGAAACCTACATGAATCGCAAGCAGAACCTGATCATCGTCGCCGGTGCCGACTATGGCCAGGGCAGCTCGCGTGACTGGGCGGCCAAGGGCGTGCGTCTGGCCGGCGTGGAAGTGATCGTCGCCGAAGGCTTCGAGCGCATCCACCGTACCAACCTGGTGGGTATGGGCGTGCTGCCGGTCGAGTTCAAGCCGGGCACCACCCGCCTGACCCTCGGCCTTGACGGCACCGAAACCTACGACATCGAAGGCGAACTGTCGCCGCGTTGCGATCTGACCCTGGTCGTGCATCGCAAGAATGGGGAAGAGAGCCGCGTGCCGGTCACGTGCCGCCTCGACACCGCGGCCGAGGTCAGTGTCTACCAGGCCGGTGGCGTACTGCAGCGCTTCGCCAAAGATTTCCTCGGCCAGGCCTGAGGCACGCCAGTTCCGCACATGCTCTGTGTATCGTTCGCAGAGCGTGTGCGCAGTGGCGACATTTCATTCCTGCGCGACCGTCCGGTGGCGCAGCTTCATGAGGACCAGATTCCCATGGCTCATCTTCCCCAGATCAGGATTCCTGCCACCTACATGCGTGGCGGCACCAGCAAGGGCGTGTTCTTCCGTCTGCAGGATCTCCCGCAGAGCTGCCAGATGCCGGGTGCTGCGCGCGACAAGCTATTCATGCGCGTGATCGGCAGCCCTGACCCGTACTCGGCGCACATCGATGGCATGGGCGGCGCCACATCGAGCACCAGCAAATGCGTCATTCTGTCGAAGAGCAGTCGCCCCGATCACGACGTCGAGTACCTCTATGGCCAGGTGTCGATCGACAAGCCCTTCGTCGACTGGAGCGGTAACTGCGGCAACCTGTCTACCGGCGCCGGTGCCTTCGCGCTGCACGCAGGGCTGGTGGACGCCTCGCGTATCCCGGACAACGGCACGTGCGTAGTGCGGATCTGGCAGGCCAATATCGGCAAGACCATCATCGCCCATGTGCCGGTAGCCAACGGGCAGGTACAGGAAACCGGCGACTTCGAGCTGGACGGTGTGACCTTTCCGGCTGCGGAAATCGTGCTGGAATTCCTCGATCCGTCCGATGATGGCGAGGAGGGCGGCTCGATGTTTCCTACCGGCAGCCTGGTCGACGACCTGGAGGTGCCCGGTATCGGCACGCTCAAGGCGACCATGATCAGTGCGGGCATCCCGACAGTATTCGTCAATGCCGAGGACATCGGCTATCAGGGCACGGAGTTGCGCGAGGACATCAACGGCAATCCGGAGGCGCTGGCTCGTCTGGAGTCGATTCGTGTGGCCGGTGCGCTGCGGATGGGCTTGATCAAGACCGCGGAGGAGTCGTTGACCCGCCAGCACACGCCGAAGGTTGCGTTCGTTTCCCGGCCGAAAAGCTATCGTGCGTCGTCCGGCAAGATCATCGAGGTGGGCGAGGTGGATCTGCTCGTTCGTGCACTTTCCATGGGCAAGCTGCACCACGCCATGATGGGCACCTGTGCGGTGGCCATCGGCACGGCGGCGGCGGTGCCCGGTACGCTGGTCAATCTCGCCGCGGGTGGTGGTGAGCGTCAGGCCGTGCGCTTCGGGCATCCGTCCGGCACGTTGCGCGTCGGTGCCGAGGCGAAGCAGATAGACGGCCAGTGGACCGTGACCAAAGCCATCATGAGCCGCAGCGCGCGGGTGCTGATGGAAGGCTGGGTGCGGGTCCCCGGTGATTCCTTCTAAGGCTGGTACACGACCAGGTCGAGTGGGTCCTGCGCAGATTTTTCTTGCGCCTTGAACGCAAAAAGTCCGCACCAAGCGGACTTTTTGTTGTCTAGCGAAGCGGCGGTTATTTGAGTCGACGCTCGACGCCTTTCTCCACCAGGATCTTGGCCGAGATTTCCTCGACCGAAAAATGCGTGGAGTTGATGAAGTTGATGTTCTCGCGGCGGAACAGGTTTTCCACTTCGCGCACTTCGAATTCGCATTGGGCGAAACTGGCGTAGCGGCTGTTGGGCTTGCGTTCGTTGCGGATGGCAGCCAGGCGGTCCGGGTCGATGGTGAGACCGAACAGCTTGTCCTTGTACTCCTTGAGGGCACTGGGCAGCTGCAGGCGCTCCATGTCGTCCTCGGTGAGCGGGTAGTTGGCGGCGCGGATGCCGTACTGCATCGCCATGTACAGGCAGGTTGGCGTCTTGCCGCAGCGGGAAACGCCAACCAGGATCAGGTCCGCCTTGTCGTAGTAGCGGGTGCGCGCACCATCGTCGTTGTCGAGGGCGAAATTGACTGCCTCGATACGCTCCATGTAGTTGGTGTTGTGGCTGATCGAGTGGGATTTGCCCACGGAATAGGAGGAACGTGACATCAGCTCATGTTCCAGCGGAGCAAGGAACGAAGAGAAGATATCGATCATGAAGCCATTGGATTCGGCCAGAATGTCACGGATTTCCTGGTTAACCAGCGTGTCGAAGATGATCGGCCGGCCACCGTCCTTTTCCGCGGCATTATTGATTTGCTGTACCATGGCCCGCGCTTTTTCCGCGGTGTCGATGTACGGGCGCGTCAGTTTCGTGAAAGTGATGTTCTCGAACTGTGCCAGAAGACTCTGGCCCAGGGTTTCCGCGGTGATGCCTGTGCCGTCCGAAATGAAGAAAGCAGTTCGTTTCATGTGCCTTGGGCCTTAAGTCGAGAACGGTTCCCAGCTATAGTAGGCCCTTCGCCGAGCCCGGTTGGCGGGCATTGTTACTTATTTTGCAGGGTCGGGCCACAGTCGTGCGGCCCGGCTCCGGTTGAGTTTCCAACACTAATGTGGAGAGATCACCTTGGTAGAGTACGTAGTTTCCCTCGATAAGCTCGGCAATCATGACGTTGAGCGTGTAGGGGGCAAGAACGCCTCCCTGGGCGAGATGATCAGCAACCTCGCCGGTGCCGGCGTTTCCGTACCGGGCGGTTTCGCCACGACGGCTCAGGCCTATCGCGACTTCCTCGAACTCAGCGGTCTGAACGATCAGATCCACGCTCTGCTCGATGCCCTCGATGTGGATGACGTCAACGCCCTGGCCAAGGCCGGCGCGCAGATCCGCCAGTGGGTCATGGACGCCGAGTTCCCGCCGCAGCTCGATGCCGACATTCGCACGGCCTTCGCCGAAATGTCCGGCGGCAACGACAACATGGCCGTCGCGGTCCGCTCCTCGGCCACCGCCGAAGACCTGCCGGATGCGTCCTTCGCCGGCCAGCAGGAAACGTTCCTCAACATCCGAGGCGTAGACAACGTGATCCGCGCGGCCAAGGAAGTGTTCGCTTCCCTGTTCAACGACCGTGCTATCGCCTACCGCGTGCACCAGGGCTTCGACCACAAGCTGGTCGCCCTGTCTGCCGGTGTGCAGCGCATGGTCCGCTCGGAAACCGGCACCGCCGGCGTGATGTTTACCCTCGACACCGAGTCCGGCTTCCGTGATGTGGTGTTCATCACCGGCGCCTACGGCCTCGGCGAAACCGTCGTGCAGGGCGCGGTCAACCCGGACGAGTTCTACGTCCACAAGCAGACGCTGGAAGCGGGTCGCCCGGCTATCCTGCGCCGCAACCTAGGCAGCAAGGCGATCAAGATGGTCTATGGCGACGAAGCCAAGGCCGGCAAGTCGGTCAAGACTGTCGACGTCGATGCCGCCGACCGCGCGCGCTTCTGCCTGACCGACGAGGAAGTCACCAACCTCGCCAAGCAGGCGATGATCATCGAGAAGCACTACGGCCGCCCGATGGACATCGAATGGGCCAAGGACGGTGACGATGGCAAGCTGTACATCGTCCAGGCCCGTCCGGAAACCGTGAAGAGCCGCAGCAGTGCCAACGTGATGGAGCGCTACCTGCTGAAGGAAAAGGGCACCGTGCTGGTGGAAGGCCGTGCCATTGGCCAGCGCATCGGTGCGGGGCCGGTCAAGGTCATCCACGACGTGACCGAAATGGACAAGGTTCAGCCTGGCGACGTGCTGGTTTCCGACATGACCGACCCGGACTGGGAGCCGGTGATGAAGCGCGCCAGCGCGATCGTTACCAACCGCGGCGGGCGCACCTGCCATGCTGCGATTATCGCCCGTGAGCTGGGTATTCCCGCCGTCGTCGGCTGCGGCAATGCCACCGAAGTTCTCAAGGACGGCCAGCGCGTCACGGTTTCCTGCGCCGAAGGCGATACCGGCCTGATCTTCGATGGCGAGCTGGGTTTCGACATCCGCCAGAACTCCATCGATGCCATGCCGGAACTGCCGTTCAAGATCATGATGAACGTCGGCAACCCGGACCGCGCCTTCGACTTCGCTCACCTGCCGAACGAAGGTGTCGGCCTGGCGCGTCTCGAGTTCATCATCAACCGCATGATCGGCGTGCATCCCAAGGCGCTGCTGAACTTCGACGGTCTGCCTGCAGATGTGAAGAGCAGCGTGGAGAAGCGCATCGCCGGCTACGACGATCCGGTCAACTTCTACGTCGAGAAGCTGGTCGAGGGCGTAAGCACCCTGGCCGCTGCGTTCTGGCCGAAGAAGGTCATCGTGCGTCTGTCGGACTTCAAATCGAACGAGTACGCCAACCTCATCGGCGGCAAGCTGTACGAGCCGGAAGAAGAGAACCCGATGCTCGGCTTCCGCGGAGCCTCGCGCTATATCAGCGACTCGTTCCGTGACTGCTTCGAACTCGAATGCCGTGCGATGAAGAAGGTCCGCGACGTCATGGGCCTGACCAACGTCGAGCTGATGGTGCCGTTCGTGCGCACCCTGGGCGAAGCATCCCAGGTTGTCGATCTGCTGGCGAAGTACGGGCTCAAGCGTGGCGAGAACGGCCTGCGGGTCATCATGATGTGCGAACTGCCGTCCAACGCCTTGCTGGCCGATGAGTTCCTCGAATTCTTCGATGGCTTCTCAATCGGCTCCAACGACATGACCCAGCTGACCCTGGGCCTGGATCGCGACTCCGGCATCATCGCCCATTTGTTCGACGAGCGTAATCCGGCGGTGAAGAAGCTGCTCGCCAACGCCATCCAGGC
>Ga0172376_10002072_pt1 | contig 24986 bp, 22 predicted proteins | sample Lak35m_FD_121114 | JGI IMG/M metagenome (GOLD analysis project Ga0172376, IMG submission 121114) | Freshwater microbial communities from Kabuno Bay, South-Kivu, Congo - kab_092012_35m | ecosystem: Environmental > Aquatic > Freshwater > Lake | place: Democratic Republic of the Congo: South-Kivu...
AAGATGCTTAAACAATAACGATTTATTATCCCATTGTCAAGCAAATGCTAACGATTTCCAGTAGGGTTCTAAGGCACGGTTTGTGCAATTTTTAATGGGTCTTAAGAGTTCACAACGGTCTATAACATCTGTATTTTCGCGCATATGTGCTAAAAAATCGTTTTCAAGACCACTGTAACCTAGAACAAAAGTTTATCAAAACCTTAAAAATTTGTAAGCATTGCACAAGTTGTAACCCTGCGCTGCTCATCAGCACGGTTGGCGCGGGCGCTGAAAGAGGGAAATGGCAGGCAAAACCCCACCCCCTCTGCACACAGGGTGCGAGGGGGACATGACAGCAAGTTGTAACGGGCGTTCGGGAGCGAAGTGCTAGAGGTCTGCCACGCGGTCGGGCACGTCTTGGATGATAAGTTGTTCTTGACCGACATAGCGATAACGTCGGATCGGTTTAATGCGTAGTCGGTAGCCTTGTCGCTGTGCCCAGCGCGCCATATTTTGCAGGCTCTCTAGCGCGGTGCGCATGGCGTGCCCCTCTTCATTGCCGAAGCGATAGGTCAAGAAATAGGGATTGTCCACTTTTACATAGCGCACCACATGCTCGAGCGCGTCGGCTATGGAGCGGGCATCTCCCACGCTGTGCAGGTTCACCAGCGCGCCAACAGGCAAGGCAAGGTTGCGGTGCATGGCATCTAACAATTGTGGGCGGTGGAAGAACTTGCTCGCCTTTTCCGCATGCTCAAGCGCGGGGGTGGCTTCGTGGACGGGGCGACCATCTGCAGTATGTAGCTCAACCTGTAGCTCAAAGTTTTCTTCGGCGAGGCTATGCCATTGATCTTTTTCAGATTGTGGGATGATCTCATACACTGCGTCCATGATGCGCTTGGTGTGGGCGATGAGGGTCTCTTTGCGGCTTAAGTCGTGCAACTCCTCGGGGGCTATCTCAATGGGTTTGCCCACGTTCATGGTGACGGTTGGGCGTTGGAACTTCAACGCTTTGGTTAAGCCACTGCGTGCCCCGCCGAAGCCAATTGGCACGACAACCGCTTTGCCTTTCTGGCTCAACCATGTCACCCCTGTGTGGACATCGCTGACCTTCGTATCCCAAATGCCCCCTTGTGGGAACAAACTCACCACGCCCCCTTGTGAAAGCACGCTGACCGCTAACGACATCGCTTTGCGGTCAATGCTCCCACGCTTGACGGGGATGAAGCCATAGAAATTTGCCATCCACGCCACGCGCGGTTCAAGCGGCACATCGCCTGTTGTCAGAAATTCCATTTGATAGGGGGCAAATGCTTGCATCATTGCCACTTCTAAAATGCCGGTGTGGTTTGCCACCAAGATAACGGGACCGTCCGCCAGCTTGGGGAAATTTTTGCGCCCACTGACTTTTGAGTCCACAAAGAAGGTGAAGAAGAGGCGCATTAAAAAACGCCAAAAGCGACGGTAAAGCGTGCGACGGGGATACCGCATTTGTGCATCAAGCGGATTGGTAAGGTCTTGTTTTTTGCTAATGATGGACATGGTAATGGGCTACATCCTTCAAGTTATACCGCGATCTGTGTGCCGTAAGTTACAAACTCACCCTGAACGTCCGCACTGGAGGGAGCAAGGTCGGTGTCAAAATACATCCCCCCCGCTAAAAACCAATCGCCAGAGAGATCATCCAAGTAGTATGCCTCTAGGCGCAAGCGCGCTTGTTTGAAACGTTCTGGAGTGATGTAAAAGATCGCTTGTGTAGCGGACGTATTGGGATCCAGTATGTGCTCTGTGGGAGAATGAACGGTGGCATGAATGGCAGAAAGCCGCAAAACCAGCAAAGCGCGCTCCTCAGCACGGAGAGACGTTACACCGGCATAAACTGCCACCCGTTCGCCAACGATCAACGGCTCTGCCAGAACCATCTGCAAGCGGTAGTGTTGCGTGCTGACGCGCTCCGGTTGCTCTGTCTCTTCCGCATCACGAGCAAACCATGCGGTTTGACCACGCTCGCGGTCTACTTCCGCCAAGTCACCCATCACGCTCAATCCCTTTTCAGTTAGCTGATATGTCCAATCAGAAACATCCATTGTGACATATTTCTGCGTGATGAGCTGCTTCATGGCGGTGCTTAAACTGCGCTCGGTTAGGCTTGCACCCACCATGAGATCCCCCTCATCCGCCCTGTGGTTGCCGCTTTGAGCAAAGTAACGCAACACAGCTAAAGCGGATGACGGTAATTGTTGCAGTTCAAAGACCAAAGACTGACTCATCCCATGATCCTCGTCGCAATGAATGCGTCAAAAGGCTACAGACAAACGATGTCTTACACCTTACAACAACACCAACCGAGCAGAACCGTTACGCGGTGGAATGGCGTGGCGCGTGTCTACAATTATTTTGCTTTGATCCATTAGGTGTTGCCAATCAAAAACGGAATGGTCGGTCAAGATCACCACACAATCCGCCTCGTGAATGAGGGCATCGCTGTAGGCTTCAGACTCTAAACGGCGGTCTCCTTCCAGGCGAATGCTGGGGATGTGGGGATCATGGTAAACCACGTCCGCGCCCTTCTCGTGCAACAAACCGATGACATCCAACGCCGGGCTTTCGCGCACGTCATTGACATCGCGCTTGTAGGCCACGCCCATCACCACCACCCGCGCCCCGTTTACGCTTTTGCGCTCATCGTTGAGTGCGTCGGTGATTTTCTCGACGACATAGTAGGGCATTGACGTGTTAATCTCGCTTGCCAACTCAATGAAGCGTGCGTTGTAATTGAGGGTCTTCAGTTTCCAACTGAGGTAGTGAGGATCAACAGGGATGCAGTGCCCGCCCAAGCCCGGTCCTGGGTAGAAGGGCATGAAGCCAAACGGTTTGGTAGCGGCAGCTTGGATCACTTCCCAAACATCAATGCCCAACTTGTCGCACATTAATGCCATCTCATTGACTAGCCCAATGTTGACCGCGCGGAAGGTGTTTTCGAGCAGTTTGACCATCTCCGCTGCGGTGGGGGTGGAAACCTGCACCACGCGCTGCACTGCCGCGCCATACAATTCTTGCGTCACTTCGGTACACGAGGACGTTACCCCGCCGATCACTTTGGGCGTGTTGTGAACATTCCACACCTTGTTGCCGGGGTCAATCCGTTCTGGCGAGAAGGCGACAAAGACATCCTCCCCAATCGTATAGCCCAAATCACGAATGGCGGGCACGAAGATTTCTTCGGTGGTGCCGGGGTAGGTGGTGCTCTCTAGCACAACCACCATCCCCTTATGAATGACCTTGAGGATGGTGTCACGGGCTTGCATGACGTAGGACATATCGGGGTCTTTGGTTTTGCGCAAGGGGGTGGGCACGCAAATGCTCACAGCATCTGCGACGCTTAAGTCCGCTTCGTGGGTGGTTGCGCGGATTTTGCCGTTTTCTACCAGCGGTTTTAACCGTTCAGTCGGAATATCCTCAATGTAACTCACCCCACTATTCAAGAGGTCTACTTTGGGTTGGCTAACATCGAAGCCCAGCACGGTATACCCTTGCTCTGCAAATTCTACTGCGAGGGGCAAACCAACGTACCCCAAGCCAAGAATGCCAACCGTTGCAGTTTTGTTGTGCAACGAATTCATCAGTTGTGCTTTATACATCAGATTGAAGTTCCATTCGGTAAATGACAAGTGGGGTATTATAACCCCTGTCCACATGAATGTGAGAGTGAGAAATAGCATGAACAATGATGCGGGTCTGGCAATTCGCCGTAACGGTTATGACAATGCGGTGGGAGGACATCTACCATGAAAGCACCCATAAAGGTTCAATTGGGCGACAGGGTACACATGCGCAAGCCCCACCCGTGCGGGAGTGACCTGTGGACGGTGACGCGCTTAGGCTCGGATGTTGCGCTGGTGTGTGACAAGTGTGGTCGTAAAGTTGAACTACCCCGTTCTAAGTTCAATCAAACGCTCAAGCGTGTTTTGCCGCGTCCACCGCAGTAACCTGCGCTTCGGAGTGGGGTTTCAATTAGGGTAAGGAGTCACCTATTTTAAGAAAGCAGGGCACGATGAAGAAGATTTTGATTTTGATGTCCGATACCGGTGGGGGACATCGTGCAGTTGCTCATGCTATTCGGGATGCCATTGCCATTCGCTTTCCCGATCAAGCACAAGTCGAGATTGTCGATGGGCTACGGGAGTACACGCCCGCTCCGTTCAAATATGCGCCAGAGATGTACCCCATCTGGATCGCACACGGCAAAGCCACCTGGCGCCTTAGCTTCTACATGACCAACAGTAAACTCTCTGCACAGTCGGTTAACCGCACCGCCTATCTCACGTTGGAGCGTTACTTCAAGCAAATGCTCCGTGACCATGAGGCGGATGTCATTGTGAGCGTCCATTTGCTCTTGATCTCCCCTGTGATGGACGCGCTGCTGTCGTTCAAAGATCGCCCTCCGTTTGTGACGGTGGTGACGGATTTGGCTTCGACGCATTTGTTTTGGTATGACCCACGGGTCGATCGCTTGCTTGTTCCCACCCCCCCCACCTTTGAGCGCGGGTTAGAAGTGGGGATTTCACCTGAATTGATGCGTGTTACGGGGCTACCGGTCAGTCCGAGTTTTGCTGATCTGCTGGTGCCCCAAGCCGAAGCGCGCCAGAAGCTAGGTTGGTTGACGGACAAGCTCACGGTCTTGATGCTGGGGGGGGGCGAAGGCATGGGACCCTTATACCGTATGGCACGCGCCATCAATGACCAGCAACTGGATATCCAACTGGTGGTGGTAGCTGGAAAGAACAAATCCCTCAAGCATAAACTGGAATCGGTGGCGTGGGATCAACCCACCTGGATTTATCCGTTCACACGGGAGATGCCCTTGTTGATGTCTGCCGCGGATATGATTGTGACCAAAGCGGGCGCCGCAAGCATTAGCGAAGCCATCACAGCTGGCTTGCCACTCATCATCAGCGATGTCATCCCCGGGCAAGAAACCGGCAACATGCAATATATTGTGCAAAATGGCGCGGGTGCGTACCCTGGTAGTCCCGAAGAAGTGGGGCGCACTGTGGCAAAGTGGGTGGCAGAAGGGCGCGACAAACTGCGTGAACGTGCCGAAGCTGCTCGTCGCATCGCCGTGCCTGATGCCGCCTATGTCGTTGCCGATGAGATCATGCAACAGGCGCAACGAGAGCGCATTCCCACCCAACGACGCAATCTGCTACAAACCTTGGGCAACCTGCGACACCACCTGATTCCCTAGTTCAACGCGCGGGGAGCGAGAGCCACTCGTGCACGCTCCCCATGCGAAATCAAGTGCCTTGCGCTTTGTATTGAATCGCGGTTTGGCTAACAGGCGCAAACTCGCTGGAGATGATTTCGACCACCGTCCCTTGCTCTGCCCAGCGGTAAAGTTGTTCGGCTTGGCTATTCTCTGACATCACACAACCGAAGGTGTAGGGGGTGCCAACTCTATTTCCGTTGAGGTAGGTGCCATCGGGCAAAATCACCGCCCCATGAAAGCCGTTGACCAAGCCCGGTATCACTTCGTAAATCCCCATGAACCAGGACATCTCCCATTGCCCACATCCCAAGTCATCACACAGGTTATAGCTACTCCCGAAGGCTTTTTCAGCATGTCCCAGAACCTGGTAGATGCCCGGGGAGGTGGGCGCATTTTCGATGCCGGTGGAAATTGACCAGCTAAATACAGGTTGCCCGCTCTCGTAAGCCACTAACCATTGCTCATCCAAATCAACGACAATGCGTTTGTTGGGGTTGGGGGCGTAGGGCATCGTGACATCCTTGCTGGGTAGTTCAAGGATGTCACCAATGGACAGCAGATCGAGGTTGCGCCCACTGTTTTTTTGCATAAGCAAGTAGAAGGGAATGCCCGTCTTCCGTGCTACGCGCGAAGCGGTGTCCCCCGCTTGTACCGTATAGTCCTGTGGCTCATAGCGGATGCGCAACCCAATTTCATGCTGTTGGTTGGCAAGTGCCTGGCGTAGCAACTCAATTGCCTCTTCGGTTTGAATGTAGCGTGGCTCTGGATGTTGCGCACGAAGGGAGTTGGTTTGTGCCTCCACAAACGGAGCAAAGGTTTCTTCGCGCACGCTTAGCCCCTCGTTGTCAATCTCTAGCCAGGTGGTGAGCGTCTCGCGGTCGGTAGTCCACGTGACGGTCTGGTCAAGGTAGGGGTCATACCCTTTGAAGACCAACGGTGTGCTGGTGAAGTTGCGCACCGTCTCGAGGTATGGGGTGCTGTCCACCACTTGTGGATAAACCGAAGTGGTTAAGACCTCCACGCGGCGGAGCGCGACAATGTTGGCGGGGCTTTGACTGAGGTTTTCCAACGTGCGCGGAATGTCCAACAGTTGCCCTATTGTGCCTTCTATCATGTCCAAACGCTCCCCTTCCCAGCGGAAGCCAGCATTGGTGGGGGCACGGTTGATCGCAGGGGTGAGATTGAGCAGGTAGTCCTGGGCGGCGAGCAGACCACTTTCTGGCAAACTGATGATCGGTAACACCTGTGTGCCGAACAGGCTTTCGCCCATGCTCACACGCTTTGCCTGCTCCGCCGTTTGCAACGCATCAAATTGTAGCCCCAGTTGAACGGGCGAAAGGGTGCTATATCGCTCGCCATTGATGTACACCTGCAATTGAATGGACTGCCATTCCTTTTGAAGCAGGTCGGTCGCCCGTTCAGGGGAAAGCCCACCGATGTTGATGCCGAGTGTTGATACATTTGGGAAAATTCGCCCCAAGAGCGGATGGCTTAGGTAGTACAAAGTGAATAATGCCACCGCCGCCAACACGCCATAGCGTAAAATTGCCCCTTGAAAGCGCAGATACCACCCCAAGTTGTGCAAGAACGCTATATTTTCTCGCTTGATCGAGGCTCCCTCGCGCTTTTGGGTGTCGTTTAACTGTTGGCGTGCTGTTGGCGTGCGCTGTTGACGTGCCATCTGCCGTTGACGTGCCCTGTTTCGTTTGGATTGGTTGGAAGGTGGTATGCCCATCGTTTAACCTCAAAGTAACTTAACCAACAAGATGATCTTGTAACGTGTTTACCGAACGTATCTTGATACTTTGTATGAGATGTATTAAAACCCAAACCAACGCTTATTTTATCGAATTGGTGTGGCATCATTTTTATTATAAACATGCTTGACCAGTTGCGTAGTTTCTGGTTTCGGCACACAATTGGGAATCCTGTAATGCTTCCCCTCTCTAAAAAACCAACCCTTCATGAAATCAATACCATTGTGTGGCTCAATGAGCTATCCCGACGGTTTAACCGTTCCATCAACCTTAGCACCGTCCCTGATGAAGTGCTGGATGAAATCGCCAATTTGGGGGTCTCTGCGCTGTGGTTGATGGGTATTTGGCAACGCAGCGAAGCCACGCGACAAAGCGCGTTGAACTACATCCATGAGTACCGCCCCGCCTTGCCCAACCTTGAGCGAGAAGATGTGAGCGGTTCTCCGTATGCCATCTATGATTACACGGTTGATCGAGAGATGGGGGGAGAAATTGGCTTGAAGCACTTGCGGGCACGCTTGCAAAAACGGCAGATCTCCCTCATCTTGGACTTCATCCCCAACCATATGGCGACGGATTCCAATTGGCTCAAGCAAGCCCCACGTCTTTTCATACAAGGCACCCCCGAACTCCACGCCAAAGATGACCTCAGTTTTTTGAAGACGACCGATGCGTGGGAACGCGAAGTGATTGTCGCACGCGGGCGCGACCCCTATTTCCCAGCATGGATTGACACCGCCCAACTCAATGCTTTTCATCCCGACTTGCGCCAACAGGTGATTGATACCCTGTTACGGATTGCCACAATTTGTGATGGGGTGCGTTGTGATATGGCTATGCTCATGACCAACGTCGTCTTCCATCAGACGTGGGGATGGCTCTTGAAAGCGTTCCCAACACCGCCAACAGAATATTGGTGTGAGGTTATTTCTGCTGTGAAGGCACAATTCCCGTCGTTCATCTTCATTGCCGAAGTCTATTGGAACATGGAATCCCAATTGCTTCAGCAGGGCTTTCACTACACTTATGACAAGCGACTGTACGATCGCTTGCTCGAGGGGAACGCGGGGGCAATCCGCGCCCATTTGATTGCTGACATCAGTTTTCAAAACCGCTTGGTGCGCTTCATTGAGAACCATGATGAACCTCGTGCTGGCTCCACGTTTGGCTATGAGCGTCAGCCGGGGGTGGCAGTTTTGGCTTTCACGCTCCCTGGTGCTGTCCTCACTTTTCATGGGCAGTTTGAAGGGGCGAAAGTCAAACTACCCGTACAATTGAGCCGTGCCCCTCAAGAGGTGGTGAACCCCACGCTCAAGCTCTTCTATCGAAATCTGTTCAAAGAGCTACACAGTTCCATTTACACCAAGGGCATCTGGCGATTATTTGATTTCGTCCCCTCCGCTGGGTTTCCGTATAACGTGATTGCTCACGGGTGGGTTGACGCTGCGTCTGTGGCATACCGTTTGATTGTGGTGAATGTCAGTGGCGCGTTCGCGAAGGGGATCATCCCGCTCAAGGATTGGCAAACCCTCGCCGATCAGCAATGGGCATTGGTGGATGTCATGCACCAAACTGAGTATCTTTGGGATGGCTCGCGCATGGTTCGCGAGGGGTTGTATGTTGAGCTGCAGGGCTTTGGCTATCATTTGTTTCACTTTGAGAAACGCCCCTAACCGCCCCTCATTCAGCAGAAGGGGTGCCATCCTCGTCGTCGGAAGGCAAGCCCACTGAATCGGTGGGCGTGCTGGCACCCAGCAAGGCAGGGCGTTCGTTTGGGATGAACACCACCTGTTCTGGTGGGGTGTCAGCGGGTGCGCCTCCGTGCTCATCGGCGAACAAACTCGGTTGGCTAGGTAACTCATCTGGGCGGCTTTGCGCCTGTTGAATCAGCTTCTCAAACTCACGTAGCCAACGACGCGCATCGGTCACGCGCTTGTCATGGTGCGCGTCCATCAACTGGGTGGCATGTTGCATGTACAGCAACGCCGTTTGATTATCTTGTTCGCGGTGGTGAATGAGGGCAAGGTAGTACGGAATTTCAGCGTGGTTTGGATAGACCACACGAGCCGTGATGAAGAATTGGCGTGCATTTTCCCACTGTTTATCGTTGAAGGCGAGCACACCTAGCCCGTAATGGGCAAGCATTTCGCTCCCGTGAAGGCGGAGCGCGGTTTCAAACGACAACTTAGCGAGGGACGTTTCCCCCTTTTCAAGTTGAAACAACCCTTTGCACGCATGGTATTCCGAATTTTTGGGGATTAATGCGAGTGCTTGCTCAATTGCTTGCAGGGCAGGCTCAAGGTTGCCCTTGTGATAATGGTCTAGGGCGGCGCGATAATGCTCATCGGCTTCATAGCGCGACGCGCCTATTCTGCGCGAGTTGCCCATCTTGTCTAGGCTTCTTCCGACTCAATGAATTGTAACCAGGCCCCATCCATACCCGCCTCACTCACCCCATAGAACACGCGCAACCCGCCGTCCACACGCATGACCAAATCGTAGCGCGTGTCTTGCCCACGTTTATACACCCGCCACAATCCGATCGCACTGGAGTGGGATGCCCATTGAATTTTACTTTCATCAATGGGGTTGCTTTCACGTTGCTTGATGGCATATTGCCACAACTTGCGAGCGGACTCTTGCTTGACGTGGTGCACGATGTTGCCGGTGCGCAAATCACACATGATGTAGTAATTTTGACCGTTTCGTTTTTCGGTCCCCACCACTTCAACTCCGGTCTGGGGGATGCTAATGCGTAGCGAAAAAGCCTCTGGTAGGGAAGGATGGGGAAGCCCATCGGTCACAAGCGCAGAGGGCGAGGCTTCGAGGTCTTGAGTTGAGGTGGTATGGGCAAATTGTAAACCCTGTTCTACTAAGCGCACCAGCTCATCGCGCACGGCTAAAGAGGATTCCACCTCATCACGCACATAGATTTTATACTCATCGACCGCATAGGGGCGCGCTTTGCCAAGTGGCACACGGATGCGAATCACGTTTTGCCCTTGTGTCTCAAGAATGTCTAACTCCACTTTTAACTGGGGGGATAAGCTGCGGTCAATGGCTTGCGAAAGTTCATTCACCACTTTTTGGGCATTTTGAACACCAACGATCGGTTTGGTGGAGTCTGCCTCCAGTCCAATGTAGATGGTGCCACCATTGGTATTGGCAAACGCGCACACATCCACCAAGATATTATACAGATGCCCCCCTTGTCGTTGGGCAGAAACATGGAAGGACTGGATGATCGACACCCCTTCTTCGCGTGCAGTCTGAACATAATCTTGTTTCTGTCCGCTTTGCACATAGGGGCGCGAGCGACTGAAGTCACTGCTTTGGAAGAGTTCCGCCAAGTTCGCAAAAGTCGGCTCTGTGAGCAAATACTCTGTGGTGCGTTCGCCCACTCCCAGCGTGAGTTGCTTCCCGCGTTTATCCGTTTGGGTGTCCAGCGCGTGCGCGTCTGACCCTTGAATACAACGCATTTTGCGCGGGTATTCGGTTTTGGTGCCATTGAAAAACCGCGCCGTGCTGTTGCGGTTGGGGCTAGTGAGGTCGGTTAACTCCAGCGCGTGCAAAAATTCTGACTGAGTATAGGCGATGCGCGTTTGTCCTCCAAAGTCCATGCCTCGCATCGCCACACCATTGGCACTGTTGGCATGGGCGGCAATGACCAATCCGCCCCCTTGATGGATGGCTTCATACGCACGCAACACATCGGCAGATGCGCCCACTTCTGAATGCCCCTTCTCAATCGCTTCGAGGGGGACGTTCAAACTCAACAGGATGTACTCAATTTCGCGGATGGATTTGGTGGGCGGGAAGATCGCCAGGATGTGAAAGCCAAAGGTGGCGGTGAACTCAAAACCGGGCAAAACGAGAATTTTTTGAAGCAGACGCTCATAGTCTTTCAGGCGTTTCAACTCGTTTGGCTCCGCACGCCCCAAGTCACGCAGATAGCGCAATTGCTCAATCTCGCGTTGCATGGTGGCATAGCCGTTGACCGTGTTATGATCGGTGAAGGCGATCATCTCTACGTTGCGGGTTTCCGCGCGCTGTAGAATGTCAAGATACGTTGCTGACGGATCACGATAATCAGCAGAGGCGGGGGTATGGATGTGCAAATCGGCATTGATCCACCGATTTTTGAGTGTTGTTTTTTTAGCCACGTTCGTGTTTCAATTTTTATTTCACTTGAGTAATCAAGACCTTGAGTTACAGAGCGATCGCATTTGGTTCAAACCGGTTGACCCAAAAACGATTTGCCCCTGCTGATAAACTTTCGCCCGCAACCACGAACCCGACGTAATCACAACGGGACACGGTTGGCGTAGCACGATGATGCTGTCCATCGTGTTTAGGTGATAACCCGCCGTTAAAACTTTGACGCGGCACGCTTCACCTATCCGTTTATCCGATCAACAGTATAACGCATTTGCGAGGTTCATACTACTATCGGAACGTCAAATGAGGGGGTAGCGCAGAGCAAATGCCACCGCGCTACCCTTCACGGCTTGACTATACCGAGTACACTAAAATCCTAAGCGTCCCTTGTGACCGCGTTTTGCGTCTGGAACGGGGTCTAGTAAGGCGTGCTCGAAAACCTCATCCAATGACTTCACTAGCAAGAACTCAATCTCGTCACGAACTTCTTGCGGGAGGTCATCCAGGTCGGGTTCATTCTTTTTGGGGAGCATGACGCGCGTTAAGCCTTGACGATGAGCTGCCAATACTTTGTCTTTGACCCCACCGATCGGCAATACCTGCCCACTGAGGGTGATTTCCCCCGTCATCGCCAAGTCATTCCGCACCGGGCGTTGGGTTGCCAACGAAGCCAGGGCGGTGGTCATGGTGATGCCGGCGCTCGGTCCGTCTTTGGGGACAGCACCAGCGGGCACATGCAGGTGAATATCATGCCCATCAAAGTAATGGGGTTCAATGCCAAGCATGTCCTGATATTTGCGCACGAGACTGAGCGCAAGTTGGGCACTCTCTTTCATCACATCCCCCAGTTGCCCGGTATAGCGGAAGCCTTGTTTGCCCTCATACGCGGTTGCCTCAATGAACAAGACTTCTCCGCCCACAGCGGTATAGGCTAGGCCGGTTGCCACGCCCGGCTCGGTGGTGCGCTCGGCAACGGTTTGGTCGTAATTGCTCTTGGACTTGCCTAACAGTTCCAGCGTGACAGCGGGGGTCACGGTCAGGTGGGTGACTTCCCCCGCGGCAATCTTGGTGGCAACCTTCCGCGCCAGCTTGCCGATCTGGCGTTCGAGCTGACGCACCCCTGCCTCGCGCGTGTAGTCCCGAATGATGGTCTGGATTGCCTCTGGCGCAAAGGTGATCTCTTCATCGTGCAGACCGTTCTCCCGAATTTGGCGGGGGATGAGGTAGTCGCGCCCGATGATCGCCTTTTCCTGCTCGGTATAGCCACTCAATTGGATGATTTCCATGCGGTCAAGCAAGGGGAGCGGAATCCCCTCAAATTCATTGGCGGTGGCAATGAACAAGACATCGCTCAAGTCAAACGGAACATCCATATAGTTGTCGCGGAACTCGCGGTTCTGCTCTGGGTCAAGCACTTCTAGCAACGCAGAGGACGGGTCGCCACGCAGGTCACGACTGACCTTGTCGATCTCATCCAGCATGATGATGGGGTTGCGCGTTTCGGCACGGCGGATGGTTTGGATGATGCGCCCTGGCATGGCACCAATGTAGGTGCGCTTAAAGCCACGAATTTCCGCCTCATCTCGAATTCCGCCCAAACTCATGCGGATGAACTTGCGCCCCATCGCGCGGGCGATGCTTGCGCCGAGCGAGGTTTTGCCCACGCCGGGCGGTCCGATGAAGAGGATGATCGCCCCGCCACGCTCGCGGCGGATGCTGTCGCGCGTGCCACGCTCTTCGTCAACCTTGCTGAACTGTTCGGCGCGTTCGGCGCGCAGTTTGCGCACTGCCAAAAATTCCAAGATGCGGTCTTTGATGTCCTTCAAGCCGTGATGATCTTGGTGTAATATCTCGCGGGCATGGTTGATGTCCAGATTATCGACGGTGGTCTTGCTCCAGGGCAGGCTCACCATCCAATCAATGTAACTGCGGATGACCCCATATTCCGCCGCTTGTACGGGGAGTTTTGCCAGACGGTCTAGCTCGCGCGTGGCTTCTTTGTGCGCCTCTTCTGGCATGCCTGCTTCGGCAATCTTCTTACGGAAACTTTCGATCTCGGCGGTGGACTCATCATCCTCGCCCAGCTCGCGCTGGATCGCCTTCAGTTGCTCGCGTAGGAAGTAGTCCCGCTGCATCTTCTCCATTTCAGACTTGGCTTCGCTTTGAATCTTGCGCCCCAGTTCCAGCACCTCCACCTCTTTGGTCAAGATGCCAATCAAGCGCATGATCTTGTCTTGGAGCGAATCAATCTCGAGCAGGTTTTGAGCATCTTGTAAATCAATGCGAATGTAAGTCGCAATCGAATAGATCAGATGCAACGGTTCTTCGGTGTTGAGCATCGAGGAGATGAGCTCGCCGGGGATGCTGGGCACCAAGTCCGCCAAGCGCGTAAATTGCTCGGTGACATTGCGGATGGCAGCTTCTAGCTCAAGCGGGTCTGCAAAACTTTTCTTGGTGTCTTCGGGAATGGCCACCACTTCCGCCATGAGATAGGGTTCTAGCGCGGTGTATTGTTCAATCTGAATGCGGGTTAGCCCTTGCACCAACAGGCGAATGGTCCCGTCTGGCGCACGAAACAACCGATGGACGGTAGCCAACGTGCCCACATTGTAGATTTCGTCGGGGCTAGGGTTGTCGTTTTCGGGGTCTTTGCTGGCGAACAACCCAATTAAACGATCTCCGGACATAATATCATCCACCAAGCGGATGCTACGGGGTTGCCCAACCGTGAGCGGGATGGCGGTTTGGGGGTAAAGCACCATGCCTCGTACGGGCAAAATGGGGAGGTTCTTGGGGATGTCCACTTCAAATTCTTCTTCGTCCCCGTGGCTCACTTCCGTGCCGATCTCGATCCCCAATGTCATCGGCAGGGGAAACGCGGTGTCTTGCTGCTCGTCCCCACTTTTTTCGACAATCAGGTTATGTTCTAGTTCACTATGCTCACTCATTACGGATCGTTCCTTCGTCCTGATCGTTGTGCAAATCTACAATATGAATGCGCTGGGCTTGTTTACGAGTTAGTTCAATTTTCAAGAAACCGCTTTGGTAGGTGGCAAGCACTTGTTGTTCTTGAATCGCCCAGGGAATGGGGATTTCAACAGAGAACGCCCCGAACCGTACTTCCGCCTGATGATACATGGCACTTTGGAAGTCTGTACGGGGGCGGTTGCCACTGATTACGAGCAGGCGATGATACAGGGTGATCTTGAGTTCATCCGTCTGAATGCCGGCTATTTCTAACAAGATGAGGATCGTATCATCCAATTCAATCACATCAACAGGTGGGACGAACTGGGGAGGTTGGGCTACAAAACGTTGCGTCCCCCATGATCCAGAGGCACGCTTCTTGCCACCTTCTGTTAAAGAAGTTTCATCAACCATAAGGTTCTCCAATGACTCTCGAGAACAATGTGCTATTACTCTACCATACTCCAGCGGAGCAACCATCAACGCTATGCAAGAAGTATGTTGGAAATTTGCAGGTAAGCGGATGAGGTTCGATGGGTCATCCGCACCCTTTTCACATGCACTGATAATAGGGTTCAGTGAATGTGTGTGCGTTCGTGCTTTGACGTTGCAGGTAAGCCCGCATGGTCTGCGCAAGATCCTCTTCATCTTGCCAAAACGAACTCACCTGGCTACGGTACGCCTGCATCGCCCCGATTTTTGCCCGTATATTCTCATCATTGAGGAGGCTCGCTTGCAGTTGCAAGGTGGGGCAAGTGGACTTAACAGTTTGCAAGCGCGTTTCGACTGCTGTTTGCCGCTCTGCATAGGGATAATCTGCGTAAAACAATACGCGCGAGGCCTCCCACTGATGTTCCCTAATGTACCACATCGCCCATTCATGCACGATGACATGATCGACATGGTGCCCAATGCCTAGCGGTATCACCAACTTCTCTGCTGTTTTCGGGAGCGACCACGAGCGCAAATAAGGCACGGCAGGATCATCAGGGTCAGGAGTTGACCACAAGGATGCTTCGCCAGCGTACAGGGCATTCCCACGCGCGTCTGTTCGATAGATGCAATCGGGAATTGGAAGATGAAGAACCTGCGCCCCCAGCGACGCAACCGCGTCATGATCCTCTTGGATGCGCAAGGCGACTGGCTCCGCATGTCCGCCCCAACGCGCGTGCAAGCTGCGCACGATGGGGGTATCGGGTATGGGGGGGGTGGGCATCCCCGCCATGAGGGTGATAACTTGCACCGTCTGCCCGTGCTGACTGAGTTGGTGGATCATCCCGCCACAACTATAAACAGCATCATCAAAGTGAGGAGATAGAAAAACGATCATGCTTTCACCAATGGGATTGTAAACGTGAAGGTGTCACCCATCCCAAGTTGCGACAGGAGGGTAGGTTGCGCTTTGCCTGACGTTGCAAGCAGGGCACGGTCTCTGGCAAGGCGGTGAGTTTCATGGTGGAAAAGGTGGGCATTCCATTCAGATCAGGCATCGGGGTTTTGGGCGTCTCCGTTTTGGTAGTAATCACACCACGCGGTGAGCGGGCACTGGGCGCATTGGGGCTTACGCGCGTGGCAAATCTTCCGCCCGTGTGCGATGATCTGCATGTGAAATGAGAAGTAATCGTGAGCGGGGATCATCGCTTCTAGGATGGTATGCGCCTTCTCTGGTTGCGTACCCGCTGGCGTAAAACCAATCCGCTGGCAAACGCGGTTGATGTGTGTATCAACTGGGAACGCCGCCCCGTTGAAGCCAAAACTAATCACGATGGAGGCGGTCTTTAGCCCAATGCCGTCAATGCTCGTCAACCATGCTCGCGCCTCTTCGGCAGGCAACTCCCCCAAGAACTCCAAGTCAAATTCCCCACGCTCGTCAAACACCCGTTGAAGCGCACGTTGAAGGCGCGGCGCTTTTTGGTTCGCCAAGCCTGCCACGCGCACCGTCTCCACCAGGTCAGCGAGGGGGGCGTTCAGGATTGCCTCATAGCTGGGGTAGCGTTGTTGTAGGTTGCGGAACGCTTGCCCCGAATTTTGGTCGGTGGTGCTGGCACTCAAGATAGTGAGCAGCAAAATATCCAAAGCGGAGTTTTCTTTGCGCCAGATCAACGGGGGATACAGGGGCGACAAGCCCGCCAAGACTGGCGCGTACTTGGCACGGCGTGCTTCAAAGCGGTCAACTTGTTGTAAGATTTTGTGCTTGTCCATTGCTCACCCTAATTTGCTTGCATCACGGGTGATTATACCGATAAACCGCGCGTTAGCAATTTTTTCAAAGCGTGGCAAGTCTAAGCGCAATTCCCATGTGCCGTTTTGTTCGGGATCATAGAATAACACGCTGGCGTTATTTTGCGTCCACTGTAGCGGGCGAAAGCGTACTGCGCTGGGTGGCATCAAGATGGTCTGTGTTTGGGCAAGCATGTCCACCAGCACATAGGCAGTCCGCACCGTTTGCTCGGCGCTCCCGAACTTCTCCACTTGTGCCAAAGCATACAGGGCGACGCGCTCATCAGGGGAGATCATCATGTCCCCTGCATGGGTGAAACCGCTCAACCGTATCGGTGGAAGGATGGTGCTGGTTTGGTTCAACAGATCATGCAGGTGAACTTCAAACCCGCTCAAATCATCCGAGAGCGACAAGCGCACGAATACCCTCCCTTGCAGGTCGCCCGCGCAGTAACATCCCGGTTCATTGGGGAGTAGCTTGGCTTGGTTGGGCGCGTCAAACGCCACTTCAAACATCCCAGCGAACTCATCATAAGGGGTGAGCGCGCCAATTTGATCGGGTTGATAGTCCATCAACAAGGCGGAATGGTTACGGATGAAGGCTAACGGTAACGCCCGAACGCCTTGACGGGGGACATCCTCCAAGAGAACGCGCGGATTGGTGCCGTCAACATGTGCCAACGTGGTGAGCGTGCTAAGTTCCCCTGTTGGGGCGCGCCGGGCGAGCGTCCACGCGATTTGACGGGTGGACTCATCCACCACCCACTCCATATAGGCGGTGTGAGTGTCGGGTTGGATGAACGGATGGGGCGTGAGTGCGCCGTTCGGATGGGCAAGCATCACCTGTCCGTTCAAGCGGTCGAAGAATAAGATGTGCTCCCCGTAAGGGGTGTATCGTTCCCCATCGACTTCGAGCGTGGTGGTGTTGCCATCCTGCATAGCCACGAATGATAATGTGTCCAGCGCGGTGGCACGATCATGGGTTACGAAAACCTGCCACACCCCCGCAACCTGCGCGGTCGCCATTTCAAGCCCCAAGCCCAAGCTGACCACCGCGCAAACCAGCGCGTTTCTAAAGGGCATGTCTCACCGCGTCCACGATTTGCGGAAGCATTTCGCCACTTTTGCCCGTGCCCGCGCCACTGAATACGCAAAGCTGTTTGGCGTTGCTGATTAATTGAATGGCTTGTTCCAGTTGATTCATTGGATTTGCCTCCTGCTTCATTGAATTATAGCCCCACACCGCTAAAATTAAACGCAATGAACGCAAGATAAAGTGAGCACCCAAACCATGCATGCGGACGAGCAATTAGACCCTTCGGCGATACAACCCGACGCGACGGAGGTTAGCCCATGGTGGGCTTTGGTGGCGGTGGGGGTGGCAATCGCTGTGTTGGGGGGGTGGGCAAGCTATGAGGCGCTCGATCTTTCTACGGTGGTTTTAGAGGATTGGATCGCCTGTGTGACAGGGCAAGGGGGCGCGCTGGCAGGTTGCCCACTGGTTGCCAAAGATTTGCCACGCTGGCGATTTGAGCTACCGGTGGCGTGGGTGATGCTGGCAGGGTTGGGCGCGATGGTGCTGGGTCCTATTCCCTTGATCGTGATGCTCAACCGCTATCAACATTGGTTCGCCAGCGTGCTGTTCTACGTGTTTGTGCTCGTGCCCTACGGTTTGGTGTGGCTATCGTTGTTTTTAGTGGGCATGGTTGTGGCGTTGGTCATGACAGGTCAATTGTCACAAGGAACTTAGGATGGGGATTGTATAGCATTGTGACAGAAACTTTGCTACACTTCTATGTGTTAAGGTCGTATTATCGACCTAACTTTGGTAAAGATTTACTCTGGAGGAATCTCTAACAATGCGTTTAATCAAGATTTTAGTGGTTGTTCTCGCTGTATTGGCTTTTGCCGTTGTTCCAACAATGGCACAAGATGGCATCGAATCTGTTTGTTTGATTACCGACGTAGGTCGCGTCAATGACGGTACATTTAATCAGTTCGCTTATGAAGGCATGCTCCGTGCAGAAGAAGAATTTGAACTCGAAGTGACCTTCATCGAAACCCAAGCCTCCACCGATTATGAAGCCAACATCAACACCTGTGTTGACGAAGGCTACGAAGCAATTGTCACCGTAGGCTTCCTCATGGCGGACATCAACAAGGCACTTGCCGAAGCAAACCCCGATGTTTACTTCATTGGTGTTGACCAGTTCTTTGCAGAAGGTCCAGCAAACTTGACCGGTGTTCAATTCCGTGAAGACCAAGCTGGCTTCCTCGTGGGCGTAATGGCTGCTCTCATGACCGAATCTGGCACGGTTGCCGGTGTATACGGCATTGCCATTCCTCCCGTGGTCAAGTTCCGCAACGGGTATGAACAAGGTGTCGCATACGCTGTTGAAGAATACGAATTGGATGAAGTCACCGCGCTTGGCGTGTACATTGATGATTTCGTGGCGCCCGATCGTGGTGCTGCCGCTGCTGAACAATTCATGGGTGAAGGTGCCGATGTCATCTTCGGTGCAGGCGGACCCACCGGCTCTGGCGCGATCTCCGCTGCTGCCGCTGCGGGTGCAATGGTCATCGGTGTGGATCAAGATGAATACTTCACCACCTTTGGCGAAGGCGAAACCCCTGGCGCAGACATGCTCATCTCCTCCGCTATGAAGCGCGTAGACAACGGTGTTTATGACTTGCTTGCCCTGTTGGCACAAGGTGAAGAACTCCCCGGAATCATCTATGTTCTTGAAGCTGCTAATGATGGCGTAGGCTTTGCTGAAGCACACGATGCAGATGTTCCAGAAGAAGTGACCGAAGCAGTTGCTGGCGTCTTTGAAATGCTCAAGTCTGGCGAATTGGAAACCGGTGTTGATCCTGTCAGCGGCGAATTGTTGGCTGAATAAGCTCCAAACTTAACGGGGTGGGCGAGTGTTTTCACTCGCCCCACTTCCCCCATGTAGAAGCACATGAACAATTGGCGCGGTCATTTTTCCGCAGCACGCCAGCTCGTTCCTTTGGTAAATCAGGTGGTGGCTATGGGTCGCTCTAAGATTGATATACCCGAAACAGAAAAACAGGACTTTTGGGAATTATTTGTTCATCCGCATGTTCCGCTGGGCTATAAGATCGGTTTGGTGCTGTTCTTATTGTTGTATCTGGTCTCTCCGATTGACATCATTCCAGACTTTCTTATTCCGCTCTTTGGCTATGCCGATGATGTGGGCGTGGTGATGCTGAGCGCCAACCTCTTCACCAGCAACGCCAACCGTCGTCTTGCTCATCTACGTGAATTAACCCCCACGAACCTACTCATCTACCAACGGAGCAACCTTGCTTCGATTGGTGCGTTCATCATGACGGTCGGCATCGTATTCATCACCCCTGCCCCCAAGTGGTCGGCAATACCCATCGCCATCGGCGCATCTTTCTTGGCACGCTTGGCGGTGCGCCTGATCTTTGACCGCGCCATTTTGAGGGATGAAGTTTTGGCACAGGCGCAATCGCTCCCCTCAGAAGTGTCCCACGCCCCCGCCTCAGAAAGTTTACAGCAGGGGTTACGTCAGGGACGTTCGCTCAAAGATGACCAGTTTGAGCAGTTGCTCCAACGCGAGAAGCCCAAATGGGACGCAGCTGACCATCGGCACAATCCGCTTGACCGTGAGTGATGGGGGCGGGATGAGTCCACAGCAGATCTTGGTCATCGGGGATATTCACGGGTGCTATGATGAGTTACAGGCGTTGTTAGACCGTGTGCCCTTGTCAGCGGGGGATTGGATTGTGCATGTGGGGGACTTGGTAGACCGCGGTCCCAAACCGCGCGAGGTGGTGCAGTTCTTCAAGTCCACCCCCAACGCCTTTGGTGTCATGGGCAACCGTGACCACAAGCACATCTTGGGGCATCACGGGATGTTGGAGGCGAACCCTTCCCGTGCCTTCACCAAGCAACAAATGGGAAGCGCAGAAAACTACACCCAAATGATCAATTACTTCCAATCGTTGCCACTCTATATCGAATTCCCCGCCGCGTTGGTGGTGCATGCCTATTTTGAGCGCGGTAAACGGGTGGATGAACAACTTGGCTCGGTGCTGCTGGGGCATCCAGACGGGGAGGAACACCTGCTCAAAAATGGTATCAACCCCGAAACATGGTATCAGACCTACGATGGGGATCGCCCGATCATCGTGGGGCATCGTGAGTATCCGTTTTTGAATTACAATGACCGTGTATTTGCCCTTGATACCCGCTGTGTATACGGGGGGAAGCTCACAGGGTTGTTGTTGCCCAACTTTGAGCCATATTCGGTGGATGCCTTAGAAGACTATGCCACTTCAACGAAACGTCTATACAGTCGAATGACGCCCAATCTGTTCAATTCATCTCCACAAGCAGGACAAGATGGGAATAGTCGGGATGAGCAAGAACTCCCGTTGCTCCAATCCTAGCAACCTCCATGATTCACGCCTCCGCGTGCAAACAACCGAGCATGGCGCGTGACCGCACCCTTGACCCAGACGACAGATGCATCCAAAGCAGTCCTGCTTCCATCACGTAAAAATGACGGGTGCACAGGCTTCTTTTTAGTGATAGATTTTCCATAAATCCTCTCACCCTATTCCTCGCTGTCGCGGTATACTCCTCCGTTAAAAACGGTAGCGCACTCATGAAGCAAACTTATAACCCACTCAATCAGAACCTGCTCATCAACATTAACGGCACACTCCATCACCGCGACCATGCCGGCATCAGCCCCTTCGACTCTGCTGTGCAGGGGGGTGACGCGGTTTGGGAAGGCTTACGCCTGTACAACGGGCGCATCTTCAAACTCAATGAACACCTTGACCGCTTGCGCCATTCCGCCCTCGCGCTTGCCTTCACCGATATTCCCAACCACGCCACGCTCACCGAAGAGATCAGCAAGACGCTGGAGGCAAACCACATGACCGACGGCGTACACATCCGCCTGACGCTCACACGCGGGGTCAAGTACACCAGCGGGATGGATCCACGCTTGAACACCGCCGGACCGACCTTGATTGTGTTGGCGGAACACAAGCCCCCTGTGTATGACCGTGACGGCATCCGCCTCATCACGTCTGCTATTCGGCGCATTCCCCCGGATTGTGTCGATCAAAACATTCACTCATGCAACCTGCTCAATTCCATTTTGGCGAAGATTCAGGCGAACGCCGCGGGGGTAGATGACGCGCTCATGCTTGACCTCAACGGGTTTGTGGCAGAAACCAACGCCACCCACGTTTTCATCGTATTCAACGGGGTCATTTATACGTCGCACACCGATTCTTGCCCAGAAGGGATCACACGCCAAACGGTGCTAGAACTGTGTGCCACACACGGCATCCCCCACCAAGTCAAAAACCTTTCGCTCAGTGAAGTGTATCGCGCGGATGAAATGTTCTGTACGGGGACGATGGGCGAGTTAGTGCCCGTAGTGGAATTGGACGGGCGCAAAATTGGTGGCGTTGACCGCCCCATGTTGGAGCGCGTCGCGGGGCACTTCCGCACGCTCACCCAAACCGAAGGCGTGCCTGTGGTTTCGCTAGATTGACGGAAGCCTGAGACACGGGGGCTTATCGCAAACCCCCGTGTAATCATCCTACCCGATTTGTACCTTGACCTGATCGTCATGTACCACAACCGAGAAGGTCTTTGCTTTCATTTTGGGGTCAACATAGGCTTGACCGTTACGAATATCAAACTCCCAACCATGCCACCCACAGCGCAAAACATAGCCTGCGTCTTTGTAGATGAATGTTTCCCCAGTGGTGAATTCGGTCGTGCCAGTGAGCGGGCCCATACATAAGCTGGCGGCATCGTGCGGGCAACGATTGTGCAGGGCATAGTAACTGCCATTCACAAAAAACACGCCAACGCTGCGCCCGTCGCAGTCAATGATCCTGCGTTCGCCCGATTGCATCTCACCGACTTTGCACACCACGTATTCACGCTTTGACATGCCTACACCGCCAGCAATTCATTGATGCGTGGGTAGGTCTTGGTCGCGTTTTCCCACAGGACTTGATGCTTGATGTCCTCTGGCAACGGGAGCTGATCCACGTTGTCATAATCCCAGTGCGGGTAATCGCTCGCAAACATGAGCGTTTCTTTGGCGTGCATGGCATCTAGGATGGAATGCAGGTGTTCCTTGTTTGCCGGGCGTTCCAGAGGTTGCGTGGTGAAGCGGATGTGCTCACGGAAATATTCGCTGGGCAGGCGACGCAACCAGGGGGTTTCCTTGCGCAATGCTTTATAGTCCGCGTCCAACCGCCACAAGATGGGGGGCACCCATGCCACGCCACACTCGGTGACGATGAACTTCATGTTGGGGAATTTCTCAAAAATCCCGTGCGCAATGGTGCTGGCGACGTGCGTGATGGCAGGTTGTGCCAACATGGCATGTGCTTCCCAGAAGTAGGTTGGAGGTCCGCCGCCCACTGGGGTATGGTTTAAGCCACCTTGACCGCCGAGGTGAATCGCCACGGGCAGACCCATCTCATGCGCTGCTTCCCAAATGGGCCAATAGTGGGGGTTGCCATAGGGCAACGTGGATCCGTGCGACATCAACACTTGCACAATGCGCGGATGATCGCCAATACGGCGGATTTCTTTTGCTGCCCCTTGCGGGTCTTGGGGAGCAACCACGAGGGATGCCACAAAGCGATCATCACGGGGCAACCACGTTTCAATCATCCATCTGTTGTAAGCATTGGTCAACGCGGTGGCGTAATGGGGGTTGGCTAAGGTGGAGGCTTCGATCGCCTCTTCGCCATTCAGCAAGCCCATGGTGATGTTGTATTTATCGAGGTGATGCTCTTTCATGTAGGTGTAGTGTTCATCATCCGTTTGTGGTCGAATGTCACTACGGCGAAAATCTTCTGGATGCAACCATGGACGATGCCCCGCAGGAAACCCCTTATTGTGACCGGGACGTTCACCACGTTCTAGGTAGTCACGCCATACGGGTTCCAAATAGGGCTTCAACACATTGGCATCTGACCAATCATTGTGCAAATCACAATCAAAAATGAGGCGTTCGGTCATCTTTAGCTCCTACAGATAGCGCGATTCAGCGAACACTCGGCGCACCATCGGTTCAAAGAACTCCAGTGGGAGCGATTCAAACTGAGGATCAAAGCAATTCTGGTCATACTTCGCACAGAACTCGGCGCAGTCGTCATACCATGGATGATCTTTCCACTCATCACGTGCGTTGCGGTCTGCCCCAACATGATGCCCATAGTAGTACAATTGGAACACCCCGTGATACTTGACGATCCAACACAGGCGTTCTGGGAAGTACGGTTTCATGATTGCCCCCACCATCTCACCATGCGCCAGCGGTGCCAACACATCCCCAATATCATGGATGAGCGCGGCAACCACATATTCTTCATCTTTGCCATCTTGATAGGCGCGGGTTGCGGATTGGAGCGAATGCTCAAAGCGAGTGACTTGGTAGCCACTCAAAGATTTTTTGAGATCGCTAACGGCTTGCAAGATACGATCAGGAAGGTGGGAGACGTACACGTGTTCTAAGCGTCCTAGAAAATCATAATCCGCTTTCGTGCCGTCTTCCATGCGCGTAAAACTAACAGTTTCCATAAAAGTCTTCCAATTATAAAATACCAACCGCTAGAGTGTAACGCCTTCTCCCCACAAGCGTCAATCAGTTTAGTGGGTGAGCATGTACAAAATTCCCCCTGTATTTTTGTATAGCGTTGTCGCTAACCCTCCCCGCCACACGTATAACAGCGGTTAAACGTGCACTCGACGCAATCATCATGAGATCGGAGCTTGTGCAAGGTTGGTAGGTACAAGCTGCGGTTGACCCCAAGTGAGGCATCCACTAAGGGACAGAGCGACGACGGCGCATGCAAAACGCACGAAAGAAACAACTGTTTGAAGTGCGCACGTGACTGCTATGATGTTCCCCAATTATGGAAATAGCACCCCGTTCATTAGGACACCATTCTCATGAAAACCATCCGACTGGAACAACCCAATCACTTCTCCCTCATCGACACCCAAGCCCCCACCGAGTGGGATGCCCATCATACGCTGGTGCGTGTGCGTCGCGTGGGGATTTGTGGTACAGACTATCACGCCTTCAAAGGCGTACAACCATTCTTCAGCTATCCGCGCATATTGGGGCATGAGCTGGCGGTGGAGGTGGTGCAACCCGACCCCCGCAGCACGCTCACGGTGGGGGACATTTGCGCGGTGCGCCCTTACTTGCACTGTGGGGATTGCGTGGCGTGTCGGCGTGGGATCACCAACGCTTGCACCAAGATGCAGGTGATGGGTGTGCATCAGGATGGGGGCATGCGGGAGTATCTGGTTGTGCCCACCGCGCAACTTCACCCCACACACGAGCTGGCATGGGATGAAGTCGCCCTGATTGAGATGCTTGCCATCGGGGCGCATGCGGTACGCCGCGCTAGTTTGACCCCTGCCGAGAATGTGCTGGTGATTGGCGCGGGTCCCATCGGCATGGCAACCGCCCAATTTGCACGGGCGGCAGGGGCAACCGTCGCCATCCTCGACATCAACCCAACGCGCCTTGCCTTCTGTTCACAGACGATGCACTTTGAGCATTGCTTGCCTCACCACACCCTAG
>Ga0172376_10002075_pt1 | contig 24963 bp, 24 predicted proteins | sample Lak35m_FD_121114 | JGI IMG/M metagenome (GOLD analysis project Ga0172376, IMG submission 121114) | Freshwater microbial communities from Kabuno Bay, South-Kivu, Congo - kab_092012_35m | ecosystem: Environmental > Aquatic > Freshwater > Lake | place: Democratic Republic of the Congo: South-Kivu...
TAAAAAATATATAAATTATAAAAAATATATAAATTATAAAAAATATATAAATTATAAAAAATATATAAATTATAAAAAATATATATATTTTAATTAAAATATTTTTTGCTTTTTCTTAATTTATTTTTTTTATTTTTATAACTTTTTTTATTTCTTTTTCCTCCAGTAACTGATGCTGAATCAAAATAAATGCCCCAATCATCAGGAACATTTTTTTTCTTACCATTGTATGGAACAGCATATCTTCTGCGTATCATTTCTGTTGCTAGATCTACACCATCAACACTAACATCAGCTAAAACTCTTCCATATTTATCAACACCTTTGTTTGTTAATACAACTCTTTTATCATATATAAATTGATGTGCAAATTCTCTTGCTTGAAGAGAACATCTTTTTTCAACAGTATTTTTTGTTCTTATTTCAGGACAATCAATACCATTAACTCTGACCGAAAATTCATAAACTTTAACTTCATGATTTATGTTTAATAATTGTGCTATTCTAATAGTATCACCATCATAAGCTTGAATTCCTCTACCTTCAGTTATTGGTGCTACAAATTTTACCTTATTTTGTAATATATCTTCCATATCTAAATCATAAATTGAAATATCATCAATTGATTCAATCATTTATACAATATTTACATATTTTAATTTTTGTTTCATAATTTATTTTTAATTATTTAATCATTAAAAATTGATTGTTTTTATAAAAATAAATACAAACGTAAAAATTATAAATGAAAATTGAATATATATATTTAATAAAATTACGTGAATTTATAAAAACTGGAGAAAACATATATAAAATAGGAAGAACATCACAAAATAATATGCGACGATTTTATCAATATCCAAAAAATAGCGTTATATTATTTCAAATGAGTTGTAAAAATTCAAAAGAAATAGAGGAAAAAATTATATATATATATTTTTAAACAAAAATATATATTAAAAAAAGAAATAGGATCTGAATATTTTGAAGGAAATTATATAAATATGATTGATGATATATATAATATTTTGAAAAAAACAATTTAAAGACCATTTCAGATTTTTAATGTCTGACATTTTTTATATCATTTCAATCTCTACTTTTCAAACATTTTTCATCAATTTGCAAAGATTCACCTTTTTGTTCTTCAGGAACAATATTTAAAATACATCTTGCTTTTTCACCATACAATGGTTCTGTACATCCTTTTTCAATATTTTTTTCTTTTCCACTTTTGTTTCTTTTTTTTAATGTTTTAAAAAATTTAGGATAAACTTTTGGTTTTTTATCAACACATCTGGCACGAAAATGCTCATACCTTTCTCTAACATCACAATATGTTAATCCAGATTTTTTACCCAACATTTCATTTACTATTTCATGCAAATCATAAATATATTTTGAAAATGTATGTCTATTTTTCATATGATCCATAGTTATAGGATGATGCTTTAAATTACTTGCTAAATTTTTACGACATGCACCACAAGGCAATACATTTTGGTGAGATAATATGTAATTTCTATAATTATTTTTTTGTTCTTGTGTTGGATTTACTGGATAATTGAAACTGATAGTATGTAGCATATGCCATTGAGCTGGTCCCCAAACAGTTGTTAAAAACCCATCATTTGAACTATAATCTTTAGATGAAAAAATATGATTTTTTTTAGTTTTATTTTTTTTTAAACTTTTTTTATTTTTTTTAGAATTTTCATATTTTTCAGGATCATTACTTTTTTCAAGTTTATTATTTTTATTACTTTTTTTTAATTTTTTATTTGTTATTTCATCAACAGAATTTGAATTATTTACCATTATACATTATATAATTATATATATTTTTTACAACTTATATATTTTTCATAAAAAATATAAAATATAATTTATAAAAATCATTCGTTTATTTTATTACTGAAAATATATATTATAAATATATAATGAGTTATTTACAATTATCAGAATTAACATCAAATTATTATTTTATTGGTGGTATTCTTGTTATATTAGGATTAATATCAGCATATTTTGTTTGGAAAAATATTTTATCTGATAAAATAACTTATAATGCAAATAGAGAAAATAACAGTGATGAAGAAATGTCAAATAAAACTGCGAATTTAATGTTATTTTATGTTGATTGGTGTCCTCATTGCAAAACTGCAAAACCTGAATGGAATGCTTTAAAAGAAGAATATGATGGAAAAGTAATTAATGGATATACAGTTATATTTGAAGAATATAATTGTACAACAGAAAGTGGTGAAATTGAAGATTTGGTAAATAAATATAAAATTGAAGGATATCCAACAATTAAATTGATTAAAGATGGACAAGTTATTGAATTTGACGCAAAACCAATTAAATCAACATTAGAACAATTTTTAACAACTGTTTTATAAAAATGTGTGTTATAAAATATACATTATAAAAAAATATAAGTAATAAATAATTTATACATTATAAAATATATAAATTATTATCATATATTATAAAATGAAAATAAGTTTATTATTTTTAACTTATGAAAATCCATTGCATGAATATTTTTGGAGACAAAAAGGATATTTAGATAATCCAAATTGTGAAATTATAATTCATGCTAAATATCAAAATAAAATAACTGAACCTTGGATTTCAAAATTAAGTAAATATAATATTGATACATCATGGGGAAATGAAAGTATAATAATTGCAACTTTATTATTATTAGACCAAGCATTTAAAAATGGTTCAGATTGGTTTTTATTGTGTTCTGAAGATAGTTTTCCATTGATGAATTTTAATCAATGTCATGATTTTTTAGAAAATAAAAAATTATCAATGTTCGATTTAATAGAATCAGAAACAAATAAAACATCTCAATGGTTTGCTTTAAGAAGACATGATGTCAATTTATTATTTAGGGCAATGAATAAATTAAAAAATGATGAACAAACTCCATTTGATGAACAAATGATAAAAAATAATAATATTTTTAATGAAACAACATATTTAAAAAATTTATACAATTCAAAAATATTTACTAATGTTGCAAAAAAAATTCCAAAAAATAAAGCATTTGATGAATTATTTTTTTTATCAGTATTTAAGAAAATTAGTCCATATTATGAATATAAAAATCATAAAGTTCATTATGTAAAATGGTATAATAATTATTGGATATCAAAACATCCAACAATATTCAATAAATTACTTACAAATGATAAAAATGACATATTAAATAATAATCCAATTTTTATTAGAAAAACATTACCAACGTTCAATGGATCGACTATTCAAGAAAAAAAAAATGCAATCGTAATTATAATTGGAACAGAAAATGAAAACAAACAAGAAAATTATTATGATTCATTTATTAATAATTTAAAATCTTCAAACAATTATGATTTATTTTTATTAGTTATGATTGATAATATAAAAAATATAAGTCATAAATTAACTGAAGAATGTGTACAAATTTATAGTGTTGTTTATAATGACATTGATAATGCAGTAAATTATATAAAAGATTTTATTAAAAATTATGAAAATATTTTAATTGTAAAAGAAAATGATGATATAAATATGATTGAATTAAATTTTAATGACGATGCTTTTAATTCTCCAGAATTTATTGATGAAAATAACGTTTTACAATCAAATGATGAAATAACTAATTATAATGAATTGAATGAATCGAATGAATCGAATGAATCAAATACTTCAAATTCTTCAAAAAGTGAAACTAATAGTGAAGAAAATAATGAAGAAAATAATGAAGAAAATAATGAAGAAAATAAAAATAATAAAAAAAATAATAAAGAAAATGATGAAGAAAATAACGAAGAAAATGTTATGGAAAGTTTAAGAGAATATTATAAATTAAAAAAAAATTATGAAATAAAATATTATAATAAATATGTTTATAACATTGTCAATAGTAAAAGATCAAAAGCAAAAAAAAGAGAATTATATAATAAATTATTAAAACCACAATGTATAAATTGCAAACAAAATGTTGGTACAATATTTGAAAGAAAATATTATGAAAAATATAATAATAAGTTTGATGTTGTTGTATTTACTGCAAAATGTGGAGATGTATTAAATCCATGTGATTTAAATATAGAAATACATCGATCAGCACGTGAATCATATAGTTCAATGATTAATGAAATAAAACAGAAAATAAATAAAACACAATTAGATATAATATTATTAAAAAATAAAACATTATTTTTAGATACTAAAAATAAAAATGATGAATATTTGAAATTGTTCGAACAATTAAGTAATAAAATCAAAGAAGAATATTCAATTTTAACAAAATTAAATGAAGAAAATATATTTGTAAATGATAATCCTGAAGAAATGGATGAATTAAATAATTTAATTTCAACACTAAATCAAGATGATATTTTAAATTTTAAAAAAAAAATTAATGAATATTTAAAAAGAAATGATGAAGAAAGTTTAAAAAATGCAATTAAAAATTATTTGGATGATATTTATCCAAAAATAAAAAGAATTAGAGAATTAAAATATAAAATAATGTATGTATCTTATGATGATAAAAATAAAATACATTCATTAATTCAAAATAAATATTCATATGATGGAAAACATTTTTATGATGCATTTGTTGATGAAGTTGTAAGTTTTATAAAAGGAAATAAATTAAAAAAAGAATCGACAAAATTAAAATTAAAAACTGAAACTGAAAATAACCAACAAAATAATCAACAAAAACAATTTATTCCAATAGAAGAAACTAAAGAATCAAAAGAACAGAAAAGTAATAAATCAAAAACATTAAAAAATTCTTTAATTGAAAAAAATATATCAAAACCAAAAACATTAAAAAGAAGATTAGTTATTTATGATAAAAATGAAGATGGAAATGAAAATGAAGAAAGTAAAAGTAATATAAATAATAATCAATCTTCAAATGTAAATACCAACAGAACAATTAATACAGAAATTATATTTAAATCTGATGAAAATAATAATATTGAACAAGAAAATTCTCAAAAAATTATAAGAAAAAAAAGAATAATTGTTGATGATGTTAATAATAATAAAGATGATGAAGATTATACAAATAATGAAGAAAAAAAAGGAGGATCAAATATTGAAATAAACAAACAAAATATTAAAGAAAAAAATCAAGAAGAAAAAATTGGAAAAATTAAAAGATACAATAAAAATATAATGTTAAATCAAGCAACTTAATTTTTATTTTTTCAAATTATATTATATTTTCTAATAATATAAATAAAATGTTTACAAAATATATTTGCATATACACATTTTTATTAAGTTTTTCAATAGGTATATTTTTTACATATACTTTAGGTCCAGAAACGAAAGATATTTATATCTATCCGACAATTGATAATTATTTAAAATATCAATATAAGGATGAAGCAGGACAATGTTTTGAATTTAAACCAATTAAGGTAAAATGTCCTTTAAATCCATTTGATATTAAAGATATTCCACTCCAAAAATAAAATAAGTTAAACATTTATTTGAATATTTTAATTCGTAAAAATCATGTATCTTTATCAATTTTAATTTGAATTAAATTTTATATTATTGTGTTTATTTACTGATTTTTTATTTTATATTATATTTTTTATTTTATATCATATTTTTTATTTTAAAAAAAATATAAATAATGAAATATTATAAATGCAAATTAATGTAAGTAAATTTCTTCACACAGAAAGTGGTAAATATTTAATGTCTGTGGTATTGGGATTAGGTTTAGCATGTTTATTTCGTGCTTCATGTAAAGGTATAAATTGTAATGTAATTAAAGCACCTCCTTTGGATGACATTGAAACATATGTTTATAAATATGATGGTGAATGTTTTAAAATTAAACCTGAAAATATAAAATGTGATAGCAAAAGAAAAACATTAAAATAAAAATAAAAATATATTTATTATAAAAAATGCGTAAATAAATATTTAGTTAAATATTTATTTATTTCATCAAAATGTCAGAAATAAATACAACAAGTATAACTGATCTACCATCAAACCCAGGAAATATTCAAATGAAAGTGCAAGATCAACATGTAAATACACCTGAAAATAATACAAGTACAAGTATAAATGCACAACAATTTTCATTGGATCAATCAACAATAAGTCAAATTGTTAATGGGTTACAACAAGCAAGTATAAGTGGTGCTACAAAATTACCTAGTAGAGATATTCCAATGGATCAAAATCATTTAACACATGATGAACAAACAAGACCTAATTATGTTCCTATGATTCAACAAAAAAATAAATATATAGATGAAGATGATGATATTCAACCAAAATCACAAAATAAAAATATTTTTGAAAATTTTTTTGATTATTTTCAATTGCCATTATTATTAGCTGTTATGTATTTTATATTTGAAATGCCATCATTTAAATCAATGTTATTATCATATTTACCATTTTTATTTGGTATTGATGGAAATTATAATTTTAATGGAATAACCATTGTATCAATTATATTTTCTTTTTTATATTATTTTATATTATTTAGCACAAATATGACTATTTAATTTATTTATAATTTTATAAAAATATTATTTTATTTAGTAGGAGTAAAAGTAGAATCTAATTCGTTTGTATCTGTATTATATATTCCTAAAAATGATAATATTATTATGGATATAATTGAACCAGCCACATATATACTTTCTAAATTTTTACTAGCACTATTTATAATTCCTAATGACAATAAAATCATTATAAAAGATGTTTTATATTTGAAAAAATCAAGGAATAATTTTGCGATTCCATTTTCTTCTTGCATATCTCCATTTTTATATTTAAATTTATAAAATAATGCTGGAAAAGCACAATAAAATAATGAAAAAATAAACAAAACAAAAGAACTAAAAAAACATAATGGAAAAATTACAAAAAATAATAACCACAAATAAAAGAAAAATAAAAAAAAGTTTAATATTTTAGAACTGTTAGACCAAATTGTTTTTTTAGTTCCATTTTGATTAAATAATACATCATATAAAATTTCAAATAAGTGACGAACATGAAAAAATAATGAAGCCCAAAAATTAAGTATAAAATAAAATATAAAAATTACAAAACATATTATTGAAGAAAAAAACATTAATAAAGATTCATTTAACCCACCAAGTGATTTAAATATTAGATTATTTATAGAATTAATTAAAGAAAGAAATGAATCAAATACTTTTCCATAAAATTTTTTTAAAATATTTTTATCATCTTTTAAATATTCATCAATAATTACTTTAATAAATGATTTTTCTTCAATAAAATTAACTTTTTGAGAAAATTTATCACCAATTTCTATAAATGGACTTTGAGTTGAAATAATAAATTTTCTAATATAATTTAATTCTGAATTTTTTTGTGCTGATTGAGTTGAATTTAAAAAATTATTTGATATAATTCCTGATTGATATACTTTTGTTGTGTATAATAATAATGTTCCAAAAATATAAACTAAAATTATTATATTTGCTATATTTGTTGCTATATCTTTACCAAATTTTTCCCAATTATTATTTATATTTTCTTTGTTTTTTTTTTCATTAATACTATTATTTTCTTCTGTGGACATAATAATATATTATAATAAATATATATTTTTATACTTTTATACTTTTAAGAAAAGTATAACAAAATATATAAATAACAAAATATATATATATTTTATAAATAAAATGAAGATAAAATTAAATTTTAAATATATTAGTTGTATTTTTTTTATTATTTTTTTATATTATTGTTTTATAAAACATAATATTTTTTCAAATTATGTTACATTAAAAACTTCAATATTTGAAGGTTATGAATCAAATTATTTTAATCAAGCAGATGAATCTTCAAAAACAGTTGATCTTCCACTAACATTTCCTTTTAGTTGTAAAAATTTTTGTGGACCAAAAAATACCTGTGCTATAACAGGTGAACAATGTTCCAATGATTATGATTGCACTGGGTGTGAAAATATGGATAAATTAAAACCTCCAAAAGTAGAACCATATTATTTAGAATTATCGCCAAATAATAATTTTAATATGGATTCAGTATATGTTGGTTCTAAAAATAATTTAACTCCACAATATTATTCTCAAACTGACAATGAATGGATTAAAACTTTTAATGAAGCAATAAAAATGTACAATGAAAGACAAACATATAATACTCCATTAAATGACTTTGAAAAAAAAATACAAATATATTATCCACAAACTGTATCAGCAACTGGAGAATTTTATTCAACAATAGCTCCTGCATACAATGGTTAATAATGTTTTTATAATTAATTATAATTATATAATAATTATTATTAACAATATTGCAAAAATAAAAAATTGAAATTTATTTTTTTATTTATTAAAATTTAAATTGCTATATTTTTAAAATGATTTCAAAATATTACATTCAAACAGAAAATTCTTATTTAGCATCAATAGAAATAAATATTGAAAACTTATTGGAACAATGTATAAATGAAATAGAAACAAATGAATTTTTATTAGTAAATCCAAAAATACAAGTTTATGGAAAAGAATGTACACAACATAGAAGTATTGGATTCTTTTCAAACACGTCAATTGGGTATAAATATTCAGGACAATTAGCTAAATCAATAAATTTAACACAAAATCTTGAAGAGTTATTAAATTTAGTAAATGAATTATTTAAAGAAAATCAAAATTCAAATCAAGAAAATAATTTTAATGGAATTTTAGTAAATAAATATGTTAATGGTGAAGATTATATAGGAAAACATAGTGATAATGAAAGAGATTTGTCAAACATTGGTGTAGTTGTGTGTTCTTATGGTGCATCTAGAAAATTTAGAATTCGAGACAAAATAAATGGAAATATAATTGCAGATATTCCAACTTGTTCAAATGAAATATGGATAATGGGAGGAAATTTTCAACAAGAATTTACACATGAAATACCAATTGAAAAAAAAGTAAAAAAATGTAGATATTCATTTACATTTAGAAATCATTTAGTTTAATTTGTTACATTTTTAATAAAATAAATTTAATAAATTTAATAAATTTGATAAAAATAAAAATTGATTATTTTTTATTTTTAATATCAACATATTATTCATAAAAATGTTTGAAAAATACAAACCACAAACAATTAATCAATTAATTGGTAATAAAAATGTGTTTCAAAATATTCATGATTGGTTATTAAATCCAACAACAAAATTATGTTTAATCAGTGGAAGAAATGGCATTGGAAAAACTTTATCAGTTGAAATTTGTTTAAAAGAATTAAATATTCATCCTTATTATATAGATAATATTGAAGAAAATATTGATATTAATATTTTATCATCATTAAATTTATTCAACACAATGAAAAATTGTAAAAATTATATAGTTGTTGAAGAAATAGATACAATTTCAGAAAAAAATATTGATGAAATTGTAAAAAATATTTCAAAAATTAATGTTCCAATAATTTGTATAAGTAATACAAATTATATTCCAAGTTTTCAAAATATAAAAAATATAATTACAAATTTTAAATTATATGAACCAAAAGTATTTGAAATAATAAATTATTTAAATCCAATTATTAGAGAAAATAAAATAAATATATCAAATAATAATTTACATGAATTAATAAACAATTTAAATTGTGATATAAGATCAATATTAAATAATTTAGAAATTATATCTTATTCTAAAAATATTTGTTTTAATAATTCAAATGAAAATTGTTTTGAATTAAAGGATAATACATCATTAAATATGTTTGAAATAGGGAAAGAATTATTTAACATGGAAAATGATTTTGAAAAAAAATATAAATTGTTCTTTTTGGAAAATTCATTGATGCCTTTGTTTATTCAAGAAAATTATGTAAATAATACAATTGGAAAAAATATTGACAATAAATTAGAATATTTATCTAATTCAGCATCATTTTTATCAAATGTGGATATAATTGAAAGAAAAGTTATTGAAGATAATGAGTGGGAATTGCAACCACATATTGCGTTAAATACAATTAGAGCAACTGAAAATTGTAATTGTAAAAATATGATTAAATTTCCAGAATTTTTTAAGAAAAAAAAACAATTTGATAGTTATGAATATTCTTCAAACTCTTTTAGAAATTATATTCCTATTCAAAATATAAATACAATAAATAAATTATTAAATGATAAAGATTTAAAAGAAAATGTTAAAAAAGTTAAAGAAATTAAAAAAATAAAAAAAGTTAAAGAGGTTGAAGAAATTAAAGAAGATAAAAAAGTAAAAAAAGTTAAAAAAAATGATGCAAATGTCAATAATTTAATTTCAAATAATGATGATGATGAAATAGTTATATTAAAACCATTAATGATGAATAAAAAAAGAAATGCAAATTCAAATACAAATACAAATGCAAATGCAAATGCAAATACAAATGCAAATACAAATGCAAATGCAAATGCAAATGCAAATACAAATGCAAATGCAAATGCAAATGCAAATACAAATGCAAATGCAAATAAAGAAATCTCGAAAATTGAACCAAGTCAAATAATAAATCAAAATAAAAATATAATTGATGAAGATGAAGATGAAGAATTTATATTCGAAGAAATTGTTATTAATATTGATAATAAAGATTTTATAAATTGTGAATGTGGATCAAAAATAAAAAAATCAAGTAAATCATCACACTTAAAATCAAAAAAACATTTGGATTTCTTAAAAAATAAAAAATAAAATATATATAAATATTTTTTTTAACAAAAATAAAGCATGGGGTTGTAGGTGAACGGCAAGTTCCACACTTTGTTTTAATAAAAATAAAGCATGGGGTTGTAGGGGAACGGCGAGTTCCCTACTGAGTTCTCTAAGTTGCATAAACCATTCCAACATTTCCTCCCATAAAATAAACTACATTAATAATTTCTTCAAAAAGATGTAAGTCAAAATTATAATCGTATATTCTCCACGTTGGTTTATTTACTCCAATTATATTTCCTGTTTCAGGATCACAAATAGTTAATGATTGTGCTAAAGGATCCAATGGAGGTATTATTGTTGTAAATTCCAATTCTATTTTTGAAAATCTACTCATATTAATTGCTCCTGAAGGTTGCATAGTTGCATTATTACTATCTATGCAAAAATTATAACAATATAATCCAGGTGGAGCATATCCATTCGTTCTTATATATTTTTCTATATAATTATAGACACCTGCTGGCTGTATATTTTCTCTATAATCTCCATCAAATAATATTCCAAGAGCAACAAGTATCATTTTATCATTTTGAGGATTATAAGTTTGATTTATTAAAAATCCAGTTAAATTTCCATCAGGATTAACACCAGGACCAATATAAACAGGTACTAAATCACCAGATAAATCAGTTTTATAAACTAAAAAATCACCAGTTGTAGGAGCATTAATTACATTAATTGGAAGATAATTATAAGGCCAATTAGTATAATTGGACCATTCATTTCTTAAATTTGCATCACTTCTTTGAAAATAGAATAGCCAATCTGCAACTAATCCAATAGAATTAGTTTCAACTTTATTTGGACCAGTTACATTATGAAAAATTGTTTCTTTTACTTGTTTTATTAAATATTTTTGTTCTTGTGTGGCAAAAAGTTTTTCTTCTTCATTTGATAAAAAGCAATATGTGCAATTTAAATGAATATCTGTATTCCAAAGTTCACGTGTATCTGAATAAGAATTTATTCCCAATTCAATGTCAGGTGGTGGCTGAAGAAATCTATAAAATTGCATGTACCATTGATTAAAATTTGGTGCAACATAAGGATAATTATTTGTTGCATCCATGACATCACGTATAATGAATATTTCAGATATTGGTCTGCAAGTTATATTTATATGCAATTCATTATATTGTAGCGATGTCAATGGAAATGCCATTTGTGAGTTTAATCCAAACCAATTATTTAATGGTATATATAATATTCTTCCTCTTATAGAAGGTTCTGCTCCAGTTGGATCGTTTGAATAATATGCATTTGGATAAGAATTAATTTTTCCATTTGAGTTTGCAGGATCAAACATATCAATAGTATGTCCTATCATTGCATCAAATAACAATCTTTTTGTTCTATTAAAATCTCTTTGAACTGAAGCTAATAAGTAATCTCCTGAATATTCTTGTAATGTATAATTACCACAAGTAATGCTTATTTTCGAAATCATTTTTGCACCCAAATATTCAATCCATTTAAACTCATAAGGAGCCCATTTTTCAACATTACCCAAATTTTGAGAAATTGTATAATCATTTATTTCTTGAGGTGGTAAAATTGGACTCCAAATATTTGGCATATTAACTGATAAATAACAATCCATTAATAAATCAGCATATCTTGGTATTTTAAAAGTAAATGTTGATTCTTCATTTAATCTCAATGTTTTAGCTCCTTCAAAATCAACACGAAATTTTTGAAGTCCAAAATTAGTATATTTTCTATAAGTTGATTTAAAAAATGATTTGCTTGGATTTCCATTTAATAATATATTTTGTTGTCCTGTTGAAACTAAATTTAACAAACCACCAGGCATTTATATTATTTATATTAATAATTTTTTAAATATTTAAATACTTTTATATTTAAATACTTTTTATATTTTGTAAAATTTATACAAATATATATTAACATATATTAATATATATCAGTATGGATTTAAAAAAAATAGTAGGAAATATTAGCGACAATACAACAGTTACAATAATGATTTATGCTTCAATAATTATTTTGTTACTTTTTATTGGAATTTTTATTTATTTTTATACATTGCAAAAACGATTGTGTAATAATATGGACACTTTATATGGAACATTAAATGGAAAAATAAGAAGTCTCGATTTTAATTTGGATGAAAATAAATTTAAATTTAAAGATTATTATATTAAAACAGCATATAATTGTTGTAGTGGTGGAAATTATAAAAATAGTTATGTTGATACATGCATATTAAAAGATTTAATAAAACAAGGAGTTCGTGGGTTTGATTTTGAAATATTTTCAATAGGTGATGAACCTGTGATATCAACAACACCAGATGATTCAGACAATTATTATAATAAAGATACATTTAATTATGTTAAATTTTCTGATGCAATGAAAATATTGGTTGAATATTCATTTAATAATAGCAATGCACCAAATCCAACTGATCCATTAATATTACATTTTAGAATTAAAAGTACAAATATGTCTATGTATAAAAATTTTGCTAAAATTTTTGAAAAATATTCGGATAAATTATTAGATAAAAATTATAGTTATGAAAATCAAGGAAAAAATTTTGGAGATACACCTTTGGAAAATTTAAAAGGAAAAATTAGTATAATTGTTGATAAAAATAATACATCATTTATGGATTCTCAAGAATTTTATGAATATGTTAATATGACAAGTAATTCAGTATTTATGAGAGCATTGCATTATTATGATATTAAATATACACCTGATATTAATGAATTAATACAAGCAAATAGAGTAGGAATGACAATAGGAATGCCAGATAAAGGAAATAACCCAGATAATCCAAGTGCGATTGTGATGAGAGAAATGGGATGTCAAATGTTAGCAATGAGGTATCAATTGTTTGATGAATACATACAAGAAAATAACATGTTTTTTGATATTAAAGGTGTTGCATTTGTATTAAAGCCTGAAAGATTAAGGCAAAAAGATAATACTCTTCCAGCACCTTCAGAACAAAATCCTCAATTGTCTTATGCAACAAAAACAGTTTCTTCTGATTTTTATAAATTTGATATTTAATTCATTTTTATTTTTTTAATTTTTTTTAATTAATTAAAAAAAATATATTTTACATAAAAATATATTTTTTAAATATATATTTATTCAAAAGAAAAAATTATGAAAAGTTATAAAAAATATATAATATATAACAATGTTAAAAAATGGAATTTGTGAAAATTTAACATTTAATGAATGTGAATTATTTATATTGCGTCAATCAGTAGATAATGCAAAATTTAAATCAAATCAAGAAGAATTAAAAAGTACAGAAATAAAAATAATATTTGATATATTGGAAAATTTTATAAAAAGAAAAAAATTAATATTATATGGTGGAATTGCCATTAATAATATATTACCAAAAAAAGATCAATATTATGACAAAAAATATGAACTTCCAGATTATGATATTTACAGTAAAAATTCAATAAATGATGCAAAAGAATTGGTTGATTTATATACATTTCATGGTTTTAAAGAATGTGAAGCTAAATCCGCAGTACATGTTGGTACATATAAAATTTATGTTAATTTTATTCCAGTTGCTGATATTACACAAGTTCCTCCAAAATTATTCAAATCTATATCAAAAGAAGCAATTATTGTCGATGGAATGTTACATTGTGACCCAAATTTACTAAGAATGTCTATTTATTTAGAATTATCAAGACCATTTGGTGATGCATCAAGATGGGAAAAAATATTAAAAAGATTAATATTATTAAATAAAAATTATCCATTAAAATCTAAAAATTGCAATGCAATTAATTTCCAAAGAAATATGAAAATATCATCAGAAGGAGATAAAATATTCAATGTATTTAAAAAAACATTTATTGAAGAAGGAGTTGTATTTTTCGGAGCTTATGCTCTTTCCAAATATTCCAAATACATGCCTAAAAATTTAAAAAAAAAATTTAATAAAACACCAGATTTTGATGTTTTATCAACAAATCCTTATGAAGTTTCAAACAAAATAAAAAAAAAATTAAAAGAAAATGGTATAAATAATTGTAATATTATAAAACATTCACAAATTGGAGAAATAATACCAGAACATTATGATATACAAATTGGAAAAGATAGTGTTGCATTTATATATAATCCAATAGCATGTCATAGTTATAATATAATAAAAGAAGGAAAACATAAAATAAAAATTGCTACAATTGATACAATGTTGAGTTTTTATTTAGCATTTTTATATGCTGATTTAGAACATTATGATAAAAAAAGAATATTATGCATGTCAAAATATTTATTTGAAGTTCAATCTAGAAATAGATTGGCACAAAAAGGTGTTTTAAAAAGATTTAGTATAAATTGTTATGGACATCAAAAAACTTTGAAAGAAATATTTGCAGAAAAAAGTGAAAAATTTCAAAAAATTAAAAAAAATAGCAAAGAATATGAAAAATACTTTTTGAGATATAGAACAAATAAAAATAGAATTAAAATTAATAAAAATATTACAAATAAAATTAATAGAAAAAAAATTGATGTAAAATATGATAAACCTAATAAAACAAATAAATATTTTAAAATAAAAAAACATAATAAAACTAAAAAAATATTATAAATTATAAAAAGCATATAAATAAAATGTCTTCTCAAATAATATTACCAATTGCAAATGTTTTTAATTTTCAAATAAAAACAACATTGCAATTAAAGCCTAAAATTAATCAAAATAAAACAAAAAAAAAATTAGTTAGATTTTCTGAAATATGCAAAGTTATATTAATACCTACAAGGCATGAATATTTATCTGCTGGTATAATATTATGGTGGAGCAAAAATGATTTCAAATTTTTTAAACAAAATTATTTATTTGAAAATCAGTGTAAAATAAATGATTCAACAAATCAACAAAATTAAATAAAAATTATTAATTTTTTAATTAAAGTTATGAAAATAAATTACGAACATAAATTATAAATTATAATTTATAATTTATAAATTTAAAATCAAAAAATAAAATATTTTTAAATAATAATTAAAAATGTCTTCATTTAATGAAATACTTGAAAATGTAACTATTTCTTCTAATTCTATTGATATTCAATTACCATTTGTAAGTGTTTGCACACCAACATTCAATAGAAGACCATTTATTCCTTTTATAAAAAAATGTTTTGAACATCAAACATATCCAAAAGATCGCATGGAATGGATAATAATCGATGATGGATTTGATCCAGTTGGTGATTTATTTGATGATGTTCCACAAGCTAAATATTTTTATTTTCCAGAACACATGAATTTAGGAAAAAAAAGGAATTTGATGCACACAAAATGTTCTGGAGATATAATTGTTTATATGGATGATGATGATTATTATCCACCAGAAAGAGTTTCACATGCTGTTGAAGTTCTCACATCAAATCCAAATATTTTAGCAGCTGGATCAAGTGAAATGCATATTTATTTTGATTCAATTAAATCAATTATGCAATTTGGTCCTTATGGACCTAATCATGCAACTGCAGCAACATTTGCATTTAAAAAAGAATTATTATTAATTTCATCATATGATGATAATGCATTATTAGCAGAAGAAAAAAATTTTTTACAAAACTATACAGTTCCTTTTATTCAATTAAATACATTAAAAACTATTTTAGTATTTTCTCATAAGCATAATTCATTAAATAAAGATAAAATGTTAGAAAATGCTGAAGTTTCATTAGCAAAACCCTCAAGATATAATATATACAATTTTATGAATGATCCAGAGTTAATAAATTTTTATGTAAAAAATGTTAATTCAATATTAGAAACTTATGAACCAGGTAATTCTAAGTATAAACCAAAAATATTGGAAGAAATTAAAAAAGTTGAAGAAAGGCAAAGAACATTAAAAATAGTTGCAAATAGAATGAATGAATTTGGAAGTAAATATAATACTAATGTTATAAGTTTGGAAACAATTATAATGGATTATGAAGAAAAAATATCTAACAAAGATTTTATTATAAGTGAATTAATTAAAAAAACAAAACAATATTATGAAGAAATAAACAATTTAAAAAATCAACTTTCTCAAAATAATACAACAACAATGTCAAACGCATCTCAACAACTACATCAACAAACACATCAACAACAACCAAATTCATTAAGTTCAAATAAAAAAAATAAGAATAAAAATAAAAAATAAAAATTTAATTTGCAATTTATAATTTGTAATATATAATTTAAATAAAACAATTTAAAGAAATTATATATTATAATTTAATATAAAATTAAAAATGCCTGATAATTATTTAGATGAATACAATGATGACAATTATACTTATGATGCAAATGATGCAAATGATGCATCTTCATCAAATAGTTTTACAGAAGTAAAAAATAAAAATAATAAAAATAATAAAAATTTAAATAATAAATATAAAATATCAATTGGGTTGGATAATTATGGAAATGATATTCATATATATGCATCTAAAGGTCAAGGAACTTTTATCAGACATGCAACAAATGGAAATAAAACAGAATACAAAGTAGGAAGTTCAGATGAAAATTTATTTTTTTCGGTTATTGATTCTAGATCATCATCTCAAGAAAAAGATCCATTAATATTTTACTTTGACACTCCTGAACAATTTGAAAATATAATGAAAAATAAAATAATTATTTCAACAGAAACAAAAAAAAGATGGCATGATAAATATTTGAAATCAAAAAATAGAATTAAATGATTAAATGATTAAATGATTAAATAACCAATTTAAATTAATTATACCCATAATAAAAATATATATATTTTTAAATATACATATTTTTTTAACCTCCTTTTGAAACTGAAAATTTAACTTTGGACATTTTTAGCAAAATACTTACGCTAAAATAATTTTATATATGAGACTATTTCAAATAACATTTCAATATTTTCACAAATAATTTTGTTACCATAATTTAGCAAAATACTTACGCTAATACTTACATATTTTTATTAAAAAATGAGACCATTTCAGTAACAATTTATTTTATTAGTAAATAAATATTATGACTGTGTTGGTAAGCGTAAGTATTTTGCTAAAAATGTCCAAACTTAAATTTTCAGTTTCAAATGGGGGTTAAAAAAATATTTCGACTTTCCAATATGCTGGGCTCCCAAATTTTGGGAAATGTGTTGATAATTTTTCCTAAATATATATAAAGAGAAAAATATATATATTTAAACGCATTTATATTTTTTATAAATTTATCAAAAAAACATTTTCATGAATATTTTGTTAAAAATTATATTTATATTTGCAAGTGTTGCTATTACTATCATAGTATGCATTTGGATCTAAACAATCACAAGTATTTGTTAAATTATTATATTTTGATGTTTCAGGACAAAGTTGGCAGGTTGATTCATAAGAATTGTATGAAAAATTAGTAGGACATTTACATGTCTTTGTTGAAGAATTATATGTTGAACCGCTGGGACAACTAGTACATTCGTTTGTTTTCATTTTATAAACATAATTTTCAGGACATTCGCAACTTTTATGTGTTGAATTATATGTTGAACCAGAAGGACATGCAATACATGAGTATGTATTTTTATTATAAACATAATTTTCAGAGCATTCGCATGTTTCACCTGAGAAAGAATTTGTTGATGATTTACTACCACTAGGACAACTTTTGCATGTATTTGTATCATAATCAAATACTTTTCCATCAGGACAATCACACATTTTATTATAAGCATCATATGTAGCATCAGTAGGGCATGTAATTGGAACGCACATTTGTTTTGAAATATCATAATGTTCCTTTTCATTACATTTGTTTGGATATGGATTTGGAATGCATTTTTGCAAATTATAATCATATACAGTTCCATTAGTACAACAAGCTTCACCAATACATACATCATTTCCATCATCATCATTTCCATCATCATTATTTTCACCATTGTTTTCATTATTATTTTCAGGTTCTGGGGCATCATTTTTATTAAAATACCACGAATAACTATCCCAATTAAGATTATCTCTATTAGAAATATCAGCATATTGTCGAAAAATTGTGTAACTCGAAATTAAAATTATTATTCCGATAATTAATTGGTAAATTGTTGATGAAATAATTGAATTATTATTTAAAATTGTTAAAATTAATATAGGTATACATGTAATTGAAATTAAAAACATAATTCCTTTATAGGCATTATATCTTTTTGCATAATAATTATTTATTTCAATAACTCTTAGTTTATCAACTTTTAATTGATCAACCGAATTTAAATATAATTTTGATTGATTTAATTCATCTTCAATTTTATTAATTGAATTTAATTGTGTATTTAATGTTATATCTAAATTATTTACACCTTCATCATATGATGTGTACATATTTTGTAATGTGGAATACATATTAAGGCGTATTTGTGATAAATTATTAATTTTATCAATAATTTCTTTTTTTTTATCACTTGAAATAGTTGTATCTTCTAAACTATTATATAAATCTCGTTCTTTTTGTTGTAATTGAGATATTCCAGATATTACTTGGCTATTTTTTTCTGAAAAATTTGTTGACATCTATATTTAATTAATATATAAATAATTTACAATACAATAAATTATTTATATTTATTAATATTTTCTATTTATCAATTGTTTTTGCACTTATTAAAAATATAACTAATAAAATAATTATAATAATATTAAATAAATAGATTTTGTCAATCATTTTAAAAATCAATAAAAAAAATATAAATGCAATAATAGCCCACAAATTGTATCCATATCTTTCCATTGTAAGATAAATTTCACTATTATCCATCATTGACATTATTGTTTGATTCATTTATATATAAAATATATAAAATATATAAAAATTTATATTTTTTATTTTGTGTTGAATTTGTTTTATTTTTTATAATATTTTTATTTTTTATAATATTTTTATTTTTTATAAATTTTTATTAACAATAAATAAAATCCCCATACAATAGCAACTATTATCATTACACTTATATTACTTTCACTTTTTGAAACATGTTTTATTGTTATAAATAATATTATTAATGATAAAATTGAAAAAATATTATACATTAAGTGTTGTTGATTAACATATAATGATGAATTATTATATTCATCTTCTGCTTTACTATAATGGTTTAATTGTTCTATTATTTCTTTTTCTTGTTTTGATAAATTTTCAAATTGAATATTTAATATTTTTGAATTTTCTTTCTGTTGATTTTTTAAATTTTTAACTTCTGGATCAATTGAATTTATTTCATTTGTTATTTCTTTATTTAATTCTATTAATTTTTTATTTAATGATTTTAATATTAAACTTTCATATTTTAATTTTTTTATTAAAACATAATTTTCATTATTTTCATTATTTTTATTATTTTTTTCAGTTTTTTTTATTAATTTTGTTTCTCCTTTTTTAGTTAAACATATTTTATTAGTTGAATTAAAAATTGCTCCAGTACAATTAATATCACTTTCGCACAAAGCTATACATTCATTTTCATTTTCAACAATTTCTGAATTTATATCATTTGTTCCTTCCCATTCATATCCTAATAAAGATATATATTCTGAAATATTTGGATAAATAATTGGTGAGTTATATTTTAAATATATATTATCTATTGCTGTTGATTTATCTCCAGATGCATTTGTTCCTTTTATAATTAATTTATATTCTCCATCACTTTCAACTAAAAAATCTTTTGAATATTCAATCCAAATATTTATTGTTGGAACTATTTCATAAATATCTAATATTTTATTATCATTTTTATCATTTAATTCAATTTTAATTGTATTTACCCCATTACAACAGCTTCTTCCAGAACAATGTAAATATAATGTATATTTTGTTTTTCCTTTTAAATTAATTATTTGTGAAATACGTCCTTGATTTTGTAAACTAACACATTGATTTCCTGAAGGATATGGCATACTATATCCCCAAGCAGTTGAATTATTTACTATTACTGCTCCATCAGAAAAATTCCAATTTGGAACAATTGTGTCACCAGATACATATTTAAATGTATCATTTTCTAAAACAGGTTCATTAAAATTACCATTCATTATTATTGCTTTTGTAGGTATATTATTACCATAACATGTTGATATATTATTATTGTCATTTGAGGTTGATATTTCATTTGAATAATTCAATAATTCATCTAAATTTTTTTCAGAATTGACTTGTGGAGTATTATTTATACATCCTTGTTCATGCCAAATTTTATCATAACATACTTGAGAAATATTTTTACTGTTTAATTTATAATTAGCACATGGATTAGTATTTGATTTTAATGTATTTATATGATTATTCATAGCTTGTTGATATTGTGACATGATAATATCATATTCTTTTTGCAACGTTTCTATTTTTAACAATGTTTTTTTAGTATCTGCATTCATCATATAATATTATAACAAAAAATATATATATTTTACAATTTATATATTTTATTATGCAATACTATGTAAACTTTGCGTATATGGATTATCTTTAAATGCTTTTAATAAATCTGGTGCTATTCTATCACAATTTTTATTACTGTCAACATATTGTAAATTTGTGCTCATTTTTCCATGTGTTTGAATTGTTGGACCTTGTGCTATTCCCATTGTATTTGGCACCCATAATCTATTATTATTTCTATCTTCTTCATTTTTACTTATACTCATATTTAAATTTGAATTAAACATTTTGGCATTTCCTTGATTTATTCTTGATGTAACCATAGTTTCTTTTACAACATTATTTGTTTGTATTGCATCATATGGCATTGCACCATATTTAGATCCTGCAGGATTATATTGGCAAAAATTTGATGTTGTATCACGTTGATTATGAATTGGTTGTTGTTCTGTTACTAAATATCCAGCATTTTCAGTTTGATTGCCAACATATCCATTTGGTTGATATAATGTTGTTTCTTTTATTGTTACATTTGGAACATCATTTTCATCAATTACATAATTTTTTGGAACAATTCCTGCAGAATTACCATAAATTCTCATATTGCAAGAATATTCATCTTTCTTTGATGGTTTTAAAACATCCATTATTGGAGCTATAACAGCACCAATAGCTGATGAAAATCCACTACCAAATGTATCATTTTGTTCATTTATACTTCTATTGTTTTCATAATTTGTTATTGATGTTATATGTCCATTATATTCATGTAATGGAGCTTGTTTATGAGCACAAGAATGACCTGCTTGAAATCCTTCCAATTGAATTCTTTTTGTAGCTTCATATTTTTTTGGAACATAACTTGCTGTCTTTATTGTTGAACTTGGTGTTCCTTGTTGAAATTGTGTTAAATCATTTCTATTCGATGTTTTAAAAATTTCTTTAGCAACTGGTCTGGGTCCTTTTTCAGCACCAGTTGTAGTAAACCATCTATCTTGAGTATTTATATAAAATCTATCAGGTCTATTTTTTTCAACTTTTCCTTCAATTCCAACATTTTTTATAAATGCATTTGCTGGGCCTTGATGATCTAATAATGAAAATTCTTCTTTTGGATTAGTTGCTACACGTAATTCATCCACATTTTTTGGCATCCATAATTCTCTTGATTCTAAACCTGAATTAAATCCACCACTTCCTTTATCTCCATATCCTTGATTTAAACCTGGTCCAACATGAATACTTTCAAATGGTTTTACCATATTATTTTTCATAACTGGGTTGACTCTAGATTGATAAAAATCGCTCATATTTGGAGCTCCATTAGTCCATTGAACATTATCTTGTGGTTTGAATAATGGTGCTTGTTCTATTTTTTTTGTGATTTGTGAACCACTTCCAGCATAATTATCTAATATTGTTTGTGCATTATTGTTATTATATATTTGACCTTTTGGTTTACTTCCAGTGAATGGAACCATATTATTATGAATGAAATCAGTTTTTGATACATAATTCCCAGTTAAAGAGTAAATATCTTGAATATTATTACCAACTGAAACATTCATTTGTTCTGCGATTTGATATGCATTTTGATTTAAATACTTATCAGTTGCTATATTTGTACCAGAATATTCAGCAACATTATCTAATAATTGTGTATTATTCATTACAGGATAATTATCAGGAGGTATATTAGTATTTGGCAAATCTTGGTTTTGATTTTTCTTTCCCATATTTACAAATCCATCTCTATTTCTATTGTTTTTATTTTTTATATTTTTATAAGTCATTAAATTTTCTTTACTTTCTTGATTTTCTTGATTTGAAATTACATACATTCCACCCAATGCTAATAAAGGTATTGCGATTTCCATTATATTATATAATTTATTTAAAAAAATATATATTTATCTAAAAATATATATTTATACATTTATAATATTTATGATATGATTAATTAAATAAAGTTCTTAAATCAAGTTGCAATGCAACTTGTTTATTAGAATTATATTTTTTACATTCATTTTCAATGTAATTCAATGAAAATATTTCTCCTGTTTTTTATGTTGGTAATGAATACATTCATCATCAGTACTATAAAAATTATTTTGTTTTTTTAAATCATTATATACATATTAATATATTAACATCTTTAAATGTGCATAATTTTAAATATATATTATCTGAAAAATATATTTTATTTATTTTTTATGCTTTTACTGCTTTTCCAATTTGGTAAAGTATATGTTTGACTGTTTGTTGGTATACAACTTATATTTCGATGAAAATTATCTTTTTCTAAATTTCTTGTGCTTAAATAACTAGAAAATGGTATTTCACTGTGTTCTTGTGGATTTTCTTGTAAAAAATATGAATGATTTTGTTGCAAATCTTTTGCAGTCCAAGCTGGCATTATTGCACGACTTTGTTCTGTTGTTAAAAAATCACTATGTGTTGGATAATTTACTGGTATTGAATATAAATTTTGCCTTTTAAATTGATATTGATTTACATTATCTCTATTTATTTGTTTATTTAATCCTAATAAAGTGCTATGAACATCAACAGTATTTGTATTAATATTTGCACCCCATTTTTGAGCTAAAATATGAGAATCCATCATAAATGGTAAATTTGTTCCTGGTCCAGGAACATCTACATACCAACGCCCTTGATCTGTTTGTTGTTGAAGTTGTTTGGCAATTCTGGCAGGGTCATCATTAATTCTTGTAAATGACATTATATATTATATATTTTAATTTTTATATATTATATGTTGTATAATATAAATAATGTATTGTTAATTATAATTTAAATTTTTATAAAGATACAACTGGAATTGGTGCTGTACCAAGTCTAATATATCCTAAATCCGGAACATCATATTTAATTATTAATGGCAAATCATTTTCTAAATATAGTTCTATTTGAGGACATAAATTGGTACATTTAATAAAATATGTTAAATGAGTTAAAGAAAATTCTCCTTGAATAATTTTTGTAGAATTTTTTTCTGATATAAAATGCATTCCTTTATCTTTTTCATTATTGTTTGAATCAAAACTATCTTCAAATCTCACAATTTCTTCATCTGCAAAAGAACCTTGACATTTTATAATTAATTGATTACCTATTGAACTAATTTCTATCTTATTAGCTAGACAAGATGCATCTCTAATAATTTTTTGGAAATCTTCTGATGGAAAATTAATTATCGATGAAAATTTTATATCTGGAATGATTAATTCTTCTGGATCAGGATCAATCAATTTTAATTTTAATCTTTTTATTTGTTTTGAATTTTCAAATTTTAAACCTAAAAATTTTACCATGCCATCTTCATAACAACTATCCTCAATATACAAAGTTAAAATATCTTCACTTTCTATTGTATTAATTAATTTAAAAAAATGAACCATATTAACACCAATAATAATTTTTTCTTGGGAACATTTATAAAAATCAAACTTTTCAGCATCTAAATGCATATGAACTAAAATGGTATGTGATTTATCCATATTTGTAATTCTTATTCCATCAGGTTGAAAAGTCATATTTGTTTCAATTAATATTTCTTTTAAAGCAGTTATTAATTTTCTAACTTGAGAAATTTGAATTGTTTTTACTGTCAATGTGTTATTTTCTTCAAAATTTGACATTTATAAATTAATAAAATAAATACTTATTTTCTAAATACTTTTTTTAAAAATATAAATTATAAAAAAATATATAAATTATAAAAAATATATAAATTATAAAA
>Ga0172376_10002076_pt1 | contig 24947 bp, 19 predicted proteins | sample Lak35m_FD_121114 | JGI IMG/M metagenome (GOLD analysis project Ga0172376, IMG submission 121114) | Freshwater microbial communities from Kabuno Bay, South-Kivu, Congo - kab_092012_35m | ecosystem: Environmental > Aquatic > Freshwater > Lake | place: Democratic Republic of the Congo: South-Kivu...
GGATTATATTTAGGATATAATCCTAACTTAGTAGGAGTAGGTGGAACATATGATCCTACAGTCGACGTATATTCAACTGTCTTAAGAATATCACCTATGTTTAATGAAGTTAAAATTTGTATAGATGCATCATTAGTAACAAATTCATAATCTTTGCCAACAATTAACTGTGTATCATTAAGGTAAACTAATACACTTTTATCGGTAAGTGTATCCAATGTAAATTCATTATTGATAGGAAATTCAATATTAGCAGGGTTGGTTACAGTCCACTCACGCTCTTTCTTGTCCGGACCATATCCTACCATGTCTGAATAATAATATGAACTTAATAAATCTTTATCTGCATTTAATTCTTTAAGTATTTGATCAACTGCTTGTGCGGGCGTTAAATCATCAGCCATATCACCCGCTTTACGTAGGAAGGCTAACTTAAATTGATTATATTGATCAGCAGCCTTATCTAGTGCTGTAATAAGACTATGTTCTTTTTTACCTAAAAACATTAAACTGAAAGCGATAGGATTAAGATTTGATATTAATCTTTTTCCATGTGTTTCAATACTATCTATATCCCTTAAATTACTTTGTCCGGGAAAACTGCCTACAAATGCAGGACTACTTTCAGTCATGCTCTTTACATGATCACTTAGTTCAGTAAAGGTAAGTGTGCCGAACTTCTGATTTAAAGGATTGTTTGTCAATGCTAAAGGAGATTCCCAATGTCCCGCTGAACCTAATGAATTATAAGTGTGTATTTTAACAAGTACATTAGATCCTGCTGAAATATCATTGTTAAATTGAACAATAACATTTCCGTTGGATTCAGATACACTATAAGTATCAGCCAAAATTTTAGCATTATTAACAAAAACTTCTATCACATAATCTGATAAAACAGGCTTAAATGATTCAAGTTTAATTATAGCAGTATCAACTTCTAGTGTTTTAAATTCAAGTATAGGTATGCTATATTCGTTAGCGACCTGCCATGCATTTTTATAAACATCACCATCTTCGTGTGCGTATTTTACAAATGCATTGCTTGTTTTTACAGTAGAACCTGTGTTAAGAGTAATTACTTCATTGTTTAAATAATCTTCAAAAGTAAACCCACCTATACCTTGATTAGCATAATTTACAAAAATATTTAGAATAGGATCAAGATATGTGCCTACTTCATATCCCAAAATCTTATTACCAGCAAAACTAGTAGATTCAAAACTATTACCGTCATTATCAAATAAATCAAATAACGGTGCTTCATTTAGTGAGTTATGATTCTGGCCCTGCGTCCATTCCGATCCGTTAAACCACCAGTTAGTTGATTTATATTTTACACCTTGATTAACAGAACAACAGATACCTGCCTGTGCTTCATATACTTCATTTAATTCTAAACGTTTTTTACCGTTTATATAGATAAAGTTAACTTCGTATATCTTATTTCTAACCTGCTCACCTGTATCAGCAACAAATATAACACGTTGACCTTGTTCTAACCTTACTTGATCTGCAATGTGTCCTATACTTCCTTCTACTAGACTAAATGCATCTGTTATGTAGTCATCAATCAAATCAACGTTAGGAATACCTTGCGTTCCGAAATTAAACAATGTCAGATCTGCTTTAAATTCAATAATAGGTCTTTTAGCACGCTTATCATTAGGATAAACAGGAACTAAGTTATTAGCCTCAGCACTCTTTGTTATTACATCTCTGTGAACCCATCTATTGTATCGTGTCCAAGGATTTAAATCCCTGCTACCTCTGTTTATTGTAATATATTCTGGATTGACGGGCAGAGCGCTGTAATTGTCGAAAGGGTATACATCAAAAGGACTAGCATCAAAGTTTTCGTCGTATATTTCACTTAGGTTATCGGTTGTCACAAGACTAGCAACATCTATTAACCGAATTGCATGTCCAACACCTTCAACAAAAAATTCTTTATCTATATAGGAAGCAGGTGTTACTGTACCTCCGAACCTAATTTTCATACCGTTCGTAAGTTCTACACCTGTACCAGATGTATATGATTGCTTTCCTACTATTTCATCATCAACATTAATAATACTATCTTCTGCGATATTTCTTACAGCGATAAGTCCTTTGGCAAGACTAGATGCATCTGCTGCATAATACAATGTGTCAGGTGTATCATCGTCTATCATCATTGTAACTACACCGCTGCTGATGCCATTATTGTTGATGTTAACATTATACGCATCGCTGCTACCCAGACTAGGTTGTGTTTTAATAAAAAACTTGTAAACAGAACTTACGTTAAAATTGTATGTATTACCCCTATATAGTATTAGTAGAGGATCTTCTGTTACACCATTAGGTGTGAATACAAAACTAGTTTCACTATCATTGTCAGATACTGTAAATGTGCTAGTCGAATTTAGTTGTGTTCCGGTAATTGTTACTGTGTCGGCTCCATTGACTAACCAGTAATATTCTTGATAATTTACAAACTTGTCAAGATCAATATGCGGATTATATGAAGCAAAATGTGACCTGTATAACTTGTCAAAGTTACTGATATTTCCATTATTAAAACTTATTGTATTCGATAAATCATCTATACCGATTACATCATTTACAGCATCTGAATTATTCTTAATAACTAGAGCAGGTTCGAGTTGATAATCACGACGTAACTGGCTAGTCTCTGTCAAATAATTGTCAGTATTTTTATAGTTAGGGACTAGTTTTGATCCTATATAACCGTCAATACGCTCTAGGCTAGGTGGCTGTATGAGTTGATCAATTGTACTTGATAAAAACTTACTGTTTTTTTCCGATCTAATAAATTCAGGTAAAAGATTAACAGATTTAATACTTTTTTCAGCCATATTATGTTCCGCTTGTATTGACTATACTTGTTGTGTTCAATTGATTAGCCGTAATGGCATCGATAATATCAATGTCATCTGCACTAATATCATTAATAAAAATCTCATTACTTAGACAACTTACTTCATATAAACTACCGAAATTACTTGCACGTGGTACAATTATAAAATTAGTAATGTCCGGAGTTAATAAATTCATAACATAAGCAGACAATTCACTAAAATAAAATGGTTGTCCGAAGTCCCAATTATCTAAATTGAAAAAATCTGTAATGGCCAAAAGTATTCTACTTTTAATTTCGTTATCGCTACTTGTTCTTGCAGGATTTTTTACTGCCTTAAAAGTTGCCTGTAGGCTAATAGGGGCTTTTTTACCGAATAATACTTTATATTTGACAGGTTGAAATACAATCTCGTCACTTATAGTTTTGATAGGTTCAAGTATACCAGTATAACTTTGCTCTAAACTAGTGCTCGTAGGGGGTAAAGGCTCACTACCTAGACCAGTTTGTAACCATGTTCTATACTCCGTATCATAAGAACGTGTTAGCAGATATATGTCAATTAGATTACTCTTACCTGGGTCTATTCTACGGTCTTCGCTGCTATTATGCTCATACTGAAACTTAATATCAGATCTACCTGGATATGCAAAATAATCCGGTTCATATACCCAGTCAGTACCATCATAACTATTAACTACATCGAAACTATCATCATAAAAATAGTAAAGTTGATTTGTCAATGTACCAGTAGGAACATTATCCGGTGTTGAATAAGCAAGTATCTGATCTCTATCAATTAAATTATACCTAATACCATCTTCAGATTTTTGAAAATAAACAAACTTATCTAATTGCCAGTTGCTATCTGCTCCTACAACTGTGCCAGTAGATTCAGGTTTAACAATGTTGATAAAAGCATCAGGATCATCTAATTCGCCTAGATTATTTTTTTCATATAAACTTACAACAACTTTTTTAGGATCTACATAACCATCTTCCTCTACAATATTATCATCAACTTGCCATATATAATCTTTTTCTAATGAACCAGTTGTGATAGGATCTTCATTTACGCTGAGCACAGTGATCCTATCCTTTACCACAGTATTAGAAACGAAATCATAATTAACACTGTTTCTGTCTATAAAGAACGCAGTTTCTTGTTCACTTTCAAAAACTACATCAAGATATCTACTTCGTACTCTATAGTTTTTACCTGTCCAGGTAAATGCTATTAACCAACTTGCATCAGAATTACTATCATCAAGACTGCCTTGATTAACCAGACTAAACGGATTGACTAGGTCTAGATTACTGTCAAGAATAATTTGCCATTCTCTATTAACCTGACTAAATGTAATACCGAAGTTTCTCTGTGCTAAACATAGATTCACTAACTCATTTTCAAATTGCAGAGACAATACATTAATAAACTTAGGAATAATTTCATAAGGAATAGCACCAGTAGATACATATGTACTCAATGTAATAGGTCCTGTACCATCGTCTAACACACCTGCTCCGGTATTACTACCATCGCCTACTACCTGTACAACCTTTGCCCATATATAATTTTTAGTAGTATTACTTTTATTAAGAACTATTTTTCCTGTTGCAGAAAAATACTTGTTAGTAGGCGGTATGAACTTTATTAATGCACCAGGTAGAAAATATTTTAAATTATTGCTTGTAAATGTGCCTACACTGTAAGCAACATTATCTACATCTTCTAAATACCCTTTAGCCTGATTAAGGACAGGAGCGTTCCAAGTTAGTGAAAGTGTTTCTAGGTTAGGTCTAGAATATTTGTCTAAGTAAAAAGATCTTAGTGTGGGAGAACTAACAACAGGTTCTACAAGTGTTTTAATAAATCCTAATATACCATTTCTATTATTAGATTGAAATTCAAATGTCTGTTCAGATGTCTTTTTATATAACATGCCATCTGATGCAAATATGTTTGTCTTACTGTATTTGCCGCTAACATCACTTAATTCAAAATACTTACTAACACCGCTGCTTACTCTGTTTACACTTTTAACTTTGATAATATCACTACCTAAAGTTAATGGAGCAATATTATAATCCTCGGCAGTTACCATTCTATTTTGTACATAGAATGATTGAGGTGCTTTGTTCTGTATGCTAACATTACTTTCTGTACTAGAACTATTGTTAATTGTATATTGTAGAGCAAATGTTAATGTTAGTATGTGATTTTGTCCAGCCTTACTTACATAAGGAACTTCAACAACAATACCATTCATCTGCTCAGGCTTAATTGTGTAGGTAAAACCATTGCTTTGTCTATAGAATAATCTAAATGATCCTTTAGGTAAGTTACCAAAATTGCCATCAGCAAAGTTTAAATCAATTTGATCTTGATCTCTTGTGCTTACTGAGAATATATCACGTTCATTATTTTTCAAACTATTATAGATAACATTGTTTCCTACAACATCAGGAACCTTAGTCCATAATGTTTCATACTCTCCATCCGCACTTAATTTCCATAACCATACATCAGTTTGATTAATGTTATTAGCATTAATACCGATTATCTCATTTGCAACAGGATTATCAATGTTAAAATTGCTAGAAGTCAATTCACCTTGTCTAAAATGCACAAAAAATCCTGTGTTTACACTTCCCGATCCTTGATTATCATTCTTATAAATGAGGCTAAATGTAGAACCGGGTTTAGGTGTTTCTTCGTATACAAATGCCTTGCCTGAAAATGTACAGGGCACTATTTCAAAAGTCATTGCTGTGCCATTAATGTTCTTTAAAAAACTGTACACAGGTACATCTGTGTTTGCACTGTTAATTCTGTACTGTTCAGTCAATATACCATCAATAGTTTCTCTATTATAAGGCTTACCGAAACTGAAACTGCCGCCCATTGCACTGTTTAGAATAGAAATAAACTGTCCGTACCAGTTAGAATTTGTACTGTCGTTCCAACCTACAGTTACATTAGCAAGATTTAAACCATTAGAATCTACCACACTATCAGTTGTACTAACACTGGTTAACTTCAAAAACCCGTTACCAGGTACATTTCTTGATGGTACATAACTGATTAATTGTGCTAATCTTAATATACTGTCCCTACGCTGTGCAGTTTCTATAAAGTTTTCACGGGCATTGAGGTCAATACGAAAACTTAAATTTTGTCCTAAAAAAGCAATAAGGTCAATTAGAGCAATATACTCACTTGATTCAATAAAGTCATTAAAATCTTCAGGATAATTTTCCTGAAGATACTGTATCATTGTGCGTCTTAAGGTTTCAAAATCGTAACTTTGAAAGTCTGCATTGCGAAAAGACTGGTATATTTTCTTCCAATCTTCTGTTACTAATAGTTTTGTTGAACTGGTAGGTATCATGGTGGTATTATTTGATACCGTATTTATTATGGATATAAACTGCTAATATTATTGAACAACAAGACCTATCTGCTGATCAAATTGCAGTTTCATATTAGTGCTTTGATCAGTTCCGTTAAGTTGTAGCGTTATTTCTAATACATAACCCTGATCATATTCAGTTAGATCTAACTGTGTAGGGGTTACCCTAGGGTCACTTGTACAGATATTTGTTATATCTTCTTGCAGTAATGTCCTAGTTTCTTCTGTTAGAGGTTCCATGATAAGGTCCCATATCACACTTCCGAACGTAGGATTCATTACTCTTTCACCTTTTCGTGTACGAAAATGATTGAGAATATCCTGTTTGATTAGGTCGAAATCATATAACCGTACACTTTGATCAGCATTGGCAATAGTGCTAAAGCCCTTGTAAAAATGGCTTCGTTTAACGGGTTGATTTACTATTACCCTACTATTGTTAATAACTTGTGATTTATACGGCATAAGAATATTTATGAATTAGCACTGCCTGTTAAAATGTCAGTATTGGTAGAACTAAACTTTTCTTTGTCATAATTTTCATGTTGAGGCCATGGCTCATGTGTAGGTGCCCTCTGCATAATACTTAACAAATCATCAGTTACATAAAACTTACCGTTACTCCACCCCACTGTTTTATCTCGGTTAGGTAATTTGTAAATTTTAAGTTTAATAGGATCTTCAGGAGTAGTTGCAGCAGTTGCCTGTGCGGCAGTGGGTCCGTTCATATGTATTTGATTAGCAGTTTCTAAATGACTGCCTACAGAAACAATGTTTGTATTTGCGTTAGCACTAAAATTATTATTTTTTCCTGCTATTATGTTGTTAGAGTTTGTAGTGGTATGATAGAAAGAGTCATTTACTCTAACGTGCATATCAGATTCTGCCTTAAGTTTTAGGTCTGTTTTTGCAATAATACCTAAATTGTTAAAACTCAGTTTTCCTTCTTTATTCACTATTAGAGTAAAATCTGTTTCAACATTTACATTTACACTGTTACCTACACTAACATTTAAGTTGCGTAGTGCTTCTAAATTTATATCTCTATCTGCTCTAAAATTAAAGTCTGCCTCAGTTCTTATGCTTACACTATCTTTAGCATAGATATCAATCTTACCGTCACTGGTCATTTCAATCCATGCTGTGCCTCTACTGTTAGCAATATAGATCAAGTCCTGGCTGTTATGTAATAAAATTTGATGACCTGTTCTAGTTCGTATTCTAACTAGTTCATTTTCACCATCTTGATCTCCATCGTCCATAACAAAGGTAGTGCCACCTAATCTACTTACAGGAAACTGTCTGTTACCCGTATATCCTAACTTACCTTTTTTGCCATCAGGGTCTACTGGTCCAGGTGTGCTAATGCCGAATACCATACTAGGTATTTCCCTACGACTACTACTAGATGTAATACCTCTCGCAGTATCTAATAGTAAACCCTGTGCTAGTAACCTGTCTGCAAATGGATGCACTGCTTTAGGTATGCGGCTAGGATCTTTCAATACATTTAATGTTTGACTACCTCTATGTATCTCAGCCACAGGCACATTTGTAGTACCGTATTTCCTAATCTGCTCCTGTGTCATATTAGATGCTAGGCTGGCTGCTATCCCAGGAACCATGTTATTCTGAAACTCGTCAGACACACAACCTATCCAGTATCCTTGATTAGGGTCACCTTCAATAAAAATTACTAAAACAGTAGTTCCTATGTCAGGAGGAACCATCCACATACCATAACTTTTTTGTACATCATTAAAGTCACTGCTATTGTTACCTTCAAACTTGATACTAGTGACTCCATAAAAAGGACTAAGATATCTAACAGGATGTGTTAAACTTTGTAAATCATCCGGAATGGCCTGACTTTTTCTAAGCACAACTTCAAGCAATCCCATTCTAGTAGGATCTAAGTTGTTAGCGATTTCAGCAAGATAGGGACCTGATGAATTAAACCTGCTGCCTGTTCTTTGTTCTACTTTCATATTAAGAATTAATTAATTTTGTCAATGGACTTTGTGCCTTACTGCCGAAATTTACACTGAGAGATGTGCTTAGATCTGCGCTATTAACTGCGCCCGAATTTCTCAACTTTGTTTCCTTACTGCTTGTGTCATTTGTTAAAATACTTAATGCTTGATCACTGCTTATTACAGAATCAACTGTACTCTTAGCAGAATTTTGACTGGTTAACGGATTAACAAACCGACTAGATTGCTGTAATAAATTTATTGTGTTAGATCTATCAACACCTGTTAAACTTGTAGGCGTTACCACACCATAGGCGTTTGCTAAACTTGCACCGCCACCTAACTGCATAATATCTGCCAGATCAACTGTGTTAATTTCAGCAGCAGGTGCTCTTTGTGCAGGAGCATATGGAGGAATGTTTACAAGGTTAGCAACAGGAATATTGTTTACTGCCAGACCTTTTTCTGCTGCTGCTTTAGGATCTACTCCATCAGGAAATACCTTAGCCAATGCACCTAACTGTAACAATGCTAGAGGACTACCGGATTGTAATTGTTCAGGACTAATACATAGTTTATTAGCCAGTTCGCTGATACCCATGCCTACAGCACTGGTAGCATTTGTTATAGCAGCATTAATTTCTTGTGCAGTTTTAGCAATAGGGCTAGTTAATTGATTTACACCTTGCTGTATCTGCCCTGCCACAGCATTTATTCCCTGTGCCAAAGGTGCTGTAATACTGTTTACAACCTGAGCACCTAACTGATTCAGCCTGCTTAATTCTGATATAGCAGACTGTATCTGTCCGAAAATATTAATACCTATGCAAGGATCTCTCGGTCTAGCAACGGCCTTAGTAATATCTCTTACAGGAATAGTTTTAGGATCAGGTTCAACAAGAAAACTATCTTCAGGCCTAGTTTCTTCAATTGTAGAATCAGGCAGTATTTGTCCTGGAAGTCTTGTAATTTGTATACGTTGTTTAAACATACCATCAACAAACATGTGAGTGACTTCTCTAATCCAGAATATTCCGCCGAACTGTGCTTTGTTACTATCAAATATATAAGCACCGTTAGGACCTATATCAACAGGGTTCCTAAAATTAATCTTAATGAATACCTGTTCAGTGAGATAATTCATCTCACCTTCAGTGGTAAATCTATTATCTTTTTTGTAAACTTCATTAAATGAATTGCCGTGACCGCTGGTTCCTAGATATAGCGGATCTCCTATAATTTCTATTTCACCGTTAATACCGTTTACTACAGAATTAATAATACTTTCATGAAGTTGTTTAGCCATAACATCAAATGCACTAAGACCAGGAGGACCAGCATTCGGTGTATTGCCAACATGTGTCTGTAACGAAGGCTGTACTAGACGTTGACTAGTTCCTGCTCTATCTTTTTTAGCATTTTCTACATCTGTTCCTCGCTCTTTTACACGATTTTTAGCATCCTGAGCAAGACTGTTTTTATTCTCATCAAAATTAGACTGTCCTTTAAACACACTAATATTTTCAAATACTAGATGTTTATAATCTAATTTCATACTAATTAGATCTGAATTATTTCCTGTGTAAACATAATTGTATTCTCTTAAAATACGATCTTCTAGATCTTCTGCGGGCCACTTTTGTGCTGAAAAGCCAGGAATCTTTGTATAATGAACTGCATAAGGAACTACAATGTACGTATATTCTGTATAATTCTTATTAGAGACAGGGTCAATTTTAGGTTTGAGTTTAGTTCTAGGATGAATCATAAACCAATCAACCATACCGTTTTGAGGAATTTCTCCTTGATGCATCTTTTCTAGTAAACGTCTACCGTATTCACTGTCACGAATTACTGCTTCAATAACAGAAGTAACATTAGTATTTTCATTGAATACACTAACACTAGATTGATTCTCCCCTTCTTTGACTCTACCGGTATCATCTACTCTGTTAGGATCGCCTGCATCAATACCTCTAGGTAACACATAATCTTTGCCTGGGGTTTTTAATTTAGATTTTGAAAAATAATTGTCTTTTACTGTAAGATCTATATCACCTTTACTATCCACATCAGCAAACAGTATTTCGTAACTGTCAGATTCTGCTGCTGCTTCTTTATCTTTACTGGTGTTATTATTTTTCTTTACCTGTTCATTAAGATTTTTAGTTAGATTACCGAGTACTTCACCTACCGTGTTACCCTGAACACTAACCGGTATTTTTAATTTGTTAGGATTACCGAAGGCGCTCTCATGAAACGGAAATCCTTTACAGGCATATTTTGTACCACGTTCTGTAAATTCTTGTTGAATGTCGTTAAATCTAACTACAAAGTATCTATCAGAAAAATCAATAGTTTCCGGTTCTGTAATATCTAAGCCATCAGGATATCCCTTAAATTCTATTTTAAATAAGAAAGGAGTTCCTATAGGACTTATATAACCTGCGCCTACACTGGCAACATGTAATGCTTCGATAAATCCGTTTATACTATAAGGTTCAAATACATCAAAACTTATTGTTTGCCCCAGTGTAGCACCTAGAGCATATGTTGAAATAGTTTTTATCTCAATATTATTGATATACATATCGAAACGACCGGGACTTTTTAAATTAAAGTCTCTGACAATATCCCCTGCTTCTTTCGCAGATATTATTGTTGTAGTCGACTGCCCTAATTCGTTTTCATTAATAGTTTGTCTTGTTACATCTACAGATGCACTAGCCCGTAGTTCATTAATATCTTTGCCTGCTGAACTGAGTACTATTAAATCAAGTTGGTCAGTACTTACTTTCCAACTGTCAACATTATCTAGTTTTTCTTGACTGAGTGCTGCTAGAGTAATGTTATAGGTATAAGATCGATATTTGTCTAATACATTGCCCTTAATAAAATCAGGAATAGGATCACTAGGCAATCTGGTGCTAGTTACTGTAACAGCCTCAGTTTTTCTTTCAACTTCTTCAGCCATGTTATATACCGATATCCCTACGCAGAGTAGATAACTTAGGCAAGTATATTCTTAACCCTGCCTTAAAATCAAACACCGGATCTTTAATTACATTTTTATTGCGTTGAGCAAATACCCACCATAAATTAACATCGCTATATAAGTCAAAGGCCAACAAATCAGGCCTATATTCATATTCTTTTGTTACACTATAGTACACATCATCAGTTTGAAACTCAAAATCACGATGCGTCATTACATCTAAGTAATTAGGCGTGGCTGATGTAGCATAATAAGGACTAGTTTTAGAATATACAGCCATTATAGATACCCTTTCTTCCTATGATCTTCTGTATTGTTTAACCATTTATCAACACTGTGATTCTTAATTTCATTTCTGCTATACATAATAATAGCACCTAATGTAATTGTACTAAGAGTAGGCACAGCATTTAACCCATAACCATTAATTAATTTATTAGTGAAATAATCAACTCCTTCAGGCAGATCTATTCTAAAATTTGTTATAGCAATAGGCACATTTTCTAACATAAATTGTCCATAAGCAAACAATCGACAAACTGGCGGCGGACTGCCTGCATTAAGATCCTTGCCCACACGCATTTTAGTCAATGCTTTCAGCAGATGAACAGTTGCTAGATAATTCTGTGCTTCTTCTGTATTCTGCACAGTAAACTTACCTGATATATTAAGCGGACCTACACTAGATCTTGCGTAAAATGCCTGCTGATAATTGCTGTGTACAGTTTGTATAGGACTGTAGTCTGCCTTATTTTCGTAGTTAATTTGTGGTGTGTAGGGAAAAACTATTCCACCGAAATGACTTAGTCTAGTATCAACTGTGGTATATCCTGTTAGATAACTAGAAGGTACCTTGATACGCACACGCATGTCAGGCTGTCTGGCGCTGATCTGAGGACTGGTTATGTTTACCTGTGCAACATTTACCTGCGGACGTTCTGCTCCCGGGGCTACGAAATTGAAAATATTTTTTACAGACTGAAAACCGCTAGAGAAAGCAGAGCCTACTCTGTCAACTATTCCGCTAGGTCCTAAAACATCCGAATCAGCCATAAATATATTTCCCTTTACCTTATTTAATATTTAAATAAACTACGCACTTAACAGACGGTTGACATTTGATTTTTTCATGTTATACTGTAACAAAGGATATAAAAAACATAATGACAACAGGATTAATAACAACAAGAAAAGTAAAATACCTAAATAACAGAGATCTATTAGCAGAGATACACAAGAGTAAGTGCAGTTTTTCCAGTTTTGTCAAACCCGATTATCAACAATACGACATCATATTAACCAGTTTAACCAAGGTTAACATCAGAACAATAGCGGAAGCCAAGCGTAATCGTGCCAAACGATTAGGCATACAGGCGTTTATTGCCGCAAGAAATAACGGGGATAAAAAAATAAAACTGGCAGAATGCACTCCGGATTATAAATCAATAGCAAAAACAGATGTTATTATTCGTATAATGACATTTGATCATGTTCCTCTTGCACCGGGCAGAAAGAAAACTACCAAAACCACAGCCGATAGTCATGAAAAAGTAAACTTTCCTCCCTTTCAACATTGGAAGTTCAATGATAATGAAGAACTTGTCTGTGTGGGTAAGAGCCACTGGCGTGGAGGCATGAAGACTGGCAAGTTTAATAAGGAACATGGACGTATCACCGAAGGTCTAGGACGTATGTTCATTAAACTTTCAGAACGTTATGCACAACGATCTAACTGGAGAGGCTATACCTATATTGACGAAATGAAGGGACAGGCTATTCTGCAACTTAGCCAAATTGGTCTACAGTTTGATGAAAGTAAATCAGAAAATCCATTTGCCTATTATACAGCCGCAGTAACAAACTCATTTACACGTATACTAAACATTGAAAAGAAAAATCAAAATATTCGCGATGACATGTTGGAAGAAGCAGGATTAACACCCAGTTCAACTCGTCAAAACGCACATGAATACGCAGAGGAAACTGCAAGACAGGCAGAACTTTATAAACAAATACGTATGCCTAAGAGCGAAGATGGTGAAGTTTCGGAAGAAGAATCGGACATTGAGGAACAAACAGAGACTTGACTTATTGTTCTAGAACATATACAATTTAAAGAGGAGAACTTTATATGAACCTTTTTAAAAAGGTAGCGTGTTTTACGGATATTCACTTCGGCCTAAAGTCAAACAGTTCTACACATCTTAAAGATTGTGAAGACTTTGTAGATTGGTTTATAGACACTGCTCAGGCTAATGGTTGTGAAACCGGAATCTTTCTAGGAGACTGGAGTCATAACCGTAATAGTCTTAACCTAATCACACTAGATACTAGCCTAAGATGCTTAGAAAAACTGGGAGCAGCATTTGAACAGTTTATATGGTTTCCAGGAAATCACGATCTGTTCTACAAAGACAAACGTAATATCCATAGTAGTGCGTTCGGACGCCATATTCCTGGCGTTACTGTCGTAGACTCTGTCACCACTCTAGGCGATGTTACACTTGTTCCTTGGCTAGTAGGTGATGAGTGGAAGTCTATGAAATCTGTCAAGAGCAAATACATATTCGGACACTTTGAACTGCCTCAGTTTATGATGAATGCCATGGTGCAAATGCCTGATCATGGTGAATTACAATCACAAGACCTTAAAGGTCCGGATTATGTGTTCAGCGGACATTTTCATAAACGTCAAAACAAAAACAATATATGGTATATAGGCAATGCCTTTCCTCATAACTTCGCAGATAATTGGGATGATGAGCGAGGCATGATGATTTTAGAATGGGGTGGCGAGCCTGAGTTTGTAGACTGGGCAGATTGCCCTAAGTATAGAGTAGTTAAACTTAGTGATTTGATTGATGATCCGGATCGTATTATCAAATCTAAAATGCACTTAAAGGTAATATTAGACGTGGATATCAGTTTCGAAGAAGCAAACTTCATCAAAGAAAACTTTGTAGCACAGTATAATATCCGTGAAATCAGTTTGGTGCAGGATAAAAACAATTTAGACAACGGGTTCGATGATAATATAGATACAAAGTTTGAAAGTGTGGATCAAATTGTAATAGAACAGTTAATCAATATTGATTCAGCACAGATAAACAAAAATACATTACTAGAAATATATAAAAATCTATGATCATTGATAGTTTTATTTTCTTCAACGAGTACGAAATATTAGAAGGCAGGCTAGAATATCTCTATCCTCATGTAGATTATTTTGTAATTGTTGAATCAAATATGACTTTTAGCGGTAAGCCTAAACCTATGTATTACATGCAGAACATGCCTAGGTTTAAACCTTATCTTGACAAAATATTATATTTCCCATATATTACAAGAGCAGAACGATACGACTATAGCAGGTTGCCTACACATGATAGGGACTACGAAACAGGTCCTTGGGCTGCTGAACATGCACAGCGTAGACACATGGCGGCTTGTATAGACCTGTTCAAGGATGAAGACATTATAATGTTTAGTGATGTAGATGAAATACCTCATAAGGATTGTATTCCAATCATACAACATAGTCTTAACAATGGTATTCATGCACTGACAATAGAACAGGATCACTTTTCTTATAACTTTAGACAGAAACAGGTTATACCTATTAGAGGAACCACAGTTAGTAAAATAAGTTTTGCTAAACAGCGTGATCCTCAAGAACAGCGTAATGAAAAATACGGATATCAATTCATTGCTAGGGGAGGATGGCATCTAAGTTATTGGGGAGATACTGAAAAAATCAAGTATAAAATAGAATCATTCAGTCATATGGAACTGGATAGAGATGAATTTAAAAATCCTGTACATATAAAGGAACGTATTAGATTGGGCAAGGATTTATTCAATAGAGAGAACCCTTATGTATCAGTAGATCCTTCAGAGATACCAGAGGATGTAATGAGAATTTTTGGCAAATATAACGACTACTTAATCAAGGCAAATGTTTAAAATAAAAACACTGACAGTAAAGAACTTCATGAGCGTGGGCAATCAAACCCAGGCTGTAGATTTTAGCAAACAAAATCTTACCCTTGTGCTAGGATCTAACCTAGACCTAGGCGGTGATGACACAGGATCACGTAATGGCACAGGTAAAACTACGATTATTAATGCTCTAAGTTATGGCCTATACGGACAGGCACTGACTAACATACGAAAAGAAAATCTTATCAATAAGACAAACGGTAAGAACATGCTGGTCACTGTGGAGTTCGAGAAAGGTAAGAATAGTTATCGCATTGAAAGAGGACGAAAACCCAATGTTTTAAAAATGTTTGTTAATAATAACGAACTAAAAACAGAAGACAGCGATGACGAAAGCCAAGGTGATAGTAGAGAAACACAAAAAAGTATAGAAGACATGCTAGAGATTAGCCATACCATGTTCAAACATCTCGTGGCCTTGAACACTTATACAGAACCTTTTCTATCAATGAAGGCTGCGGATCAGCGTGAAGTGATTGAACAACTGTTAGGTATTACTCTGCTAAGTGAAAAAGCAGAAACATTAAAAAACCTAATCAAAGATACTAAAGATCAAATACAACAAGAGAGCACAAGAATAGATGCTGTAAAGAACGCTAATGAAAATGTGCAGAAAAGCATAGACAGTCTGAAGATTAAATCAGCAGCCTGGGATACAAAACATCAACAAGAACTAGAAAACCTCGGTAAGGCCATTGTCAACCTAGAATCTGTAGACATCGAAGCAGAATTACAGGCACACTCATCACTTAAAATATGGTTGGATAATAGCGCAAAGTTATCTGGACTAAGAAAACAGCAGGCTACACTAGAGACTGCTATGGGTCAAGCAGAAAAGACTGTTAAAAAATACACAGCAGAAGTAGAAAAGTTGCTAGATCATAAGTGTCATGCCTGTGGACATGAACTTCATGACAGTCTACACGAGGCCATGCTAGCCGAAGCACTACAGTATAAAGTAGAAGCCGAAACATATGCTCTAAAAGTAGTAGAGGATTACGGACTTGTAGTAAATGAGATTGAAAAAATAGGCAAGCAGGGTCCAAGACCAGATACATTCTACGATACTGAAGCAGAAGCATTGGCACATAGAAGCAACCTTGCTAACTTAGAAAAGTCTTTACTAGATAAAGCAGATACACGCAACCCATATGAAGAACAGGTCGCAGAATTGACTACAACTGCTATACAAGAAATAGACTGGACTGCGGTAAACGAACTTACTAAGTTAAAAGACCATCAAGAATTCTTGTTGAAATTGTTAACAAATAAAGATAGTTTCGTACGAAAGCGTATTATTGATCAAAACCTAAGTTATCTTAACAAGCGTCTTGGCTACTATATTGATAGACTAGGTTTACCGCATAAGGTTCTTTTTCAAAACGACCTATCAGTAGAGATTACACAGTTAGGACAGGAACTAGACTTTGATAACCTAAGTAGAGGCGAACGAAACAGGCTAATATTAAGTATGAGTTTTGCCTTCAGAGATGTATGGGAAGGCTTATATCAAAGTATAAATCTGCTGTTCATCGATGAACTTATCGATTCGGGCATGGATTCAGCAGGTGTAGAATCAGCACTAGCTATGTTAAAAAAGATTGGAAGAGAGCGCAGTAAGAACATTTACCTAATCAGTCATAAAGATGAACTGATAGGCAGAGTAAACAACGTATTGAGAGTTATAAAAGAAAATGGATTCACCAGTTATTCCAACGACGTCGACTACGTTGAGTGAAAACTTAAAAATATATAATGAATTGTATTCAGAATATATTAGTCTAGCCGTAGATTTGCATAATTATCATAGAACTTTTCAAACTCATTACGGTTATAGAACCTGCCAGGGAGTTAAAAAAAGCGGAAGGCGTATTAATGTGGTCTTAAAAAAACTACAGAAAATTGCTAGAGTGATATATCTACAACATAAAAAAGCCAACCCGTTAAAGAGGGGGCCTAAAGGGAAAAAGAATGGAAACAACAACAGCACAACTAAAAAAACTATTTGAAGAATTTACAAAAGAAGATGAAAAATTTACCAGCGGTAATGCTGCTGCAGGAACTCGTGCTCGCAAGGCTTTGGCAGAAATGTCTAAGGTTATTAAGAGCAGACGCAATGAAATTACAGCAGAAAAGGCTGCTCGTAAGGAAGCCAAAACTGCAAAATGATCAATGACATGGTCATATGAAGGTAGAATTATAGAAGAATTACCCGAGGACTGTATTGGTTTTGTGTACCTTATCACTAATACAGTCACAGGCAAAAAATATATAGGCAAAAAACTTAGCAAGTTTTCAAAAACAACATACAAAGTAATAAAATTAAAAAACGGCAACAAGAAAAAGAAACGCATCAAATCAAAAATAGACTCAGACTGGCAGACATATTACGGCTCAAACGATCAACTTAATCAAGATGTAGCAGCATTAGGCCTAGATAAATTTATAAGAGAAATACTATACTTTTGTAAAAGTAAAGCAGAATGCAGTTATGTCGAGGCACGCGAACAATTCACAAGAAAAGTATTAGAATCAGACGAATATTATAACGGACAGATATCTGTTCGTGTACATGGCTCACATATCAAAGGCAAATTACTCGGTTAACGGCTAGCGCAGGCTAACTTCATGCGCCCTAAACCTGGACTCCGTGTCGCAGGGATGGAATCGTCGCCGGAACGATAACTCGACCACTACCCTTAAAGGATGAAGATCACAAACTGCCGTGATTTGGTTGTTTGAACAGGATATAAAGGCTAAAAGACGCTGATTTTTTTCAGCACGTCTTACACATATGATAGCGTATACGTGTAAGACCGCCGTTGTAACGAAGACGGGACGAGTAGGTACCGGACAACCGCCTACACTATGTAACATAAAGAAAGCATTTAACAGTTAAATGTCATCTTTATAGCGCATTATAGTCCTAACGCTGTGTGACTATGCTACTCAGATGATGCATAACTTCGCCCTGTCTGGGCGAAGTGTGACCACTTTATCTAGATGATACTAAAACATCTGCGATGAAATAAATGCGATGAGTGAAACGAAGAGCAAACGAACGCAGTTCGTTTCACTTATATAAATAAATCAAAGACTATTCCTGAGGTAAAAGGTATGAAAATTTCTGAATTAATCGAAAATACAGAGCAGGTAAACGAGTTAGGTATGACTCCTATGGGTATAGGGCAACGTATGGCTACAGGTGCTCTGGCAAAACTGGGATCAACTACGGCTGCGGCTAATCTAGATGTAGGTAAGAGAGCGAACGAACTTAATACAACATTTAGACAATGGGCTCTACGTTCAGGAATTAATCTAGGGAGTGTGCCTCAAAAAGATATTCAGACATTTATGAAGCAGCAGGGTTTACCCGGTATGCCTATGCGTCAAAGCATTTATGACCTAAATGATAAAGCCACTAACAGTGCATTATGGAAGGCAGTTGCTCAGAATGCGTATAAGAGTAGTGGCAGTGCGGCTACAAGTGCTCCGCTAGGACAAAAATATAATGTAGGCAGCGGCTCTAGTAGTAGTGGCAGTGCTGATATACTTAATCAAATACAAGGCATGCTGGGCAGTCTAACACCTCAACAACGTGCTAAACTAAAAACAGCACTTTAAAAGAAAGGTAATCCACTCTTTTGAGTAGTCTCTAAGTTTTCTGTAATAATCTCTGCGATTATTTCTCTATCTATGATGTCAAGTTGATAGATCTGCTCCATAGTTAAGGAGCCTCGCATAAACCATCCTATCTTAAACAATTCTTTTTTATAGGCTTTTGACTCTCGGTCTAACTTTTCTACTTCTTTTTCTATCTGTTCATTAGAAAGAGTCAAAAGCCTCATGCGAAAAAATCAGATTCATTAAAGTTTAAGGGTATAGTATACTTGGCAGGAGCACCTGCTGCCTGTTGTTCCAGTGTAGATTCAAATTCTAAAGGCTTGAGATCATTGTGCTTCTTAAGTTCAGCAAGATGATTCTGTATTATATCAAATATGGCCTTGTCTACATTTTCAATAAATTCTGCTATAACTTTTTTATCAGTAACTTCTGCATCCTCTGATAGTATTCTATCTATGCTGTCTACCATTAGTTCTGTGGTAATGTTAGTTAACATCTTAAAACTTTGATTAACATAGGCCATCTTTTTCTCATCACTGAGTTTATCGTCATTTACAACCTGTAGTATTTTCTGTGTCTCAAAGGTTTTTATACTCATCTGTGTCATATGTCTATATGTCAAGGGTTTAACAAAGACAACAAGACTTTCATTGATTATGACCTGTTCTATCCAATAATTCTGACTTTGTTGTTCTAATACCTGTCTTAGGTCTAGGTCGTAATCTACTTCTTCATCAGTATCCGGGACTGTATGTTTGAAAGGCATCTTCTCACCGTAGGTTGCTAGACGTATAGCAACTAGAATTGTGTCTAGGTCCAGGGTAGGACACTTCCAAGCATCCTTGATATTAGGCAAACAACTTTGTATAACATCCACAATACCCTGCCCGTTCATTAGAGCGTCCGGAGTTTTAAACATTAATTCATCTTTGGCTGTCATGGAATATACAGGTAACTCTGAATTTTCCGGCATGTCTATGCTGCCCGGAGGCCAATATTGCCCGTTACTGGGTAATCTAATATAGATTTTAGGCTGACGCATCCATTGACTCAGCGGATTATTCTTGATTTTGGGTTGAAACTGCTGCATATAGTCTCCGATAAATAAGTTTTAGACCTTGGTAAAATATTTATATACCTAGATTATACCGGAACATAAACTATGTCAGCAGCAACAGAAGCCACGTTAGAAGAATTATTATACGTCGCTAGATCGCAGAATACCAATTTGAATAATATTCAACGACTGCTATCCGGCAGCGGTGGAGGTGGTGGCGGTAATGCTGGCGTAGGCAATGCTAGCCGTGACGCTGAACGTAATATAAGATCGATGAGTGCTGCCAGTGCTGCTGCCAGCGCTGCGCTAGGTGCTTTAAAACTTGCTAGTAATCTAGTAGGTGGTATTATAGGCACAGTAGTAGATGTGTTTAAATCTCTAGTAGGTGGTATAACAAAAACAATACAAAACTTAGTACAATTTGGGCAAATGGCAATGATGGGCACAGCAAGACTCAGTGATTTTTATAGTGCTCTAGGTGATTTGCCCTTCTTCATGGGCACAATATTTCGAATGTACTCTGATATTATTCGTGTACGTGAAGCGACTCTAGATTCATTTAGACAAATATCAACATCAGGGGCAACGTTTGGAGGCAGTCTAACTGAGTTTAGAAACACAGCCTTTAGAGCAAGGCTTACCATGCAGGAATTCAGCGAAGCAGTTAGAGGCAGTGCTGAAGCACTAGCCCCCATAGGCACGCAAGAAGGCGCACGTAGGTTCGGCTCTATAGTAGCACAACTAACTAGTGGTGCAATGAGCAATGCCCTATTCGGACTAGGTTATACTGCTAAACAAATAGCAGATGGCACAGGCACGTTCCTCAGTGTAATCGGTGGCATGAATAGAGCAAGAGCAATGAGCGATGCTCAACTGGCTCAAGGTGCAGCGGGATTGTTATTAGAAATAGATTTATTAGCAAAGGCCACAGGCAAGAGCAGAGAAGAAGCAGAAAAAGCACTTAAGGATAAACAATTTCAAGGTGCATTTGAATACTTTACAAACAGTCTAGCAACTGAACAAAAAACTGCGGTAAGGGCTATGATTAGTAGAGTGCAGGAAACTAGCCCTGCACTAGCAGACTTTATTAAACAGTTCTTAATGACAGGTGGTGGTCCTCTAGTAGCAATGAACGATCAGATGAGCGCTCTATTCTCTAGTATAGGCCCAGGACTGCAAGGCCTAGTAGCAGATTTTGCTGCTGCAGGAACACAGACTAAAGATTTAGCAGCGCGAGAAGCAGCATTAGAAATTAATCTAACTCGTGCAGCACGCATGTTTGAAAGTAATGTGGTTACACCGCTAGGCAAATCTGCGTCTTATCTTGCCTTGCTTAACAACCCATTGCTTGCTCACGCAGGTTTGTTTAGTAGAGCGGTACGACAACAGGGAATGTCTGTTGATGAACAGACAAAGATATCTAAGCGTAATGTAGATGAACAAAACAAGGCTGCTAAAGGATCAGCAGCAGCCGCAGCACAGGCTGAATACAACATTAGACAATTCGGACAGGGCATATTTGCCATGGTAGAAAAGTTTATTACCCCTATAGCGCAACAATTAGAAGGTGTTTTAAAACAGTTTGTAGAATTTTTATTACCTACTATTAAAAAAATAATAAATTGGGCTATAGATTCTTTTAACTATATCAGCAAGGCACCTAGTATAGAGGAAGGACTTAGAAGATTTTTTGAAAAAATGTCTCAAGGTTTAGGAAATGCTTGGGACGCAATACAGCCTGCCTGGATTAGAGTTATCAGGCCGGCAATGGAAAAAGTCTTTACAGAATTTGCAAACTTTATGAGACCTTATCTAGTTAAAATGTTAGATGGAATATTAGATACACTTAATGCATGGGCATATAGTATAATAGGGCCTAGGTTCGGTGTTGAAAATCCTGAGTTAAGACAATCAAGACGTAATGTTGAACATCAACAAATGGATTTAGACAGGTTACAAAGATTATATAATTCATATGTAGGTGCGCTAGGAGTTAACGCAACAGAAACAAGAGATGCTCAAAATCAAATTCTTGAAGGTAATAGAAAGTTAGCCGAGTTAAAGCGTATACATGAAGAGACACGAGCTAGAATTAAATCAGGTATAAATCCGGATGTTCCTCCAATTATGAGCCCTGAAGGTGGAAGACATAGCGGAACAATAGGAATGACTGGTAGTTGGTGGGAGAAAGAATCCAAAACCTTAAATGTTCAGGCCGGAGAAACAGTTGCTACACAGGATCAAATCAAACAGATAGTGGACTATGCTAGTCAGAACGGCGGAAATAATGAGTTATCACGCTTAAATACACTAATGGCGCAACTTGTTAAAGAAACTCAGAGAGTAGCAGATAACACTGCTCGCACCCTACAGGCCACAAAGGAACTAAACGGCAACTTATACGCCGCATAAACATATGAGCTGGAAAAAATATTTTACACCGGTTAACACATCAGGATCATTAAGTCCTATAAGCGGCGCAATGGCCACCGGTCCTAATGCCAGTAGAACTAACTATTCCAGTTATTTGCCTGACGTTTATTCAGGTCATCCTAATCGTTTAGAACGTTACGGTCAATATGATACCATGGATTGGGACAGTGAAGTTAATGCTGCCCTTGACATCATAGCAGAATTTTGCACACAGGAAAATACAGAAAACGGAACTCCCTTTCAGGTATTTTTTAAAGAGTCCGCTACGGGCACTGAAATAAGAATTATTAAAAAATATCTACAGCAGTGGACAAAACTTAACAAGTTTCATACTAGGATATTTAAAATAGTGCGTAATGCCTTTAAGTATGGCGATGTATTCTTTGTTAGAGATCCTGAAACACAGAGTTGGTTATACGTTGATCCTGCTAAGGTAGATAAGATTATTGTAAATGAAAGTGAAGGTAAGAAACCTGAACAATATGTTATTCGTGATTGGAACCCTAACCTAGAAAAACTTAATGCTACTGCTATACAACCTAGCAATGTGCATGGAGGTGGTAGTCAATTCGGATCAAGTTACGGCACAGGACAGGGTGGCGCTGGTGGATCACGAGGTATGGTAGGAGCATTTCCTACATCGACAAACGCTAGTAGATTCACACAAAATCAAAATCAATATACTATAGACGCCGAACATGTAATACATCTTTCAATGAGTGAAGGACTTGATAATAACTATCCGTTCGGCAACAGTCTATTAGAAAGTATCTTTAAAGTATTCAAACAAAAAGAACTATTAGAAGATGCTATTATCATCTATCGTGTTCAACGTGCGCCAGAACGTCGTGTATTTTACATTGATGTAGGTAATATGCCCAGTCACTTGGCCATGGCTTTTGTTGAACGTGTTAAGAATGAAGTAAATCAACGTCGTATCCCATCCAGCACAGGCGGTTCACAGACAGTTATAGATGCTGGATACAATCCTCTAAGCATAAATGAGGATTATTTCTTCCCACAAACAGCAGAAGGCAGGGGTAGTAAGGTAGAAATTCTGCCAGGCGGAACTAACCTAGGAGAAATCGATGATCTCAAATACTTTACCAATAAGTTGTTCCGTGCTTTACGCATCCCTAGCAGTTACTTACCTACAGGCCCGGATGATGGAGGCAGCAATTTCAATGACGGAAGAGTGGGAACTGCTTATATACAAGAACTTAGGTTTAACAAATACTGCGAACGATTACAATCTTTAATACATGAAAACTTCGATACAGAATTTAAACTGTATCTAAGGAACAAAGGTATTAATATTGATAACAATATTTTCGATGTTAAATTTAATCCTCCACAAAACTTTGCTGCATATAGACAGGCAGAGATGGACACAGCCCGTGTTAATGTATTCGGAACACTGGTAGAAGTTCCTTTCCTAAGCAAGAGATTAGCTATGAAACGTTTCTTAGGACTATCTGCTGAAGAAATTGCTGAAAACGAAAAGATGTGGAAAGAAGAAAATGTGGATGAAGATGAAGATCTAGCAGCCAGTGCTCAGATGCGTGGCGCTGGTGTCAGTGCTAATGCCATAGGATCTGAACTAGGAGCAGCAGGTGCTAACACCGCAGAACTTCCAGGTGAAGAAGAACCTGTAGCACCTGAAGGTGGCGCTGCCGAGCAGCCTCAAATATAATAAATATTCGTATGCTTTTGAGAGAATTTATCTACGTTAACAGAACATCATCTGATTATTATCAAGATGATAATCGCTATTTGAGTAGCAATGACTCCGATGTATTACGTAGCGGTGATACTAGAAAGGTTCGTCTAACACTACGCATGTTAGGCGAAATACGCAGGGCCAATGAAGCACATCAAAAAGAACGTAGAGAAGAACTAGTTTTAGTAAGAAAGATGTATGCTGCTCCTCCACCCGAAGCAGCACCTCAGATTTAATATAAAATTTGTCAATCAGAGGTAAAACTCTGTCAACTTTAGGTCAAAATGATTCATTTTAGGCCTATTTCACATATATTATAAGATAACTCTGTAAATATACTCGACAGCCTTGCCGCTACAGTATAAAGGAGATTAACGGACATGTCTAAATTTGAACAATTATTAGACTATCTTGTAAACGAAGAAATGGATAAAGCCAACGAACTTTTCCACGAGATAGTTGTTGAAAAAAGCCGCGATATTTACGAAAACCTAATCGCAGAAGAAGAGGAAGAAGAAGTCGATGAAGCATCCGATGAAGAAATGGATGAAGCAGCAGAAGACGACGAAGAACTAGACGAATCAGAAGAAGACATGGACGAGTCAGAAGACGAGGAAATGGATGAGGCTGAGGAAGAAACAGACGAAGGTTATGACGAAGAAGCCGACGAAGGCATGGAAGAACTAGAAGATTCTTACATGATGGACGGCGACGATGAAATGCCTGGGGATGAAGAAACAGGTAACCTAGGCGGAGATGTCGGCGACATGGGTGATGAAATGCCTATGGATCCAGAAGAAGAAGTTAAGATGGACATTAAAGCAGCCATTGACAAACTAGAACAGGCATTCGCTGCTATGGGCGGCGATA
>Ga0172376_10002078_pt1 | contig 24940 bp, 28 predicted proteins | sample Lak35m_FD_121114 | JGI IMG/M metagenome (GOLD analysis project Ga0172376, IMG submission 121114) | Freshwater microbial communities from Kabuno Bay, South-Kivu, Congo - kab_092012_35m | ecosystem: Environmental > Aquatic > Freshwater > Lake | place: Democratic Republic of the Congo: South-Kivu...
CACGGTGATCGGCAGCAGCCTCACCGCCGCTGCCCTCGGGGAGCTGCGACAGCTCTGGAAGCCCGCGGTGCTGATCACCTTCACCCTGGTGGTCACCGGGGTGGTGGTGGGCCTCTGGTGCAGTCGGTTGCTCGGGATCGATCCTGTGGTGGCGCTCCTGGGAGCCGCGCCGGGCGGGATCAGCGGCATGAGCCTGGTGGGGGCGGAATTCGGGGTGGGGGCAGCCGTGGCCGTGCTCCACGCGGTGCGCCTGATCACCGTGCTGCTGGTGCTGCCCCTCGTGGTGAAGCTGCTGCTGCCGGCAGGGCCGGCAGGGCCGTGAACCGAACGGCGTGCCCAGGATCCCGACCTCGACAGGCTCGGATGGGCCGATACCTTTGGCCCTCATCCGCCCCGTCAGGCCGCCGTGTTGTCCGCCCGTTCACGCCTGTCTGCGTTGGTCCGGCCCCAGGGGAGGCCGGCAGACCACCGGCCACGCCGGCTCCCGGCGCTGAACGCCGCCCTCGTGATCGGATCCCTCGCCTGGGTGCCGGCGCTGCCGGTGGCGGCCCAGACCGTGGACAACAGTCCCGGGGCCAAGGGAGCTCAGGTGTACTGCGTGATGCGCAGCAACGGCAACATCCACGAGGTGAGCTGGGCCGCGGCCTATGCCCTGATCAAGCGGCAGAGCGCCAGCCTGTTCAAGACCTCACCGGAGCATGCCTCGGTGATGATCACCGAGGCCGTGGTGCAGAACCCCAGCAGCTATCCCGACTGTGCGCGGCACCTTGGCGACCTCTACACCCGCCGCGTGCTGCTGACCAACCCGGCCGGGGGAGGGGTCACCCCTGGGGTCAGTGGTAGTGCTGGAGGATCCAGCAGCACCCCGATCCGCAGTGAGCGCTACGGCAACTGACCGCTATCCGGAACCGACCGGGGCTCCGCGGGCCCTGCTGCCGTGGGCAAGCCGGGCGGGTGCCTGGCGGCGGGCGGCAGGGCCGCACCCTCTGCTGCTGGGAGCTCTGCTGGCCTGCCTGCTCGGCGGCTGCGCCGAAGAGCCGCTGCCGCAGCGCCGCATCAGCCGCGACGACTGCCTGGGCGAGGTGTCGCTGGACCGGTTGAAGGAAGCGATCGCGCGCTGCGACACGGTGGTGGCCGCCTTCCCCCAGGATCCTCAGCCGCTGAACGAGCGCTTCCTGCTGCACACCCTGGCCGAAGACGACAAGGCCGCCTGCCGCGACATCGTCAGGGCCTCGGAGCTGGCCCAGAAGCGGCCCGCAGCCAGCCTCGATCCCCTGCTGCGTGACGATCTGCGGCGGCGCCTGGCCGACTGCCGCAGCCTGGTGCCCTCCAGCCCGACCGGGGGCGCGGCTTCCAGCCCCGGCGATCCGCCGGCTCCGGCGCTGCCGTCACCAGCGGTCCAGCAGCTCCCGCACCAGAACCGGTAGGGAGGCACGCCGAAGCTGCTCGCGGCGGCTGCGCAGCACCAGGGCGATCGTTTCCTCCTTGCTGGCGATCAGCCCATCGACGAGCTGATCGGCCACCCCGAGCTGCAGCCAGTGAGAGGTGAGCATCGATCCCATGCCGATGCGATGGCAGCGGTCCTCGGCCTGCTCCGCATCGCCGGGGGTCCAGGGGCGCTCGAGCAGCACCACATGACAGGCTCGGTGCAGGGTGAAGCCGAGGCCGCCGGTGCCATAGGTGGCGATCAGCAGCGGACACTCCCCGGCCTGGAAGCGATCCACCAGAGCCTGCCGCCGGGCCGGAGGCACGCTGCCGCAGAGCAGCGCCACCCGTTCCTCGCCGCCATGCAGGCGCTGCAGCAGCTGCGCGGTGCTGCGGAAGGCGGTGAACACCACCACGGAACCGCCGCTGCGCAGAAGCTCCTCCACCAGCCGCGATGCGGCCGGCACCTTGCTGTGCGAGGCGATGCAGCGAAGGGCGGTGAGCACGGCCAGCAGCTCCGCCTCGCGCCGCACCTCACCGCGGGCGGCGCGGACCCGGTAGGCCTCCACGCAGCGCTGCAGGCGCCCATCGAAGCGCTCGGCGGCGGCGGCGCTCAACCGCACCGGATGCAGCCGCCGCTGCTTGGGTGGCAGATCAAGGCACTGCTCCTTGCGGCGATGCAGCAGCAGCGGACGCAGCAGGCGCTGCAGTTCATCGAGCTGGCTGGCGCCGCTCGCCTGCCAGACGCGCCGGCCCGCGCGCTCGCGCCAGTGACCCTGGCAGTAGCGCTCCTCGAAGCCGCGCCGGTCGTCGGCGAGCGGATGGCCGATGGCCTCGAGCAGGGGCAGCAGCTGAACCGGGCGACCGTTCTTCATCGGGGTGCCGCTCAGCAGCCACACCGCCCGCAGCCGGGGATGACGCGCCAGCTTCAGAAACGCCTGGGTGCGGCGCGCCTCCCGGTTCTGGGCGAAGTGGGCCTCATCCGCGAGCAGCACGGTGCCCGCCTCCGGCAGGGCTGGGGGCAGCCTGGCCCAGCTGTGCAGCTCCAGCCTGAGGCCGAGGCTCATGGCCTCCTGACGCCAGTGCTGATGCAGGCCCACCGGGGCGATCACCACCACCCGGCAATCGGCCAGGCGCACCAGGCCCCGAGCCGCCATGAGCGCGGTGAGGGTCTTGCCCAGACCCATGGCATCGGCCAGTACCGCGCCACGGCGCGCCAGCAGCCAGCGCACGGCAGCCCGCTGATGGGCGAACAGGCTGCGGCCATCGGGCAGCGGCTCAGCCGGAGCGGCGGCGGCCACCAGCTCCCGGTGGGGTGGCAGGGGCGGCAGCGGCTGCTGCATCCATGCCAGCCACTCCGCCAGCTCCGCACTGACCGGGAAGCGACCGTTCAGAAGCGTCTGCAGCGCCAGGGCGGCGGTGGGCGGAAACTCCCAGCAGCCGCGGCTGCTGCTCCAGTGGCCACGGGGGCGCACCGCCCGCAGCTGCGCCTGGGTGACCGGGTCGAAGGGAAGCAGCACCTCGATCAGGCCGGAGGCCCCGAGCCGCAGCGCCAGGAGATCGCCGGACGCCGCCGGTGAAGCCGGATCAGCCGGTGAGGGGGCCAAGGAGACCGGACTGCAGTGTCCGACACATTGACACCCCTGCCGCCCGGGGCAGACTTCTCCCAACCGAGGCTTTTCCATGCAGGCCAGGGATGGAGTGTTCCTTGAGGATCTCTGCCCCAAACTGCGAGCCCGGCGCTGGCGAAGCCTGCTGCACAAGGCCACCCGGGGCTGCTGTCTGTACTGCGGGGCAGCTTCCGAATCGATCGATCACGTGCATCCCCTCAGCCGCGGCGGCCTGAGCGTGACGGAGAACTGCGTGCCGGCCTGCCTGGCCTGCAACGGCCGGAAGGGGGATGCCGATGCCTTCGACTGGTATCGGCGCCAGCCCTTCTACGATCCGCGCCGGGCCGTGGCCCTGAGAGCCTGGACGCAGGGCGATCTCACCCTGGCCCTGCGACTGCTGAGCTGGGTGGGGCCAGCGGAACCGATGAAGGGGCAGGGCTCGGGAGCTGCCGGCGGGCACATGGCCGAAGCCGGGGGCGACCTGGAGGCTCCGGACCGCACTCACCAGACCCGGCAGGCCTCCACCCCCGCCTGGCGATGGCAGATCGCCTCCTGATCACGCGGCTGCTCGGGCGCCACAAGCACGGCCAGACCCACCAGCAGAGCCGCCAGGGCAACAGGCAGGGCGGGGATGCCATGGCTGCCCTGCAGCGCCTCGCCCGAGGAATGGAGGCCGCGCCGGAGCCGCGGTGATGGCGAGACCAGCGGCTCTGAGAACCGGCCGGCGGGATGGCGCCGCCGGATGGAGCGCTCCACCAGCGCGGAGGGGCGCCGGGGAGCCAGGAAGGCGGGAGACGAAGCTGGGGCAGCCAGGGGTGCGACGGTCATGGGAAACGCCAGGTCACTGATACAGGTGTACTCGTGAGCGTGGATTCTGTCAACGGGGTGCCGGTGCCGGCGGCAGCCTCCGGGCCTGCCCCCTCCGCGGAGGCCCTGCGCCGCGGGCCGCAGCGCCCCGGCAGGGTGCTGGTGCTGGGTGGCGGCTACGCCGGCCGACGCTTCGCCACGGCCCTGGCCAGGCTCACCATCCCCGTGACCCTCAGCCGGCGCGAGCCGCCGGAGGCCCCTTGCCCCGATCCCGATGGCCTCCACTGGATCGGCTTTGATCCAGCCCGCGGCGTGCTGCCTGGCGAGGCGGAGCTCGCGGGCGTGACCCACCTGCTGAGCACGGTCCCCCCCGATGCCGAAGGCCACGATCCGGTGCTGCGCCATCTGGGCCCGCGGCTGGTGGCGCTGCCGCTGGCCTGGGCGGGCTACCTCTCCACCACCGGCGTCTACGGCGACCGTGGCGGCGGCTGGGTCGACGAGAGCACGCCGGCGGCACCCGGGCTGGAGCGCAGCCGGGCGCGGCTCGCCTGCGAAGACTCCTGGCGGGAACGCGGGCTGCCGCTGCAGGTGTTCCGGCTGCCGGCGATCTACGGGCCGGGACGCAGCCCCTTCGCGAGCCTGCGGCAGGGAACCGCCCGACTGATCCACAAGCCGGGACAGGTGTTCTGCCGCATCCACGTGGATGACATCGTGGGCGCGCTGCTGCACTGCCTGGACCTGCCGGCGGCGGAGCGACCGCCCACGCTGATCCTCTCCGATCTGGCCCCCTGCCCCTCCAGCGAGACCCTCGGCTACGCGGCGCACCTGCTGGGCTGCCGCCTGCCGGACGTCTTGCCCTGGAGCCGGGTGGAGCCCACGCTCAGCCCGATGGCGCGCAGCTTCTGGAGCGAGAACCGCCGGGTGAGCAGCCGGCTGCTGCGCCAGGGGCTGGGCTATCGCCTGCTCCACCCCACCTACCGTGAGGGCTACCGCTCCTGCCTGGATCTGGAATAGGAACGGAAGGGATCCTGTCCTTCACCGAAGCGCAGCGGCAGCCCCAGGTCGCTCTGCACCCGGTCCCAGTGGATCTCGATCCAGCCCTGCTGCAGACCGAAGCCGAAACCGCTGATCAGGATGCCCAGCAACAGCAGACGGAGCATGGCGAAGACCGGCGCGGAACCACCTCCACTGAAGCCGGATCCGCGGCCGCTGGCGATCGCCCTCGGCGATCCGGCGGGGATCGGCGCCGAGGTGACCCTCAAGGCCCTGGCCGCTCTGGCCCGGCGGCCTGAGGGCGCCCCGGCGGTGGTGCTGGTGGGCTGCCGTCGCTGGCTCAGCGAAACCCACCGGCAGCTGCGCGGTGCGGGCTGCAGCCTGCTCGCGGATCCCGAGATGCTGGCCCTCGAGGATGTGCCCATCAGGGATCCGGTGGCCGCCGGTGCGGCGGGAGCGGCGGGCGGCGCCGCCGGCTTCGCCTGGCTCACCAGGGCAACCCAGCTCGTGCTGGAGGGACGCTGCCGGGCTCTAGTGACCGCTCCGATCGCCAAGGCCGCCTGGCAGCTGGCGGGCCACTCCTACCCCGGCCAGACCGAACGGCTGGCGCAACTCTGCGGCGTGCCTGAAGCCTCGATGCTGTTCACGGCCCGTCATCCAGCCGGGGGGTGGCGATTCAACACCCTGCTGGCAACCACCCACATCCCCCTGGCGGAGGTTCCGGCGGCCCTGAGCCCGGCGCTGATCGAGCGCCAGCTGGAGCGGTTGCTCGGCTTCTGCCGGCGCTTCCGCGAGCGGCCGCGGCTGGTGGTGGCCGGCCTCAACCCCCATGCCGGCGAAGCGGGCCACCTGGGCCGCGAGGAGATCGACTGGCTCGGACCCTGCCTGCAGGCATGGCAGCAGCGCCACCCGGAGGTGCTGCTGGAAGGGCCGCAGCCACCGGACACCATGTTTCTGGAAGCGGCTGCAGCCTGGCGGGGGCAGGGCAAAGCCGCCGACGGCTTCCTGGCGCTGTACCACGATCAGGGCCTGATTCCCGTGAAGCTGCTCGCCTTCGACAGGGCCGTGAACACCACCCTCGGCCTGCCCTTTCTGCGTACCTCTCCCGACCACGGCACGGCGTTCGCGATCGCCGGCCAGGGACTCGCGCGCAGCGCGAGCATGGAGGCCGCGCTCGCGACGGCAGCCGAACTGTCCTGATGCGGGGTCTGAAGTGGGGCCTGATCAGGCGGGCCGGATCCGCATCAGGGCCTGGCCGAATTCCACCGGTGTGCCGTTCTCCACGAGGATCTCCAGCACCTCGCCGCCGATCTCGGCCTCGAGCTCGTTCATCAGCTTCATCGCCTCCAGGATGCAGATCGTCTGCCCGGGGGTGATGCGGCTGCCCACCTCCACGAAGGGTGGATCGCCAGGGGAGGGAGAGCGGTAGAAGGTGCCCACCATCGGCGCGCTGATCGTCTGCAGATCACCGCGGACCGCGGGAGCCGGCGGCGGTGGGGCCGAGGGTGCCGTTGCTGCGGGCGGAGGGGAGGGCTGGGCCGCCACCGGAGCCTGGAGCACCGTGACCGGAGCGGCAGCGGCAGGAAGATTGCGGCGCACCTCAAGCCGGAAATCATCGCCTTCCAGCGAGAACTCCTGGATGTCGCTCTCGCCGAGCAGGGCGAGCAGCTGGCGCAACTGGTCGTGATCGAGCTGCATCGGATCAGGACTCCCGGCCGAGATAGCTGTCGTTGCGGGTATCGATCTTGATCTTCTCGCCGATCGAGATGAACAGCGGCACCATCACCTGGGCGCCGGTCTCCACGATCGCCGGCTTGGTGCCGCCGGTGGCCGTGTCGCCCTTCACGCCGGGGTCGGTCTGGGTGACCTCGAGCACCACGGAGTTGGGCAGCTCCACCTCCAGCGGCTTGCCGTTCCACGACACCACATTCACCTCCATGCCCTCCTTGAGGTACTTGCGCTGATCCCCGATCTGCTTGGCGGTGAGGCGGGTCTCCTCGTAGGAGGCCATGTCCATGAACACGAAGTCATCGCCCTCCATGTAGGTGTGCTGGAGGGTGGCCTTCTCGAGCACCGCCTGGGGCAGCATCTCGCCGGCCCGGAAGGTCTTCTCCACCACGTTGCCGCTCTGCACCGCCTTGAGCTTGGTGCGCACGAAGGCCGAGCCCTTGCCGGGCTTCACGTGCAGAAACTCAACGACACGCCAGACCTGACCATCCAGCTCGATCGAGGTGCCGGTGCGGAAGTCGTTGCTGGAGATCATCCCGGCGGGTCGGTTCGCCGGATTGTACGTCTGGCTACCGGCTCTGCCCGCCGGCGAGGGCGCCGCCCGGCAGGCCGACTGTGCCAGAGTCCGCTCAGCACAAGAGCAGCCAGCCATGGGCGCAGCGGGCCACCCCGGCGACCGCATCGGCGGTCTCCACGGTCTTCACCGTCTCCACGGTCTTCACCATCTCCAGGGTCTCGACCCCTTTCGCGGATTCCAGCGTGTCCTGGGGCTGCTCCTGGCAGTCGCCCTGGGGCTGAGCGCGGGCCTGCTGCTGCCGCCGGCCGCCCTGGCGGAGCTCCCGCAGGGCAATGCCGTGAAGGATCCCGAAGCCATCCTGCGCAACGCCCTGCCGATCGACGCGCCCCAGCTGCAGGACCTGCAGCATCGGCTGGAAGCCACCAGCGACGACCTGCGCGCCAAGCGCTGGAAGCCCCTGGCCGGGATCATCACGCGCTGCCAGGCGCAGCTCACGGGCCAGCACACGGCGATCCTGGCAGGCATGCCGGAGGCGGCCCGGCCCAGGGCCGCTGAGCTGCTCGACCGCCTCGAAAGCCAGCTGCAGGCGGTGGCAGCCGCGGCCGACAGGCGCGACCGCGACGCCTTCCTCAGCAGCCGAAGGGAGGCCCTGGCCACGATCGGAGCCAGCGAGGCCCTGCTGGTGGGCGACGTTCCCTTCACGATCCCGGCCGATTTCGATGCCCTGCCGCGGCTGCTGGGGCGCGCCACGGTGGCGATCAGCACCACCAAGGGCGATCTCACTGCCGTGATCGACGGCTACAACGCCCCCCTCACCGGCGGGGCCTTCGTGGATCTGGTGCAGCGCAAGTTCTACGACGGCCTTCCCTTCACCCGCGCCGAAGACTTCTACGTGCTCCAGACCGGCGATCCCAAGGGTGATGCGCTCGGCTACGTGGATCCGAAGACCGGCCAGGAGCGCCATGTGCCGCTGGAGATCCGGATCGTGGGCGACGCCGCGCCGATCTACAACGAAACCTTCGAAGACATCGGCCGCTACAAGGCCGAACCGGTGCTGCCCTTCGCCACCTACGGCACCCTCGGCTGGGCCCATTCCGACGAGCAGCTCGATGACGGCTCGTCGCAGTTCTTCTTCTTCCTCTACGAAGCCGAGCTCACCCCCGCCGGCCTCAACCTGGTGGATGGCCGCAACGCCGCCTTCGGCTACGTGGTGGATGGCTTCGATGTGCTTGAGGAACTCACCGTCGACGACCGCATCACCGCGGTGCGGGTGATCGAGGGCGCCGAGAACCTCAAACCGCACGCCTGAGTCCAAACGGGGGGCTTGCATCCACGGGCTTCGCTCCACGGGTTTGCAGCGCTCAGCGGAGGGCACCGCACGTCGGAAAGTAAGGCGGGATCCGAGCAGAAAGGATCCTTTGGCCGGCCGGAAGGTCTGTTCACCGCACTCCGGAGACACGACTCGACAGCCGCAGGGATGGGTGGGAAGCAGCAAGACCGCAGCGGCCAACAACGGATCCCACAACGTGTCGCGGTGAACCCCTCTGCACCCCTGGCTGCCCCCCCTGCAAGCTGGACGCCCGTCGCAGAGCATGGCCGATCCAGCAGGATCAATGGATGCCGCAGCTCAGACCCAGCGATCACGATGGCGCCAGCCATGCCGGCCGCGGGGAGCCCCAGGCCTCACCGCCGGAAACCCTGGCCGATCTGGGCGAATGGGAGCTGATCCGCCGGTTGGGAGCCTTCGCGCCTCCTGATCAGTTCGCCGATGACGCGGCGCTGCTTCCCCTGGCTGACATCGCTGCGGCCCAGGCGACAGCCGCAGCCGGCACCCCCTCCTGCGGCGCCGCAGGCGCCCTGGTCATCAACACCGATGTGCTGGTGGAGGGCATCCACTTCAGCGAAGCCACCACGGCGGCAGCGGATGTGGGTTGGCGGGCGACGGCGGCCAATCTCTCGGATCTGGCGGCGATGGGCTGCACGCAGGTGATGGGGATCACGGTGGGCCTGGTGGCCCCGGCCTCCACGCCCTGGCCCTGGGTGGAGGGGGTCTATCAGGGGCTCGGCGAGGCGTTGCGCTGCCACGGCGGGGTGCTGCTGGGGGGCGACTGCAGCGGCGGCGGCCAGCGGCTGCTGGCGGTCACGGCCCTGGGGCAGCTGCCTGCGGACGGAGGTCCGATCCGCCGCGGCGATGGCGAGCCCGGCGACCTGCTGGTCTGCACGGGGCCCCACGGACTGAGCCGCCTGGGGCTGGCGTTGCTGCTTGGGGAACTGGTGGATGGACGGACAGAGGTCATCGGCGAAGCGCAGCATCAGAACGACAGCGGCAACGGTGGGGAGGCGCTGAGAGCCACGGCAACCGGAATCCGCGAAGGCAGCGAGACTCCAGGCGACGGCGCGGCGCCAGCGGACCCGTCACTGCCGTGGCCCCTGGATCCATCGTTGATCCAGCGGGCAATCCGGGCCCACCAGCGCCCCATGCCCCGCTTCGACGCGGTGCGGGCATTGATCGCCAGCCGGCCGCCGCGGACAGCCTGGCGGGTGGGGGGCTGCGACAGCAGCGACGGCCTGGCGGCCGCGGTCAAGGCGATCGCCGCCGCCAGCGATTGCTCAGCCCGGCTGAATCGCAACGCCTTGCCCCTGGATCCAGCCATGGCAGCCCTGCCGGTAGCGGAGCGCTGGTGCCTGGGCGGCGGCGAGGACTTTGAGCTGGTGCTGGCGCTGGAACCCGCCTGGGCGGCGGCACTGATGGCGGCGCTACCAGGCACAACCGTGATCGGCAGGCTGGAGACGGGCGGCCGCGCCGACCAGCTCAGCTGGAGCGACGGCAGCCCCTGGCCGGCAACCTCCAGCGGCAGCGGCGGCTTCCAGCACTTCGGCTGAGCAAGCCGCGACCCCGGCCCCGCTCAGAAGCTGGTCTGGTGCCGCACCGGACCCGGGTAGCGGGCCACGAGCGCATCGGCGGTGATCAACAACAGACCCTCCGATTCCGCCTGCGCAAGCAGCAGGCGATCAAACGGATCGCGATGCAGCGGCGGCAGCCTGGCCCCAGCCAGCAGATGGGAGGCCTGGATGGGCAGCTCGGTGAAACCGCCATCAAGAAGCGTCCGCCGCAGCAGCGAGGGCTGCACCTGAAACGCCTCCCGCCCCAGGCTCGCCTTGATCACCAGCTCCCAGAGGGAGGCCACGCTGAAGCAGAGGGTGTGCTGCGGATCCTCCAGCAGATCCCGCAGGGCGGGCCCAAGCCGGGCCGGCTCCCCCATCGCCCAGATGAGAATGTGGGTATCGAGAAGCAGCTTCAACGACCGTCGCCCTCGATGGCATCGCTCCTACCGGGCCTAGAAGCGCACGCTCCTTCAAACAGATCGGCGATCTCCTCGCTGGCGATCCGATCGAAATCATCCGGAACCGAACACTGCCCGGCCAGCAGGCCGAGCCGGCGCCTGGGGGGCGTGTCCGGGCTCTCGCCGTCAGCCAGGCGGGTAACCTGCACCAGCGGCACCCCGGCTTTGCAGATCACGAAGCCCTCGCCGGCCACGGCCTGGGCCACCAGGCGCGACAAGTGGGTCTTGGCCTCGTGCAGGTTGACCCGTTGCATCGGCTCCACGCTCACCCCAGAAGTAAACTTAGTTTAACCAGTTGCATGGGGAGACCATCGACCAGGGGCATCAGGGATCTCTCGATTTAATGTCCCTGAAGTAACGGCCCGGATCGTTGGTGGAGGTCCTCTGGCGACGGCCCAGCTTCAGGGGCCGCAGGTGTTGCCAACGCCCGATTGCCAGATACCACTCCACCAGCAGCGGCTCAGGACTGAGCCGGCGCTGAGCCCCGGCCGCGAAGGCGAGGGCGAAGGCCAGGGAGGAAAGGGCCAGTCGCAGGCCGTCACTGATCAGCGTCCACTGCTGCTGGGGTGAGGGGCCGGCGAGCTTATCCAGCAGCTGACGCCGGGCGGCCAGCAGATTGGCCTCCAGCTGGCGCCGCAACTGGGGCAGGGGCAAGGCGCGATCGGCGGGGGTGAGCGTGGGGCCCTGCAGGCGCTGCATGCGGGCCTGCAGGTTGTCGATGCTGGTGGCCGCCTGGATGGCCTGCAGCATCGCCCCTGAACGCCGCTCGGCAGCGGCTCGGCGGGCGGCATCCCGCTGGAGCCCCTGGCTGAGGCCGCGCCAGGTGGCGAATCCCTGCAGCGGCAGCAGCAGCAGAAAGCCCAGGGATGCGGCCACCGCCAGGCCGCGCCAGCGCCTGCGCGCGGCAGCCAGACGCCCGTCGGAGGGATGCACCGCCGAGGCGGCGTGCATCAGCACCAGGGCCAGCAGGGGCAGCGCCGCCTGATGGAGCAGAACCGAGCAGACATTGATCTGCCAGGCGGGATCGAGCGCCTGAACCGGAAACAAGCGAACGGCGACCGCGACAGCAAAGGCGAAGACCAGGGAGCGGGCGGAGACAGCCAGCAACAGCGCCAGAGCGCGACGCTCCTCCTCAGGCACGGGGGCGGGCGGCGGCGATGCGGGAACGCAGGCGACGGCTGATCGAGAAGGCGGCAGCCGCACCCATCACAGGGAGAGGAGCGGGAACCTGAGCCGGGGAAGACGGAACTGCCTGGCCGAGAATCAGATCATCCACGGTCGCGAAGGCGGTTGGGGATCCAGCGCCTGGCTGGATCACGAGCGAGGTGAACGGCGTGCTGCTGTCATCAATCCAGCCAAAGAAGTTGGTGGGTGAACCGGTCACGACGGCTTGCGTGGAGGCGCCGGGGTTGGCCGTGACCGTGATGACACGGTTAATCACATTGAAGTTGAGATCTGTATTGAAGAAATAGCCACCCACAGCAGTCGGGGCTCCAGAAGTGTAATTTAATGCCAGGGCTACAGGATTATTTGTGGACAACGCCTGGGACGCATTTACGGAACTACCGAAAATCCCCCCCGACGCTGCAGCATTATAGGCAAATCCGGCAATTGTACGATTTAATGGGGAAGAGTAAAATCCAATGACGTCAGTATAATCGTCAGTGGATGAACTGGACAAAGCAGCAAGAAAAGCACTACGATCGGTGTACTGAATGACCGCCGCCCGAGCGGGAAGCGAGGCCACAAGAACCGAGGCTCCAGCAACAACAACAGGGAGAATAGCTTTGTGGAACTGCATGGCAATTGCTCATATAGTTTCAATTTTACGGGGGGGGTAAATTGTCAAGCATTCTCCCAATTGAGTCGGCGTCAGCCAGCCTGCGCCAAGCCAGCACCGCTCAACCGGGCACCAGCCGCCGCCCCACCCGCGCCACGTTGTGGCGCAGGGGTTCGGGCAGCTCGTGGTGCAGCGAGAGGTCGATGCTCCAGGGCAGCAGCAGATCATCCAGGGCCCCCATCAACCGCAGGCGGCCCTGATGGCTCAGATCCGGCGCCACCAGGGTAAGGTCGATGTCGGAACCGGGGCGGTGACGGCCCATGGCCCGGGAGCCATAGAGCCACACCTCCCGCACGGCGGGCTCGGCGCTCAGCACCGCCAGCAGCCGGGCCGAAGCCCCCGGCGGCACACCGGGGATCACAGCGTTGGCAGCGGTTGGCTCAGCCATCCCCTTCCTCGGCGGCAGCGATGCGGACGCACTCGCTCGTTGAGCGCATGCGGCTGGAAGACAGTCTCCAGCTGATCGAGCGCCTGGCAGACATTGGCGAAGCGCTGCTGCCAGCGGATGTCGGGCGGCATGGCGGCGGCGCGATGGGGCGATCTGGCGTGGGGGCAGTCTGAAGCGGGCCGCGCTGCAGAGCTGGCTGCCTGCATGGTCTGGGAGATCAGCCGCCGCCTGAGCGCAGGTCGCTGGGCATCAGCCCCAGGGCCAGAGCGCCGCGCTGCCTCAACTGGGCCAGCAAGCCGGGCTCGATCCGCCCGAACGGCTCCCCGAGCAGCGTGACCAGCAGACAGGTGAGCTGAGCGGAACGACGAGGACCATCGAGCGGCCCGGGAAGGCGGGAGAGAGCACCAAGACAGGGTGGCGCTTGCTGTCACGCAGCAGGGGGTTGCGAGGCCAGGTGCACAGATCACCGGGGCTGGGCATCACGCTGGCAAGGAGCTGAGCGCGGCTGCTTCGCGGGCCGCAAGCAGGGCATCGGGCGGCTGGATGGTCTGCGATGCATCCGCCTCAGCTTCGTTGAGCGCGGCATAGGCCTCAGCAAGCTGGCGCTGCCATTGCAGATCGCGCCACTGGCGCACGGCTTCGGCAATGGCAGCAGAACGGTTGGAGCCCGATCGATCGAGAAACGCAAGCAGCTCCTCATCCAGGGTGATCGAGATCTGGCGAACAGCCATGGCCATAGAAAAGCTGATGGGAAATCTATCAGGCTTCCCATGTTGTCGATGGGTCGGCAGCATTGCCGCAGAGCCCAGGGGTGGTGAAACCGGCTCCCTGGTGACCCAGCATCTCGAGAAGCCGCATCGGCAACGGCAAACGAATCAATCCGCAGCAAAAAGCCGCCTTGCGGCGGCTGGTAACTCTGGGGAGAGTGATCAGGATCCTGAGTCAGCCGGCGGAGCCGGAAAAAATCACTTCCAGTTCTTGGCCACGATCTCGGCCAGATCGACAACGCGCTGGCTATAGCCCCACTCGTTGTCGTACCAGCAGATCACCTTCACCATGTTGCCGCCCATCACCAGGGTGAGATCGGAATCCACGATGGTGCTCTCATCGGTGCCGGCGTGGTCGCTCGACACCAGCGGCAGATCGGAGTACTTGATGATGCCCTTCATGCCGTTCTCGGAAGCGGCCTTGAGCACGGCGTTCACCTCCTCCTTGGTGGTGTCGCGGCTTGTCTCCAGCACCATGTCCACCACCGACACGTTGGGGGTGGGAACGCGCAGGGCGATGCCGCTCAGCTTGCCCTTCACCGGCGGGTACACCAGGGCAACGGCCTTGGCCGCACCGGTGCTGGTGGGCACGATGTTCACGGCGGCGGCCCGGGCGCGGCGGAGATCGCGGTGCGATGCATCGAGAATGCGCTGGTCGCCCGTGTAGCTGTGGGTGGTGGTCATCGTGCCCTTGACGATGCCGAAGGCCTGGTCGAGCACCTTGACGACCGGCGCCATGCAGTTGGTGGTGCAGCTGGCGTTGCTGAGAATGTCCCAGTCTTCGTGGCGGTACTGATCGGCGTTCACGCCGACCACAAAGGTGCCCACCTTGGCGCCCTTGCCGGGGGCGGTGAGGATCACCTTCTTGGCACCGGCCTCGAAATGCTTGCTGGCGCCCACATCATCGTTGAACACGCCGGTGGATTCGATCACCAGATCGACGCCCCACTCCTTCCAGGGAAGATTGAGGGGATTGCGATCGTAGAAAACCTTGATCTCCTTGCCGTTGAGGCCGATGGTGTTCTCAGTGGTCGTGACATCGACGCCCCGCAGCGGACCCAGCATCGAGTCGTACTTGAGCAGGTGGGCGTTGGTGGTGGTGTCACCGGAGCCATTGATGCCCACCAGCTCGATGTCGGTGTTGGCACCCCGGCTCAGCCAGCAGCGCGTGAAATTGCGGCCGATGCGTCCGAAACCGTTGATCGCTACACGCAAGGTCATGGCTGGAAGCGGCGGAATCCGCTGGCAAGGGTGATTCGGCCGCAGATCCTACAGAAATCCCGGTCTCGGCCTGTCCACAAGCCACCTGGCCGGGATCGGCAAGGCAGGCCGGCGGGCCCGCCGCCAGCGGCCGGGGGCAGGCAGCGGTCTGCCCTCGGCGGCGCAGCGGGGATGGCAGCCTCCGTCAGCTGGCCCGCAGCAGTGCCGCAGAAAGCGCCGCCGGCTGGCTGCCCCACCGCGCCGACTGCGGTCACGCCCCCAGGCGGGGCCGGCAGCGGCGCAAAGGCGACGCAACTCGTAAAACACAGCGGCGGTCCGGCACCGTATTTTCGGCAGAATCCAGGAGAGAGCGTTGGGTTTGCAGCTCGATCACCGCCAGCCGCTCCACTTCATCGGCGTGGGGGGCATCGGCATGTCGGCCCTCGCCGCCATCCTGGCGAGCCGAGGCTTCCGGGTGAGTGGCTCCGACCCCCGCGACAACGCCGTGATCGGCACCCTCCGCCAGGCGGGGGTGCGCATCTTCGCTGTGCAGGAGCGGGCCACGATCGCCGCCATCCACGCCCCGGGCGAACCGGCTCCGCTGGTGGTGCTGAGTTCCGCGGTGCCCGATTCGAACCCGGAGGTGCAGGAGGCCCGCCGGCGGAGTCTGCCGCTCTGCCATCGCTCCGACGTGCTGGCGGCCCTGATCGCCGCCCAGCCCTCGATCGCGGTGGCCGGCAGCCATGGCAAGACCACCACTAGCACGCTGATCGCCACGCTGCTGGCCGCCACCGGCCACGACCCCACGGCGGTGATCGGCGGCATCGTGCCGGCCTTCGCCAGCAACGGGCGCCAGGGGCAAGGCCGGCTGCTGGTGGCCGAGGCGGATGAATCCGACGGCACCCTCGTGAAATTCGAGGCAGCTCTCGGGGTGATCACCAACCTCGAACTCGACCACACCGATCACTACCCCGATCTGGCCACCCTGATCGCCACCCTGCAGCGCTTCGCCGCAGGCTGCGGCCGGGTGCTCGCCAACCGCGACTGCCCAATCCTGCGCGAGCAGTTCAGCGCCGATCACTGGTGGTCCACCCAGCGATCCGAGGGGGTCGACTTCGCCGCCATCGCCCTGGAGGAGAGGGGCGACGGCACCCTGGCGGAGTTTCATGAGCGGGGCATCCCCGTGGGCCGCTTCGAGCTGCCCCTGCCCGGCCGCCACAACCTCAGCAACGCCGCCGCGGCCCTGGCCGCCTGCCGGCTGGAGGGTGTGAGCTTCGCCGAGCTGCGCGAGGCGATCGCCGCCCTGCAGCCCCCGGGCCGCCGCTTCGACTGCCGCGGCGTCTGGAACGGCCGCATCATCGTGGACGATTACGCCCATCACCCCAGCGAGGTGGAGGCCACGCTGCAGATGGCGCGGCTGATGGTGGAAACGGGCCGCAGCAGCCTGCCGCTCAGCCCGAGGCGACTGGTGGCGGTGTTCCAGCCGCACCGCTACAGCCGCACCGCCCAGTTCCTGCAGGACTTCGCCGGCGCCCTCAGCAGCGCCGATCTGGTGCTGGTGGCCCCGCTCTACGCCGCCGGAGAGCCGCCGACGGAAGGCATCTCCAGCGAGGCGCTGGCAGCGGCGGTGCGGCAGCGGCGGCCGGGCCTCACCGCCCTGGCCAGCAACGACCTGAGCGAACTGGCCCGGCTGGTGGCCGACTGCAGCGAAGCCGGCGACCTCGTGCTGGCGATGGGGGCTGGTGATGTGAACAGCCTCTGGACCCGCCTGCAGGCGACCGAAAGCGGCGCCGGCAGCATGCTGGTGGCCTGAGGTGGCCGGGGCTTCGCAACCGCCCGAGGGCCTGCGCCAGGGCGTGGCCCTGCAGGACTTCACCACCTGGCGCGTCGGAGGCCCGGCCGAGTGGTTCGCCGAGCCGGCCACCAGCGCCCAGCTGATCGCTCTGGCGGCCTGGGCCGCGGCCGAAGCCCTGCCGCTCCGGGTGATCGGGGCCGGCTCCAACCTGCTGATCGCCGACCGCGGCCTTGCGGGGCTCACCATCTGCAACCGCCGGCTGCAGGGAAGCCGGCTGGATCCGGCGAGCGGCCTGGTGGAGGCGGAGGCCGGTGAACCGATCCCCAGCCTGGCGCGCAAGGTGGCCCGTGCCGGCCTGCATGGCCTGGAATGGGCGGTGGGCATCCCCGGCACCGTGGGCGGCGCGGCCGTGATGAATGCAGGCGCCCAGGGCGGCTGCACCGCCGAATGGCTGGAATCGGTGCAGGTGCTCGACCCCGGCAATCCCGGCGAGACCCTTCGGATCGCCGCGGCGGATCTGGATTTCGATTACCGCCACAGTCTCCTCCAGGAGCAGCCCCTGCTGGTGCTCTCGGCCCGCTTCCAGCTCGAGCCGGGCCACGATCCCGCCGCGGTGAGCGCCCGCACCAGCGCCAACCTGCACAGCCGCACCAGCACCCAGCCCTACCAGCAGCCCAGCTGCGGCAGTGTGTTCCGCAATCCGGAGCCCGAGAAGGCCGGCCGGCTGATCGAGGCCCTCGGGCTCAAGGGCAGCCGCATCGGCGGGGCGGAGGTGTCGACCCTGCACGCCAACTTCATCGTGAACAGCGGCAACGCCAGCGCCGCCGACATCGACGCGCTGATCCGCCTGGTGCAGCGGCGGGTGTTGGAGGAGCGCGGCATCGACCTGCACCCGGAGGTCAGGCGGCTCGGCTTCCCCCCAGACGGGGACTAGCCTGCAGCACATCCCCAGTGCAGCGGCATGGCCGGCTTCGGACTCCCCAACTTCGGTCAGCTCACCGAGGCTTTCCGCAAGGCCCAGCAGATCCAGCAGGACGCCCAGAAACTGCAGGACGAACTCGATGCCATGGAGCTGGAGGGCATCAGCGGCTGCGGCCGCGCCCGGATCTGGCTGTCGGGCAACCAGCAACCCCTGAAGGTAGCGATCGAGCCGGCCCTGCTCGCTGAACCGGCGGCAACGGTGGAGACCGCGGTGCTCGAGGCTCTCCAGGATGCCTACCGGGTCTCCACGGGCACGATGCGCGAGCGGATGGACGAACTCACCGGCGGTCTTGATCTCAACCTTCCCGGGCTCGGCGGCTGATCGGGCCTGGAGCGCGGGGGCGGCCGGGCTCGACGGCCCCACCGCGCTCGAGTGCCTCGCGGCACTGGCGGTAGTCCGGGAAGCGGGGCCAGTCGGTGCCGGCCATACAGCCGGGATCGCCGAGATGACGGCAATTGCGGAAGCGGCAGGGGCCGGCCGCCAGGCGGGCGCGCAGTTCCGGGTAGAGCCAGGCCAGCGCCTCCGCCTCTGCCGGCAGCTCAGGACGGTTGAAGCCGGGCGTATCGGCCAGCAGGGCACCCCCTGCGAGGGCGAACAGCTCCACGTGGCGGGTGGTGTGCCGCCCGCGGCGCAGCCGGCCCGAGACCGGTGCCACCCGGAGGGTCAGCGATGGGCAGAGGGCATTGAGCAGGCTGCTCTTGCCCGCGCCGGAGGGGCCGCAGAGCACGGCGATGCCGCCTGGCCGCGCCAGCGCCGCGGCCAGGGTCGGCAGCCCCTCGCCACTGCGGCTGGACACCGCATGGGGGGCATAGCCCCAGCCCCTCAGCCGCTCGTGCCAGTCGTGGCGCTCCTCCACCCCGGCGAGGTCGGCCTTGGAGAGCACCAGTTCCACCGCTGCGCCACAGGCTTCGGCACTGAGCAGGAAGCGGCTGAGCTGGGCCGCATCGAGCGAGGGTTCGGCCAGCGAGGCCACCACCACCACGCAGCTCACATTCGCCACCGGTGGCCGCTGCAGCAGGGTGGCGCGGGGGGCCACCGCCGCCACCGCCGCCCGGCCCGCCACCGGATCGATCGCCTCGAGGCGCACCCGGTCGCCCACGCACACCGTCAGACCGGCATGGTCCAGACGGCTGCGACGGGTACAGAGCAGGCGGCCGCCAGGCATGGCCGATGCCTGCCAGCCCTCGGGCACCACGGAGCAGAAGCCGGCCTGGAGGGCCACCACACGGCCCCAGACCTCAGCCACGGCGAATGCTCAGGCGCACATGACCCTCGGGCCGGGACTCGCTGTCCACGGCATGGCCCTCCCCCCGCAGTCCGTCGGCCACCATCCGCTCGGGCTCGCCGGAATCCAGGTCCACCAGCAGCAGGGCCCCGGGAGGAAGCCGCTCGAGCGCCAGGCGGCTGCGCACGTAGTTGAGCGGGCAGGGAGTGCCGCGCAGGTCGAGATGGATGCCCCCCTCGCCTGCCCCGGGGGCGCACGCCGCGCTCATCCGCCGAACAGGCCGCCGAAGAGACCGCTCTTGTGCGGCGGTCGCTGCTCCCGCCGGCTGTGGTGACCGGCCAGCTGCTCGAGCAGCTGGCGTTCGTCGCCGCTGAGCCGGGTGGGAAGCTGGACCTTCACGGTGAACTGGTGGTTGCCGCGGGCCACGGGATTGCCGAGCCGCGGCACCCCCTTGCCCTTGAGGGTGATCACGGCGCCGGGCTGGGTACCAGCTGGAATCTCCAGGGATTCCCTGCCATCCACGGTCTCCACCTCGATCGTGTCGCCGAGGATCGCCTGCAGATAGCTGAGCGGCAGCTCCGAGAGGATGGTGGTGCCCTCGCGACGCAGGTGGGGGTGGGCCTTCACTCCGAGAAACACGTAGAGATCGCCCGCTGGCCCACCGCGCTGGCCGGCGTTGCCTTCGGACGCCACCCGCAGGCGCGTGCCGCTGTCGACACCGGCAGGGATGTTGAGCCGCAGGGTCTTGCTGACCTGCTGCAGACCCTGCCCCTGGCAGCTGCCGCAGGGATCGGCGATGGTCTGTCCGCTGCCCTCGCAGGCGGGGCAGGGGGCCACCTGGGTGAAGCTGCCGAAGGGGGTGCGGGTCGCCCGGCGCACCTGGCCGGCGCCAGCGCAGGTGCCGCAGGTGGTGGGCCCGCTGCCCGCCTTGGCGCCGGAACCCTTGCAGGTGCCACAGGTCTCGAGGTGGCGGAGCTGCACCTCCTTCTCGGCTCCGAACACCGCTTCGCTGAAGTCGATCGTGAGATCGAGCCGCAGATCCTCTCCCTGACGCGGCCCCCGGCGCCGGGGGCCCGCCGCCGCGCCGCCGAAGCCGCTGAAGAAGGTCTCGAAGAGGTCGGCGAAGCCGCCCATGTCGCCCATGTCGGGCATGCCGCCACCGCCGCCGCCCAGGCCAGCCTCGCCGAACTGGTCGTACCGCGACTTCTGCTGCGGGTCACTGAGCACCTCGTAGGCGCGGCCGATCTCCTTGAAACGGTCCTCGGCGCCGGGATCCTTGTTGATGTCCGGGTGGTACTGACGGGCCAGGCGTCGGTAGGCCCGCTTGATCGTGTCGGCATCGGCGTCGCGGCCGACCCCCAGCTGGGCGTAGTAATCGGCCATCAGTCGTGCCTCTCGCCACCGCCGGAATCAGCACCGCTGCCGTCTGGGCCGGGGCCCATCGACACCTTCACGAGGGCGTGACGCAGCACGCGGCCGTTGAGGTGATAGCCGCGCTGCAGCTCCTCGGTGACCACATCCTCGGGGTGCTGATCGCTCGGCTCGCGCAGCACCGCCTCATGCAGGCTGGGATCAAAGGGCTCACCCTCCACCCGCATCGGCGAGACGCCGAGCTGCTTGAACACATCCACCAGCTGCCGGTAGAGACCCTGGTAGCTGCGATGCAGACCCTGGGCCTCCTCCCCCTGGGGATTGAGCTGCTGACGGGCACGGTCGAAGTTGTCGACCACCGGCAGGATCTCGCTGAGGGTGCTGCAGGTGATCTGCAGCCGGAGATCCTCCTGGTCGCGGCTCTGGCGCTTGCGGAAGTTGTCGAAATCGGCGGCGATCCGCATGTACTGGTCACGCAGCGCCTGGTGTTCGGCGCGCAGGGCCGCCAGCTCCGCTTCCAGCTCGACGAGGCGGTCGCCACCGCTCCCGCCGGCGGGGGAGGCGTCCTCGGGCGCGGCCACGACGCGTTCCGGCTCGGGGTTCTGCGGGGATTCGGCCGCGAGGGCGTCGCCGTCGACCGCCGCCGGGGTCGACAGCTCGCCCGTGGCCTGGTCTTCAGGGCTGGAGGAACCGGCCGGGGGGATGTCGCCGCTCATGCTCACTGGAACGTAGGGATCCGACTGGATCATGTTGCTGCGCGATGCCGCCGGATCACAAGCGGCGGAAGCCCGCACCTCCGGCGGCTGGCTTTGCCGGCAGAGGAAGTGGCCGGAGCGGCTGGCGGGCGGAGCGACGAGGTGATGAATTGACGTCAGAATGGGTCCATCACGCCCAGGATCCGGATCGGAGCGCTTCCGAGGATGCAGGCCAGCACCAGTTCCCCCAACGCGCCCGGCGCCGCCTCCCGGGGAGCCACCGTGTTCGGCGGGATCGACATCGGTGGTGCCGCCAGCGCCGCCAATCCGCTGGACGATGCGGCGGTCACCGAAGATCTCGAGGCCAGCAGCCGCCAGGACAGCCTCTCACCGGTGCTGAGCCTGGTGGACCGGATCCTGATCGAGGCCCTCACCAGCAGCGCCAGCGACATTCACATCGAGCCGCAGGAGACCGGGCTGCTGATCCGCTTCCGTCAGGACGGGGTTCTGCGCAACATCGAGACCCTGCCGAAGACGCTCACGCCAGCGGTGACGTCGCGGCTCAAGATCATGGCCGACCTCGACATCGCCGAGCGCCGCCTGCCCCAGGACGGCCGGATCCGACGGGGCTTCCGGGGCCGCACGATGGACTTCCGGGTGAGCACCCTGCCCAGCCGCCATGGCGAGAAGGTGGTGCTGCGGCTGCTCGACAGCGGCGCCACCCAGCTCGGGCTCGACACGCTGATCACCGACAGTCACGCCCGGGCCGTGCTGCGGGAGATGGGTGGCAAACCGTTCGGGATGGTGCTGGTGACAGGGCCCACCGGTTCCGGCAAATCCACCACCCTCTATGCCCTGCTCACCGAACGCAACGATCCCGGCATCAACATCTCCACCGTCGAAGATCCGATCGAGTACACCCTCAAGGGGATCACCCAGACCCAGGTGAACCGCGACAAGGGCTACGACTTCAGCACCGCCCTGCGCGCCTTCATGCGGCAGGACCCCGATGTGCTGCTGGTGGGTGAGACCCGCGACCTCGAGACAGCCCGCACCGCGATCGAAGCCGCCCTCACCGGCCATCTGGTGCTCACCACCCTGCACTGCAACGATGCCGTGAGCGCCTTCGCCCGTCTCGACGAGATGGGGGTGGAGCCCTTCCTGGTGAGCGCCTCGCTGCTGGGGGTGGTGTCGCAGCGCCTGGTGCGCCGCCTCTGCCCAGACTGCCGCCAGCCACACCGGCCCGGCAGCGAGGAGCTGGCCCATTTCGGGCTGGTGGCGAGCGATGAAAGCCAGATCACCTTCTACCGCCCGCTGGTGGCCCCAGTCGGAAGCGCCGATGGATGCCCCTCCTGCCAGGGCCGCGGCTACTCGGGGCGGGTGGGGGTCTACGAGATCCTCACCATGACCGAAAGCCTCTCCTCCGCGGTGGCCAAACGGGCCAGCACCCAGGAGCTGCGTCGACTGGCGCTGGAGGGCGGCATGAAGACCCTGCTGGGCTACGGGCTGGATCTGGTGCGCCAGGGTCTCACCAGCCTCGACGAGGTGGAGCGGATGCTGCTCACCGACACGGGCCTCGAATCGGAGCGGCGGGCGCGCGCCCTCAGCACCCTCACCTGCAAGGGCTGTGGCGCCGGCCTTCAGGACGAGTGGCTGGAATGCCCCTACTGTCTGCGCGTGCGCAGCTGAAGCCATGGATCTCACGATCGAGGACCTGATGGTCGAGCTGGTCAACGAGGGGGGGAGCGATCTCCATCTCGCCACCGGCCATGCCCCCTTCGGCCGTTTCAACGGCGAGCTGCGGGCGATCCGGAAGGATTACATCCTCGATGAGCAGACATGCAACCGCCTGATCTTCTCGCTGCTCAACAATGCCCAGCGCAAACAGCTCGAACAGACCTGGGAGCTCGACTGCTCCTACGGCCTGCGCGGCGTGGCGCGCTTCCGGGTGAACGTGTATCGCCAGAAGGGCAGCTATGCCGCCTGTCTGCGCGCCCTCTCCAACACGATTCCAGACCTCGGCAAGCTGGGTATGCCGCCGGTGGTGGAGGAGATGAGCCGCAAGCCGAAGGGCCTGGTGCTCGTCACCGGACCCACCGGCTCCGGCAAGACCACCACCCTGGCGGCGCTGCTGGATCACATCAACCACACCCGCAGCGAGCACATTCTCACGATCGAGGATCCGATCGAATTCAGCTATCGCAACGACCGCTCGCTGATCCACCAGCGCGAGGTGAATGAAGACACCCGCAGCTTCGCCAATGCTCTGCGCGCCGCCCTGCGTGAGGATCCTGATGTGATCCTGGTGGGAGAACTGCGCGATCTCGAGACGATTCAACTCGCCATCAGTGCCGCCGAAACAGGCCACCTCGTCTTCGGCACCCTGCACACGAGTTCCGCCTCCCAGACGGTGGATCGCATGGTGGATGTCTTCCCGGCCGCCCAGCAGACACAGGTGCGGGTTCAGCTGAGCTCAAGCCTGCTGGCCGTGTTCTCGCAGACGCTCTGCCGCAGCAGCCATCCTTCCGCCGGAGCCTTCGGGCGGGTGATGGCCCAGGAGATCATGATCAACACCCCGGCGATCGCCAATCTGATCCGCGAGGGCAAGACGGCACAGATGTACTCGCTGATCCAGACCGGCGCCCAGTACGGCATGCAGACTCTCGAGCGGGCCCTGGCCAATCTGGTGCTGGAGAAACGCATCAGCGCCGAGGATGCGATGCAGAAGACCACCCGGCCCGAGGAGCTGCAGCGGCTCCTTGATCAGTCCTGATCCCCACCGCCCTCGCCATGACCACCTTCCAGGTCACCTACAACACCCGCGATGGACGCAGGCGGGAGATGGAGCTTCAGGCTGATACCCCCGCCGCGGCCCGCCAGCTGCTGCGCAAGCGGGGCATCCTGCCCACCGTGCTGGTGCGCAAGGAGAAAGCCAGCACCCCGCAGAGCAGCGGCCCAGGGCCCGGCGGAGGCTTCCAGAGCCTGTTCGAGGCGAAGATCACGGTGAAGGAGAAGGCCGTTTTCGCCAGCAAGCTTTCGGCGATGGTGGATGCCGGCGTGCCGATCATGCGCAGCCTCGACATGATGCGCCGGCAGCAGAAATCACCCCTGTTCCGCCGGGCCCTGGCGGCGATGACGGACGAGGTGAACCAGGGCGGCAGCCTCGGCAGTTCGATGCGTCGCTGGCCGAAGGTGTTCGACAATCTCAGCATCGCCATGGTGGAGGCCGGCGAAGCCGGTGGTGTGCTGGATGAAACCCTGAAGCGGCTGTCGCGGCTGCTCGAGGAAAACGCACGCCTGCAGAACCAGATCAAGAGCGCCATGGGCTATCCGGTCACCGTGTTTGTGATCGCGATTCTGGTGTTTCTGGGAATGACCATCTTCATGATCCCCACCTTTGCGGAGATCTTTGATCAGCTCGGCGCCGAACTGCCACTGTTCACCCAGATGATGGTGAATCTCAGCAATCTGCTTCGCTCCTCCTTCTCCCTCATCCTCGTGGGCGTGCTGGTGCTGAGCGCGATTCTGTTCAACCGCTACTACGCCACTCCCATGGGCAGGCGGGTGGTGGATGGCCTGCTGCTCAAACTGCCGCTGTTCGGGGAGCTGCTGCAGAAAACGGCATCTGCCCAGTTCTGCCGCACGATGAGCTCGCTCTCGCGCGCTGGTGTACCGATTCTGATGTCGCTGGAGATCCTCACAGAAACCGCTTCCAACTCAGTGGTGCGCGATGCGATCAGCAACTCCCGCACCGATATCAGTGAAGGTATTCCCCTCAGCACCGCCCTGGCTTCCAAGCGGGTCTTCCCGGAGATGATGGTGGGCATGCTGGCGATCGGCGAGGAGACCGGCGAGATGGATGCGATGCTCTCGAAGGTGGCTGATTTCTATGAGGATGAAGTGAGCTCGATGGTGAAAGCGCTCACCTCGATGATCGAGCCGGTGATGATCGTTCTCGTGGGGGGAATCGTGGGTTCGATCCTGATCGCCATGTATCTGCCGATGTTTTCAGTGTTCGAGCATATCAAGTGAGCCCTGCCGCCGCCAGCGCCTGACCCGCCAGCCAGCCCGAACTCCAGCAGTGCTGGAAATTGAAGCCGCCGGTGACACCGTCGACATCGAGCAGCTCACCCACCAGATGCAGGCCCGCACAGCGACGGCTCTCCATCGTGGCCAGATCCACCTCCCCCAGCGGCACGCCTCCGGCGCTCACGAACTCCTCCCCGAAGGGCCCGCGACCGGTGATCCGGTAG
>Ga0172376_10002079_pt1 | contig 24936 bp, 14 predicted proteins | sample Lak35m_FD_121114 | JGI IMG/M metagenome (GOLD analysis project Ga0172376, IMG submission 121114) | Freshwater microbial communities from Kabuno Bay, South-Kivu, Congo - kab_092012_35m | ecosystem: Environmental > Aquatic > Freshwater > Lake | place: Democratic Republic of the Congo: South-Kivu...
ATGAATGAGTCAGTTTTGGAACAGATTCCAGATCACAGGTTCGGTCGCGCATCTGTGCAATCTGCGTGATCTGTGGTGAAAACAAGGGATTCGGATTTGGACCACAGATTTCACAGATTTCACAGATGATGGGAGCTTTTATGAATCTGGTGTTCCGTGGGAATCAGATCACGAGTTCGCCTGACATGCCCAGCCTGACCTTCGCGTTTGCGTCTGGATTTCGGCTTCGCCGTGCCCACAGGTTGCTGCCCTGGTCTGTCGCTCGACGGTGGCAGCGAGGAATTGTGCGAGTTCCTGCCAGGCCGACGCCCGAGTTCCTCGATGCGCTTTTGCTGTGATGCAATGATCTGATCCTGCTCCTGGATACGACAGCACAGCATCCCGACCAACGCGCGGCCTGCAGGCGTCATCTCATTCAACAATTCCAGATGAATCTCGGACATCCGTGTCACGCGCGAGGTATCGCACATTCTTCTCCATTTTCGAAAATCAATCCGGAAACTGTGAACGGTTACCATTTCCCACTGCTCCGGCCTAACCCACGAGCAAGTATGGACATGCTTCTTTTCTGCACCCGCCATGTCCGGCGAAGGCCAGGAAAAGGTGATTTGTCCGGTTTGTGTCCTGGGCGATTCCTGTGTTATGCTGTGCACCGCGGCCAGGTGGCGAAATCGGCAGACGCACGGGACTTAAAATCCCGGGTCCTGGAAGGGACGTACGGGTTCAAGTCCCGTCCTGGCTATTTCTTCGTCAGAACCCGACTAAAGCGGGAAATTGCCCTTCAAGGAATCCCGAGACAATTCAGAGCAGCTCCTGGTTGAATTTTCGGCGACGTGCTGCAGAACCGCTTGCATGATCCGCGATTTGTGCCGAAAGATCAGAAACGGCCTGTTTCAGGTCTTTCAGATCAGCCCACAGGAGGGGCGACATGCTTCGCGATTGCAAACGGTGGTTCACTGGGGTCCTCATCGGAACACTCGTTACTGTCCCAGTGCTGGCGGACGAGCCTGTGCAGTTGCGGTCCCGCGATGTCCGACTGCACTCAGGGTCTCTCAGCGGAGTCGTGCTCAACAGAGAGTCCCACCCGGTACCTGGAGTGGTCGTCAATTTGATGCATGGCAGGAATGTGATTGCCTCAGCCACCAGCGACGACAACGGAAACTTTGCAGTACACGGCCTGCGGAACGGTGGACATGTTGTCAACGCAGGAGAAGAGAAAGAGCTGGTGCGGTTCTGGAGCTCCGACGTCGCTCCGCCGAATGCCTCCGCACGCCTGATTATGGTGGTGGACGAGCAGGTCGTTCGCGGACAGATGATTCCGGCCGAAAGTTTTGTCGCCCCCGGTGAAGCCGCCGTGGCCGGTAACTCCATGAGCGGCGTGCTGATGAATCCGTACGCCCTGGCACTGATGGCCGGTGGTGCTGTCGGTATCGTCGCGATCGTCGCCCACAATGAAAATGACGCTCCTGCCAGCCCCTGAGCAGTGCTCAAACCACAAATTTCCGTCAAACGCCGGGGAAATCCTCCGGCGTTTTTTCGCGCACCTTCCACTGGATCCTTGCAATCCCTGAAACCCGTCTAATCGACACACCCTGCACAAGCCGATAAACCAGCACAACCGTTGAATCAGTATTGACTGGCTTAACCGCGACAAGGCGACGTCGTGGTGCAAAGCGTTTCCCGCTGCGATTGGGTTTCGGGAACGATAAAAACCAGCAAACTGCTTCCGGGGGGCTCCTTAAAGCCTGCTTTTTTTAAGGATCGCAGCGGTGAAACGTCAGGGGTTGGTGGCTGCCGGACTGATTGGTTCTGCAGCGTCTGTGTGCGTGCTCTTGAACCAGCATCTGCATTTGGGCGCAGCGGAAGACGGAAAAAAATCATTCAGAGAGGCACTGAAAGGTGCACCAGAGCCGCAGCTCGTGGAGGCGGAGGACGGAATCCGTCTGAATTACTTCGACGCCTCGTGGGACCGCGTGCTGAAGAACCTTGCCGAAAGCAGTAAGCTCACGCTGGTGATGGAAAAGGTTCCGCCTGGCCGTTTTGCTCGCCGCGACCGCACTCGCTACGACGTCACGTCGGCCGTGCGAATTCTCAACAGCGAACTCGAACCGCTTGGCTATCGACTGCTGCACCAGAACGGGTTTCTGATCGTTCTGAACCTCGACCAGGCGCGCACCGAATATGCGCGGCCAAGGCTGAACGGCGATTCTTCCCAACCTCGATCGCCGGTGACAAAGCAGCTTTTAAAGAACATGGGTTCCGGCGGTATCGGCGCGTCCGAAGATGAGCTGTTGGAATCGGCTGCAGACGAGGCGGAGGCACCTGCTCCAGCGAAGCCTGCGTCTCGAGCAGCCACCACATCGAAGGCTGCTGCACCCAAAACCCAGACTCGCACGCCGTCCATCGTTCCTGCCAGAGCTGAAGAAACAGCCGCCCCAGAGGGCGGCAGAAATCCTCGCACCAGCCGTATTCGCCCGGTCTCGGCGACTCGTCAGGAAACCGCAGCAAAGCAGGCGGCCGCCGAAACTGCAGCCGCGCTGGCTGCTGATGAGTCACCGCTGAAAACGGAAGAGATTCCGCTTGAACAGGGCTCCGCTTCCGACGTGGCCCGCACGCTGTACGTCGTGTTCCGCAATCGAGCAGAGCTGGAAAAGCCCGGGCTCGGCGGGTTTCCCGGCTATGTGGTGAAGAGCAATCCCGTCGAAGGTTCCACGGAATCCGAGCCTGTCGTGCTGTTTCGCATCGGGATTGATCAGGAATCCAATTCGCTGCTGATCGAAGCCCCTAAAAGACGGCTGCCGCATCTTCGCAAACTTGTCACAGACCTTGATCGCCCCGCCGATGTCAGTAGTGAATCAGCGGTCAAGCTGCTCCCGAATAATGGCATCCCTGCACAGACAGCCAGACAGCTGAATGACCGCATCCATCAGCTGGTTACGATGGCCGACGAAGCCCGTGCTCAGGAACCAGCCGACAGCCAGCCATCCGCCGATGAAAAGCCGGAGTCTGAGGGTGGACCGGCTGTGAATCTGCGTGGTGAAGTGAATATCCAGGCCATGCAGGATCTTGGGCTGTTGATTCTTAAAGGCAACGCCGCGGACGTCGATCGGGTCGAGCAGATCATCCAGCAGCTGGAGAAAGTCAGCGTCGGCTCGCTTCCCGGAATCCACGTACTGACGTTGGAGAATGTCGATTCCGAAGCCATGGCCACGCTGCTTACCAGTGTGTACGAAGAACTGTCAGAACAGCGGCAGCGAACCGGTACTGACACCCGCCAGGCCGCTGCATTCATTCCCGTCGTCCAGCCGAACGCCCTGTTGATTATCTCTTCTGAAATCGAACGCGAAACCATCCTTGAGCTGGCAGAAGAACTTGACAAGCCGCTCAGCCCCGATCTTGAATTTGAGGTCTTTCCTCTGAAGAGCGCGATCGCGTCGCAGGTCGTGACCTCGCTCACGGAATTCTATGCGGACCGACCGGGGCTGGGAACATCACTGCGAACCTTTGCCGACGTCCGCACCAACTCCGTGGTGGTGCAGGCTCGGCCAAATGAACTTGCCGAAGTTCGCAAACTGATCGCGCGCATTGACATCGATGATCCCGCCTCGACATCGCAGATGAAAGTGATTCGTCTGAAGAACGCGGTCGCTGAAGAACTCAGCACCACCATCAACCAGGCGATCCAGGCAGTCATCAGTCCACCTCAGCAGACAGCCGGTCAGCAGGGTGCCGGTGGTTTCGGTGGAAACCAGCAGGGTGCCCAGCAGCTGCGTGACAATAAATCTGTGGCCGTCGAATTCCTTGCGTCTGCCGGAGGTATTCAGCAGCTGATTCGTTCCGGGATTCTTGCTGATGTTCGAGTCAGCTTTGATGCGCGTTCCAACAGCCTGATTCTTGCGGCTCCCGAAGCCAGCATGAGCCTGCTTGAGGCACTTGTTAGTGAACTTGATCAGACTCCCGGTGCCATCTCTGAAATCAAGGTCTTCTCACTGAAGAATGCCGACGCACAGCAGTCTGTTGACCTGCTGACGACGCTCTTCGAGAACACCAATCAGGAAGATCAGCTGGGAGTCCAGCTGGCAGGCACAGAAGGCTCCTCAAGCAGTCTGATTCCGCTGCGATTTTCCGCAGATATTCGCACCAATACTGTGCTGGCGATCGGCAGCGCAGAATCTCTCAGCGTTGTTGAGGCAGTCCTGCTTCGGCTGGATTCCGATGACACTCGCCAGCGATCCACATCGGTGATTCCACTGCGAAATGCTCCGGCTGAACAGGTCTCTGTTACGCTGCTGGATTTCCTTGAACAGCAGCAGGCCCTGCAGGACAGCTCTGAAGATCTGCTCAGCAATATCGAACGCCTGCGTCAGGAAGTTCTGGTTGCTCCCGATATCAACAGCAACTCGCTGATCGTCAGTGCTTCACCTCAGTACTTCAATCAGATCGTCCAGATCATTGAACAGCTCGATGCTCAGCCACCCGAAGTCGTGATTCAGGCGCTCATTGTCGAAGTGACGCTGGATGCCACGGACGAATTTGGAATTGAGCTTGGCTTTCAGGACCCGCTGCTGCTTGACCGCAGCCTGTCCACGACAACTGCAGGCGGCACCACCTCGATCACAGCAGGTCCCGGCCTGAACTTCAACAACACCACAGTACCTCTTGGCGGTAACTACATTACTGGCGGTACCAATCCCAGTACTGTCGCCACACAGGGGTTGAGCAACTTTTCACTGGGTCGCAGCAACACAGCGCTGGGGTTTGGTGGCTTCGTGTTTTCTGCTCAGTCCGACGCCGTCAGCGTTCTGCTTCGTGCACTGGCGGCCCGACGCACCGTTCAGGTACTTAGCCGGCCTCAGGTCCGTACCACCCATAACAATGAGGCATTCGTGACCGTCGGCCAACAGGTGCCAATTGTCTCAGGAGCAAACCCGAATAACTTTGGCGCCAGCCCAGTCATCGATCAGCAACAGGTTGGTATCACGCTCAGAGTGACTCCCAGGATCACACCGGACGGCATCATTGCCATGAGCGTCTTTGCGGACAAAAGTTCACTTTCCGGCAATACCGTGCCCGTATTCGCAAATGGAAACGGCGCAGCCATTGAATCCCCGATCATCAATCAGTCCCAGGCCGTCACCGTGGTCAACGTTCCAAACGGCCAGACCATCGTCATGGGTGGTATGATCACCAAGTCCGACAGCACACTGGAACGCAAGGTGCCATGGCTCGGTGACCTGCCAATTGTCGGCCGCGCGTTTCGTTATGACGGTACCACAACGTCCCGCACCGAGCTGCTGATCTTCCTCACACCACGAATCGTGCTCAGCGATGTTGATTCTGAACTGCTGAAACAAGTTGAAGCGGAACGTCTGCACTTTATTGAATCTGACGCAGAACAGCTGCACGGACCGCTCTACAGCGTGCCGGGCCAGGACATGACCATCACCGAACCGGACCCCGGAGCTGTGCTGTCACCGGAAATGCCCATTCGTGAAATGCTCGAACCTGACACCACAACACCGCCACATCAGGAAGCTGCCCCGGCCCCTGACAAGCCGGCAACGGAACGACCACCAGCGCCAGCACCACGAAAATCCCGCAAACAAAACAAGTGAGCTGCACCGACTGTAAAGGTTGGCACAATGCGAGGCACTCTCTTAAACCGTTGCACTCTGATCCTGGCAATCCTGCCCGCCACGCTGCTGGCAGGTTGCCAGGCAGGTTCCCTGCTGCGTCACCCCGGCACTCTGATTCGCGATCCGGGGCGAATCGTCGGCCGCCCCCGAGTCGAACGCAACATCGGTCGCATCGTCACACTTTGGGAAGCCGCCCATGGCAAGGACGAAAAAGGTCGAAATGCCCGGGGCTTCGCGGGGCAGATTCTGTTTTTCGGACCTGGTGGCCAGACCGGCTGCCGAGTCAACGGCAAGGTGGTTATTTCTGTCTTCGACGAGTATGACCCGGAGTCAGAAGACGAACCCAGTCTGCTGCATCAATACGAATTTGATGAAGACGCCTGGGAAGCGCATCGCGGCGAAGGGACTTTAGGACATTCCTACAGTGTCTTTATTCCATATACACGCAGCCACAGAAACCAGGTGAATTGTGGTCTGAAGGTCGAGCTCATTCATCAGGATGGTCGCACCGTCAGCTCTCAGGAAACTGAGGTTTTGCTGCCGGGAAAGAATACCACGCAGGCAGCCGCCAGTCGGACCCGAGGCTTCGTTCGTGATCGAGAAATTGACCCCGGGAAGAAGGTGACGCCCGCATCCGCCACGGATTCTCCAGCTGCCATGGACACCATTTCGATTCCTCTCCCGAAACGGAAATAAGCTGCCTCGCGAACAGTCTTCCGGACACCCATTGTGCAGCTCGCGTTCGCCCACCTGAATCTCCGCAGGAATCCATTCGGAGCGCTCAGTGACGCTGAATCACCACGCCTTGCCGAGCTTGATCTCGCCGAAGCCCTCGAATTCCTGAATCGCCACGCTGAACACAACTCCCGGCCTGCAGCGATTCAGTTCATGGGCCGTCAGGGCTCCGGAAAAACCACACATCTGCTCGCACTGCTCGCCGCCCTGCCCAAAGCTGTTTATTCGCCTGTTCCCATTGGTCAGCCCCCACAGATCCGTACGGACGGGGACCCCATCCTCATCGACGATGCCCAATGGCTCACATGGACACTCCGGCGACGGCTTTTTCGCTGCGACCAGAGACTCGTGCTGGCCACCCACCGCGATTACTCTGCCGAATTACGTCGTTCCGGGCGTCGAGTGATCACGTTGTCGTCAGAAACCACTGTCGATTCAGAGACTCTCCGACGACGCCTGAATGCTCGGATAGAGGCGATGCGGCGCGGCCCCGGGAATATCCCGATGATTTCACCAGAAACTGCCCGCCTGGCATGGGAAAGACATGGGTCTGACATGCGGACCATTATCCAGAAGCTTTTCCATGTCTTCCAGCACCTGCGACGCCCGGATGATCCATGGTTTTTTGAATGACCGATGCAAATCGGAAACAGTGCCAGCAGCAAACCGTTCACGATTTGAAACAATTTGTTTTTCCAAAGTGTTTCGCAACCTGACGATGCCTTGCCAAGCGGAGCCTGTCCATGTCGCGATTGCAGTAATTCGGTCATTTTTGGCTGCTTAGAATCCCTGGGATCAATACTTCCGTTTCAACTCATACCCCAATCCATCCGGATTTCTCTGTCTGCGCCCCGGTTTCCTCGATTTGGACCGCCGTTGGCAGGTCAAAGCATCAGGTCGTTTTTCCATCGGCCGGATTCTGCCGCTTTTGATCATCTCACCTGGGGGTAGCAGCTATGTTCTTCAAAGCACGAAAATCCCGTCGTCTCAAATCCTTCCGATCGAATGGTGTTGCGGTGACGCAAACCGAGCTTTTCGAGGGCCGGCTGCTGCTCAGCGCGGATGTCGAGCTGGAAACCGTTCTCACTGGGACTGGCACTGGCTACGCCGAGGTTGACTACAAGGCGGACAAAGACGAACAATCGCTGAAGCTGGAGATCTACAACGTCGCGCCCACGACGTATTCCGTTTGGGTTGGTCCCACGAAACTGGATGACATCACAGTCGATAGTTCCCGCATTCTGGAAGTGGAATACAACTCAAAGGCTCAAAAAGATTCCAAACGAGCTTTGCCTTCCGGACTGACATTCAGCAAGGGCACCGAAATCCGCCTTGTTCCCCCGCCATCAGCGACAGTCCCGACGCTGAAAGGCAATCTTGGCGTTAAGGGCGAAGATGCACCGTTCACATCCTGCGTTCGATTGAACATTGCGACGGCAGGCGGCGTTGTTGTAGAGTCCGAATACGAAGCGGAAGCGGAGGGCCGCAAGCTGGAAGTGACCGTCTGGAATCTTACAGCCGGCTCGACGCATCGGCTGACCATTGGCGGATTTGTAGCGGCAGAGCAAATGAAGGCGACCAGTCTCGGCACCGCCCGTCTCCGTTTTTCCGACAGAGTTCGCCCCGGCTTTGAAGCGTTTCCAAAGAACTTCCCGGCGGTTGTTCCCGGCACTGCCCTGTCACTTGGCACCGTAGCTTCCGGAAACTACGTCGCGATGTCGCTGACCCCGCCGGATGCACCCGTCAGCGGCTCTGAAGTCCGCATTCCCCTGATTGGCACGGGGCCGCTCAAGGGACTGATTGCCTGGGAAACTTCCGCTGCCGCACGTCAGTTCAAGGTCGAAGTCTGGGGCGGTGCCAGTGGGGCCTCAATCCCCGTTAACATCCAGCCTCTGAACGGTGCCTCAGTTCAAGTTGGCGTGATTGTGCTGAACAGCAAAGGCTACGGGCGTCTTCAGTTTGAATCCGCTGACGCAAACAAACAGTTCCCGCAGTCATTTCCAAATCTCAGCTTCAATACTTTGTTCACAGTCGGTACCAGTCTTTCGGGCGTCTATACCACGACCAGTCAATCGCTCACTCCGGACGACCGCAGTGCTCGCGAGGCCTACCAGATTGATCAGACTCTCAACCTTTCCACCGTCAGCACGCTGTACGAAAATCACTGGGCCAAGGGTGAAAAGTGGATGAAGGACAAGGCCGGCAACTGGTACTTCGTCACACCCGATGGATCGCTCTACAAACAGGATTCAAAAACTACTGTCAGTGGCACCCGCATTGCCATCCTGAGTCCTGCTCACCATGCAAAACCCGAATTGATCACCGAGGCCAAAGCCATGCCAGTCGCCAATAGTGACGACAGCCTGGTTCGTGTAACCGCTGCAAAACTGGACCGCGAACTCAATCTCACCCCGGGAAGCAGCAGCACCACAAACTGGGGCGGCATCGGTGAAAAGTGGGTCCGCGGAAACGGCAAATGGTACTTTATCACACCTGACGGAACACTGACGCTTTGGGATGGCATATCCGGTCCGCGCAATTCCACAGCTCCAAAGGGCACCACCATCGCCAAACTTGATGGCCGCTTCCACGAAGATCTGACTCGACTCACAGAAGCCGAGAAAAAAATCACAGAGACCGAAAAAACTTTCGCCGCACGCTCCTTACTGAACAACACCTCTCACAACACACTTCAGGACGGAGTTGATATCAAATGGGTCAGTGCTCCTGGCAACACCTGGTACTTTGTCCGCCCGAATGACGAAGTCTTTCTCTGGGATCGCCGCAGAGTCATCGCGGAAAAAACTGGAGTGAAAGCCTCCGGCGCCTACGCCAATCCCTCTTCGCTCAAAACACCTCCCTCCAAACCGCCGGGCACCGCGGCCTACGTCAATGTTCTCGATGATCTCTTCGTCGATCTGCCGGACTTCAATTGATCCGCCGTCAGGCACACGTTCACTCAGACGGCGTTCGGCTCTTTCTCCCGAACGCCGTCTGTCTGTTTTCAGCCCATTGTGATTGTCTTTCCCGCCACCCAGCGTTTATGCTGCTCCCCGCTCTTTGGGTCGTCCAAATCGCACCCGCCCGCCTGTTTTGACGCTCGTTTCTGAAAGGTTCCCGCCATGCGTCCTCTGCCTTCCACCGGCCGCCGCGCTTTCCTGCAAACTTCTGCTGCCGGCTCCGCCTCCATCTTTGCTGCTGGTCTCTACGCCGCCCCCGGCTCCGCACGCCCCTCCCGCAGTGCCCTCGAAAATCTCAATATCGCCTGCATCGGTACCGCCAATCGCGCTGCCGAAGACGTCAACGGCGTCATGAGCGAAAACATTGTGGCCCTCGTCGATATCGACTCCAGCTACCTCGGACGCGCAAAAACCATGCTCACCGAGAAAAAAGGCCTTGAACCCCGCTGTTACGCCGACTACCGCGAAATGCTCGTCAAAGAAGGCGACAGGATCGATGCCGTCGTCATCGGTACGGCCGACCACCATCACGCTCCCGCCGCCATCCGAGCGATCCGCGCCGGTAAACACGTCTACTGCGAAAAACCACTCACCCACACAGTCTTCGAATCCCGCCTGCTTGCGAAAGCTGCCGCAGAGAAAGGCGTCGCTACTCAGCTGGGTACCCAAATCCACGCCGAAAACAACTACCGACGTGTTGTCGAAATCATTAAAGCAGGCGTCATCGGAAACGTCACCGAAGTTCACGTCTGGGTCGGAAAAGGATGGGGCGGCGGCGACCGACCCGCAAACGCCGATCCCGTTCCCGCCACCCTCAACTGGGATCTCTGGCTCGGCCCAGCCCCCGAACGCCCCTACGCAAATGGCGCCTACCACCCTGCCAACTGGCGACGCTGGTGGGACTTCGGCGGCGGCACCCTCGGCGATATGGCCTGCCACTACATGGACCTCCCGTTCTGGGCACTTGACCTTCGCCACCCAACCCGCTGCGAAGCCACTGGTCCGAAAGTCCACCCCGAAACCTGCCCGCTCGGACTCGTCGTCAAGTACAACTTCCCCGCACGCGGCTCTATGCCACCACTCACGCTCACCTGGTATGACGGTGATATGATCCCAAAAAAGGTCGCCGACGAAGCTGTACCCCCCAACGGTGTCATGTTCGTCGGAACCGAAGGCAGGATGTTCGCCGACTACAGCCGCTACAGACTCTTCCCCGCTGACAAGTTCAGCAAGTTCACGCCACCCGCCAGGAGTATCGCCGACTCGATCGGACATCACGCCGAGTGGATCAAAGCCTGCAAGGATGGTTCCCCAACCACCTGTAACTTTGACTACTCCGGCGCCCTTACTGAAACCGTGCTCCTCGGCAACGTCGCCTACCGAATTGGCAAAGCCCTCGACTGGGACGCCGCCACACTCACAGCGACCAACGCTCCGGAAGCTGCGAAGCTGGTGAACAAAGAATACCGAGCTGGCTGGGAAGTCGCCTGAAGATCACCCAATCGTCGGTCAGCGATCGCGGGACAAATCGACCCGCGGTCGCTTTTTTTGTGTTTTGAACAGTGTGTTTCAAAATCAAAATATATTTTCAGAAGTACTATCAGCAGAACAGAGCTGTGGTGTTGATAAGTTTGAAAGTGGCAGCCACAAGTCCTTTCTGCAAAGGCATTTACGTGGACCGTACAGGTGTGCAGATCCGTGTATTCAAAGGCGTGTTCACCGTGGAAAGACGGCGCAGCAACTCGGTACTTGCCGCTCCCCACGACGAGACGCCGCGACAAGGGAGTTCAAACCTGTTAACGAATCTGACAACTTATCAACAACTCATGAACAGGTCGTTCAGTTTTTCAACATCGCTGCTGCTCCTTTGGGTCACAACGACAGGTTTTGTCGCAAAGGCTGATGAATATCCCGATGTTCGCACCATTGCAGAAGATCTGATCCCACCAAAGGCAGAAAAGGCAAGCCCCGGGGCGGGCAGGCGAGTATTTCTGGATGCGGGTCGGAGCGGCGATAGTTCTATGTCACCCGTTCAGGCAGTGCTGATGCTCCCAGAAAACTGGCGGCCTGGAGCGAAATGGCCCGTGTTTGCAGAACTTCCGGGAAACGGAGGCTACCGCGATCCTCGCGGTGATCAGTGCACGGGACGCCCGGAAGACTGCAGCCTCGGCTACGGACTCACAGCAGGAGAAGACTGGATCTGGCTGTGTCTGCCGTTTCTCAATGGCGATGGCAGCCGTATCGCGGAAACATGGTGGGGTGATGCACCGCAGTACGACGCCGGGGCATCGCTGAAGTGCTGGCAGGAGGTGCTGGATCAGATATGCAGTGAATACGGTGGAGATCCGGAATGCATGGTTCTGGCCGGTTTTTCACGGGGTGCCATCGCAGTGAATTCCATCGGATTACGGGAAGCTGAATTTTCCGAACGCTGGAAGGCGTTCTTTCCCAACAGCCACTACGATGGCGTGCGGAAATGGCCGTTTCCCGACAGCGATCGCAGTTCAGCCCGTGAACGTCTGAATCGTCTCGCAGGTCGACCTCAACTCATCAGTGGTGAAGGCAATCAGGTGAACGAAACGCGGCGTTATCTGCAGGAAACGGGTGTGGAATTGTCAAACATCCAGTTCCTGCCTACTGGTTTTCGCAATCACACTGATCGCTGGGTGCTGCGACCGTGCCCATCCCGGGACGTCGCCCGAAAGTGGCTGCAGAACCTCAGATAATAACGTACCGGTATTCAAATCGCTTGTGTTCTGTGGAACGTAACGTCAGTCGCCAGCTACGCTGGCTGACTTTCGGACCACAGCTTCCAGCAGTTGTTTGGCCGCAGTTGCATCACCAGACGTGATCCATGGGCCATCAATCACCAGTGTTTGTCGGGTCCAGAGAACTCGATTGCTGGTGGCCAGAGCTGGCGGCAGCTGATCCTTTTGAGACGCACGGCGTCCGTTCAGACAGCCCAGCTCCGCCAGCAGCGGTACACCCGTACCAACGGCAGCGACAGGGCGAGACGTGGCCGCCATGCGAAGCGCGAGTTGCTTCAGCTGGTTGGCAGCATTCGAATCACGGCACAACTCCAGCGACTGCCGTGAAGGCTCTGAAAAAATTAAACCGGCGAAGTCTTTCGGGTTTGCATGACCGATCAGCAGATCTGCGGGTTGCAATTGAAATCCAGCCACAACGAGATCCACTTTGAAATAGGCAGCAGCTCGACGAAACGTCTCCAGCAAAGGATCGCTGGAATCCCTGTGTGGCAGAACAAGCAGAATTCGCTTTCGTGCGAATGCTCCGGTGTTTCGGGCAGTAGTCGACAGCAGTTTCGACTTTGGCGAAAAAGAAACTGCCAGAGCGATCAGCAAAAGCACAACGCCGACGATCAGCGGTGCACGAAATCGCAGGGGCAGTGCGAGGGCTTTCGTGAAAAAGTGAGATCCGTGCGCAGACACGGGGCGGCGACGGGGACCAGCCTTTGGAGCCGTGACAGCGGCTTTGTTCGGAACAGCAGCAGGGGATTTCTCAGTCGCTGTTCGAGCGGGTGCTGCAGATTGCTCCGGCTGTGGGGGATCCAGTTTGCAGAACGCTACCAGAGCCTCGGCTACTTCGCGAGGTGTTTGCGGCCGATCAGCAGGATTGGTGGCGAGCATTCGCTGCAGCAGATCCACAAGCGGCGCTGGAATGTTTGGCAAGGTGGCGGCGATATCCGGGGCCAGACGATTCAGGGGGGACACCAGGCGGGCCATGGCTGCAGCTTCGGAAAACGGCGAACGACCGACGAGCATGAAGACAAGTGTGCAGCCGAGGCTGAAGATATCGGCGCGGATATCGGCCGTGTGAGCATTCAGGATCTGCTCGGGCGCCATAAATTCCGGGGTCCCGAGGGCAGTACCTTCGCGAGTGAGGCCAATTGGAATTGAGGGATGACCGGTGAGGGTTTGACCGGCGTTGGCAGCTGATTCCGCAGGATCGACCGGTGTGCCTTCCTGAGCGAATCTGGCAAGTCCGAAATCGAGGATTTTGACGCAGCTGTCGCGAGTGAGCATGAGATTCTGGGGTTTGATGTCGCGGTGTACCATACCTTTTTCCAGCGCGTGCTGCAGTCCCAGTGCAGCCTGGCGAGCGAAACTGCAGGCGTGCCTCAGCGGAATCGGCCCAGCTTTCTCGACCTGCCGTGCGATGCTGATGCCATCGATGAATTCCATCACCAGCATCTGCAGTCCACCCGCCTCGTCAGCATCCCATGCGGCTACGATATTCGGATGGGACAAACGCGCGGCCGCTCGCACCTCAACCCGAAAACGTTCCACGGCGGCCGGATTTCCCAGCAGCCGCGGGCTGAGAACTTTCAGAGCAACCGGCCGGTCCATCAGCCGATGTTCTGCTCGGTAGACCACTCCCATTCCGCCGACACCAAGACGACCGGTAATTCGATATCGCGGATGATTCCGCAGCTCTTCCGGAATCCCATTGCTTCCACTTCCGGAGGTCACGACAGCTCGCCGTATACTCTCTACAGAAGACTCAGAGACCATAGCGATCGTCTCGTGGCCACGCAGGCGATCCACCAGCGAGTCTTCGGGAATCAGTCGCAGGCGATCACAGCAGTCGCGGCATACCTCGATGTGCCGTTCGACGCGTTCCAGCACCGCACCACGCAGTCGGCCTTCAAAGAATGCCTTGAGTTCGTCCGGGTGCGGATGGTGACTGACCTCGGTCGGCATGACATTACTCCACCAATCCTCGAGCCTCTTCCCGCAACCTTGCCATAATTCGCGAACGGGCAATGAACACCGCGTTGACGGTCAACCCCAGCGACGCAGCCACTTCGTCCGGTGAACGCCCCCCGACTGCCGTTGCGTGAAACGCCAGCCATGTTTTTTCAGTAAATTCTGGTCGCAGCAGTTCCAGTAGTCTTCGAGTAACCCAGCTATCGTGTTCACTATCCCATTCACGACTGAGTCCGCTGGATGGATCCTCCAGCTGCTGCAGCACGTCGTCAAAATCTGTCTGGCCAGTCGCCAGCGGACGAATCTTCTTCGCCCGCCAGAAATCCCGTAGACAATTTGCAGTGATCGTCTTTAGCCAGCAGCGGAACGCTCCCGCCTGAGGACGCTTGTGAAATTCCGGTATTCGGCGGATCACCACCGTAAGTACTTCCTGCACCAGGTCATCAGCATCCGCAGCCGCGACCGTGTGACGGTGCAGCCAATAACGAATCAGTGGAGAATACAAATCAACCAGACGCCGCCAATGAGCGTCGTCGGGATGATCTCGTAAAATTTCCAGCAGACTCGCGGACGTGTCAGTCATGCAGAAAGTTTACTTTGACGTCCGAAGCCGGTCAAATCACGAGACCACACAGCAGGAACGAACCATGGATGCACCTGCTGAATCACCGTAATTGGAACAAAGCCACTTCCATTGGGCGACAGCCCAGAGGGCTGGCATTTGTAAATGGAGCTTTGTGCCAAAACCTTTCAAAGAAAAGCGAAAAATTTTCTTGTGAAATTTTCTGAAAGGTGCGAGACCCAGCAGCCATTTGTCTTCTGTGCCCGCGGAATTCAACACTCACACACTGTACAAGAGACCTGACGATGAAACGCAACGATCGCAGAGCTGGACGAAAAGGTCATTCACACAGCCACGGATGCGTAATGTCGCTGGAGCCCCGAATTGTAATGTCGGCGACCCCCATGCAGATCGGGATGAATCTGGACAATGTCAATGATTACACACCCAACTGGCAGTTCACCGATCTATTTCAGTCATCACGTCCCTGGATCAGTCACTCGTGGAATACAGTCACTCGAGTCCAGGACTTCAATGGCGGAGCGTTCATACCGGTACAGACTGACGAAAATGGCTGGCCAACTCAACTGGCAACATGGCAGAACGCGCACGGTCATCTGATGCAGCAGCGTCTGGGAACGCTGATGTTCAATAATCTGAATGGTGCCTATCCGAGCGGTGTTTATCGGGTGGAGTGGGAGGGTACGGGCGAAGTCGTCTTCGGCTCTGACGCTTTGGAAACCACGCGGGGGCGAAGTGCAGACGGCCGAAACTTTGCCCTTTTGAGTGTGACAGCCCGGAACGACGGTATTTATCTGGGCATTCGCACGCTCAGCCCATCGGATCCGATTCGCAACATTCATGTCTGGATGCCGGACTACAATGGTCAGAGCTTTGCGGGCCAGGTATGGAAACCGGCGACCGACGGCCAGAACGGCAGCAGCTTCTCGCCGTTCCACCCGCTGTACCGGGAACGGCTCGATGATTTCGGCATCATACGCTTTATGCAGGCGCAGGAGACGAACACCTCGGATATCCTGACGTGGTCGGATCGTCGAGATGCTCGGGATGCCCGGCAAAGCAGCGGTAATGGCGGAAATGGCTTCGTCAACGGCATGTCGATCGAGCACATGGTGCAGCTGGCCAATGATCTGAACGCCGATCCATGGTTCAATATGCCGCATATGGCGGACGATACCTTTGTTCGCAACTTCGCAGAATACGTGCGCGATCATCTTGAACCGGGATTGACGGCTTATGTGGAATGGTCCAATGAAATCTGGAACTTCGCGGGTGGGTTCGAGGCGACCGCATGGGTCGCTGAACAAACTCGACTGCCGGAAAACATCGGTCTGACACACTGGCAGATTGCCGGTCGCGAGGCTGCTCGTGATATGAACTTATGGAGCAGCGTATTTGCCGGTCAGTCCGAACGAATAGTTCGCGTGGCAGGCGGACAGGCCTCCACGCCGTGGATAACCGAACGAATCATTGAGAATATGGGGGGCAGCTTCGACGCCATCGCCATCGCCCCGTACTTTGGTCCAACAGAAGCTCAGCGAGCAGGCTATTCTGCAGCCACCACGGTCGATCAGGTGCTGGCAGATCTTCGCGCAAACATCACGTTCGGAGCTTCGATGACAGTTGGACATCAGCGTCTTGCAGATGATTACTCCAATCGACTTGGCAGGGACATTCAACTGCTGGCCTACGAAGGTGGTCAGCACCTCGATGGTCGCGGAGCGGCGTACCAGAACGTGTTCTTTGCTGCAACAAAGGACCCGCGGATGGCCGAACTCACAAGGGATTACCTGCGAGTGCACAACGCTGCGGGTATGGACGCCTACGTTCACTACAAGCTTTCCGATCGGGACCTCGTCACACGCTGGGGCAACTTTGGAGTGCTGAATCGACAGGATCAGCCGCCTGGCGAAGCCCATGTCTACCGCACGCTTCTGGAGGCGAATGCAGGAATACTGTTTTCCAGCGGCCCAACGCAGGTGACACTCAATGCGGCCGATCTCGTGGCAGCCGAAGCCGGACAGGACAGAGCCACGTTTCGTGTCAGTCGAGGGGGCGATCTGTCACAGCCTCTCACCGTGAACTACTCTGTCAGCGGGACCGCAACTGCTGGTTCTGATTACACCCCGCTGACAGGAAGCGTGACCTTCGCGGCATACGAAAAGACCGCATTCATTCAGGTGGTTCCGATCAACGACGTGGCTGTTGAAAATGACGAGACTGTCGTGGTTACCCTGCAACTCGGACCCGGCTATTCGCTGATCAGCGCAGCAACTTCCACCGACAGAGTATCGCTGCTGAGTGACGACCGGGCGTCAAATCTCCCTGTCATTCAGATCGTGGCAACCGATGCTGTCGCGGCCGAGGCCAATCGGGATCCCGGCACCTTTACGTTCACTCGCAGCGGCGGAAATATCGGGGCTTCTCTGACCGTGTATCTGCAGACTGGCGTGCAGACCGCCGTTGCATCTGACTATGACGCGATAGGAAAAAGTGTTGTCTTTGCTGCCGGCCAGACCACAGCCACATTGATGGTGCGTCCCGTTGATGATGGTTCCATCGAGAACACCGAAACAGTTGTGATGTCCCTGAGCCCGGCTGTCAATTACAGGATTGGCACGAATTCGGAAGCGAGGATTCTGATCACGGACAATGACACGGCACCTCCCCCGGTCACTCCGACGATTTCTGTCGTCGCTGCCGATGCAGAAGCCAGCGAAGTCGGTGGCAATACAGGTACATTCACACTGACACGCATCGGCAATCTCAACAGCACGCTCGTGGTGCGTTACACGGCGACTGGTACGGCCACCGGCGGTGCTGACTACTCTGCTCTGAGCGGCTTTGCCTTTTTTGCTTTTGGCTCAGCAACTACGACCGTCACGGTTGCTCCCATCAATGACCCCGCGTATGAAGCCGTCGAAACGGTCGTCTTGAATCTCACGGATGGGGAGACCTATGATGTGGGGGCTGCCAGCTCAGCGACCGTCAGCCTGTACAGTGATGATGCCGGAACAGCCGGGGTCAACGGGATGTCATCTGTTGGGAACAATTCAGGACCCGGACGTCCAGCGACCAATCGACTGATGGCTGGTGCCGCCTTCGGTGAACGAGAACTGGATTTGTTTTTCGCACTGTTCGGCCGAAGTTGAACGGAACTTCCGTCCGATCGGTCCGCGCGGTAAGCTTCGGGCAGCGAGGCGGCCACCTGTCCAACAGACAGTCTGGCCGTCCGCACCGCCCGCTGTATTCTCTAAACCGGACCACTGCCATGTTCTGTCGGCCGCTCATTACGCTCCTCCTGCTCAGCTGCGCTCTCGTCGTACCCGCCACGGCTCAGGACAAAAGTCCGACAACTGGAAGTGCCGCGACTGAACAGGAAGCCTACCCGCTCAGTCGCTTCGAAATCCCACCGGGAATTGTGCTTGAAGCGGGAGCAATTGAAGTTCTGCCCGATGGATTGCTGGCTGTGGCCACGCGTCGTGGAGACATTTACCTCGTCTCGAACGCCTGGGATGATGATCTGAAGCCTGCTGAGTTTCGGCTGTTTGCACAGGGCCTTCACGAGGTTCTCGGGCTGTCATGGCACAAAGGCTGGCTGTATGCCACCCAGCGCTGTGAAGTCACCCGTCTCCGCGACACCGATGCCGATGGCATGGCGGATGATATCGAAACCTTTTGTGACACGTGGAGCATTAACGGGGACTACCACGAATATGCCTTCGGCTCCCCATTCGACCGCTCGGGCTCCATGTGGGTCGTGCTCTGCCTCACCGGTTCCTTCGGCAGCGATGTTCCATGGCGCGGTTGGGCCGTTCGCGTCGATGAAACCGGAAAAATGATCCCAACCTGCAGCGGTATTCGTTCCCCCGGTGGTATTGGCTTCAACGCAGACGGCGACGTGTTCTACACAGACAACCAGGGACCGTGGAATGGTACTTGCAGCCTCAAATGGCTCCGGCCGGGCTCGTTCCAGGGACATCCGGGTGGAAATCGCTGGTTTTCTCTCACCGAACAGGGCACAGCCGCTGCCCCGAAAGAACCTCAAAGCGGAAGTCGCATCGTCACCGAAGCGGACCGCATTCCTGAATTTGAACCACCAGCGATCATGTTTCCCTACCAGAAGATGGGACAAAGCGCCAGTGGCATCGCGTGCGACACCACTGTCGGCAAATTCGGTCCGTTCAAAGGCCAGCTGTTCGTTGGAGATGTGACCCACAGCACAGTCATGCGGTGCTTCCTCGAAAAAGTCAAAGGTCACTATCAAGGAGCCTGTTTCCCTTTCCGCGAAGGCATCGGATCCGGCACTCTCGCACTCCGCATGACCGAAGACGGCACTCTCTTCGTCGGTGGCACCAACCGCGGCTGGGGTTCCAGAGGCACCAAACCGTTCTCGCTGGAACGCATCCGCTTCAGCGGCCGAACGCCATTCGAAATTCAGGAAATGCGAGCTCGAAATGACGGGTTTGAGCTTGTTTTTACCGAGCCTGTTGATCCCGAAGTCGCCGCCAAACCTGACACATGGAAATTCAGCTCCTTCTGTTACATCTTCCAGTCCTCTTACGGCAGCCCCGAAGTTGATCACGCTCAGCCAACCGTCACTTCCGCCGTCGTTTCCGCCGATCGCCGCAGCGTTCGGCTGACTCTGAATCAGTTAACCCGCGGCCACATCCACGAACTTCGCTCGGACGCGCTACGTTCCGCCACCGGAAGTCCCCTCCTGCACCCAACCGCCTATTACACCCTTCACTACATCCCCGATGCTGAATAGAGGCGGAGGTCTTTTTGCTGAGCGAAAAGCGACTTTGAATCTCCTGCGAAAGTTTCCGATGCCACGGATCACTGTTCTTGCCCTCGTCGCCTGCCTCCTCCGACAGCAAACTCAGGTCTTCGCGCAGACCGGCGATCCGGACCCCGCCCTGCCCACCAGTCGCCCTGATCGCGTCATCCTCACCTGGAGCGATGATCCAGCGACCACTCAGGCCGTCACCTGGCGGACATCGACAGCTGTCACACAGGGCGTTGCCGAAATCAGTCCTGCAGAACCCGGCCCCGGTCCGGAAAAAACCGCCATTCGGCTCGATGCCGCCATGGAAGTCCTGGAAACAACCTCCAGCACCGCCCACTGCCACTCCGTCACCTTCACAGGACTCAAGCCCGCCAGTCGCTATACCTATCGCGTCGGAGACGGGAAAACCTGGAGTGAATGGTTTCAGTTCCGTACAGCGACCGCGGAACCTGCACCATTCTCGTTCATTTACTTCGGAGACGCCCAAACAGATCTGCGGTCCCAGTGGTCCCGAGTCATTCGAGGTGCTGCCCTCGAAGCCCCAAAAGCAGCCTTTATGCTCCATGCCGGTGATCTGATCAACCGCGCAGAAAGCGATGCCGAATGGGCCGAATGGTTTGCAGCCGGAGGCTGGCTGAACGGAATGATCCCGAGTATCCCTGTGCCCGGCAATCATGAACAGTCTCCTCGGGATAAGGACGAGCCGCAGCTGTCCCGACATTGGCGACGCTCGTTTACGCTCCCGGAAAACGGCCCCGAGAACCTTCAGGAATCGTGCTATACGCTTGTCTACCAGGGCGTCCGGATCGTGGCGCTTAACAGTAACGAGCGTCCACAGGAACAGGCGGCCTGGCTGGACCACGTGCTTGGCAGCAACAAAGAAAACTGGGTGATCTGCTGCTTTCATCACCCCCTGTTTTCCACGGGTGCCAACCGAGATAATCGGGCGCTCCGCGAGACATGGAAGCCGATCCTTGACAAGCACCGCGTTGATCTTGTGCTGCAGGGCCACGATCACACCTACGGCCGCACAGGCCTTGAAACTCCAGTTGCCGCCGGAACCAACACGGCCACAGGTGCCGGCGTACGGGATGCCTTTACAGGCACTGTGTATGTGGTCAGCGTGAGCGGGCCCAAGATGTACCGGCTGCAGAAACATCCATTCATGCGCCGCCAGGCCGAGAATACTCAGCTGTTTCAGATTATCCATGTCAATGGTAACCAGCTGAGCTTTGAAGCATTCACAGCTGCGGGTGAACTCTATGACGCCTTCACACTGACGAAACAGCCGGGCGCGGTTAACCTGCTTGAGGACCGCATCCCCGATACTCCCGAACGGCTTCGTCCACCGGTGAATGCCGAGCCGGCCAAAAAAGCGTCCGAAGCACTCGGTGAGCCTGGCAGGAATCCATAGCGGGCGACGTGGGCTGAGCCGGCCTGCAGGGAGGGCCTCGGATGCGTTGGGGTGGACTTGTTCTCTGCGGTGGTTTGTCTTCGCGGATGGGAAGCGACAAGGCGAGGCTGCCGTTTGGTTCAGAGCCACTTCTGTTGAGAATGTTGCGTCTGATGGCGGAAGGACTCGGGACAGCGCCTTTGGCAGTGGCGGCGGCCGCCGGGCAAGTCCTGCCAGAGCTGCCCCCTGAAGTACTGATTACGCTTGACGAGATCTCGGGGCTCGGTCCTGTTGAAGGGCTGCACTCAGGACTGTCAGGTCTGAGCGGTCGCTGTGAAGCGGTTGTGGTGACCAGTTGTGATGCCCCGCTGCTTGTGCCAGCAATTCTTCCGATACTGCAGGGAGTGTCCGGCGACTGGGATGCGGTGGTCGTGGGTGAGCCGAATGGTCGGTTGCATCCGCTGTGCTCAGCATGGCGCGTCTCGGCCTTGCCAGTCATTCGTCGGCAGCGTGAACGCAGGGAACTTCGTATGCAGTCACTGCTGGAGATGCTGCGGACGACGATCCTGCCCTCAGCAGATCTGCATGGCGTTGATCCGGAGCTTGACTCCCTTCGCAACGTCAATGACCCGCAGGCCCTGGCCGACGCCCTGCGGCGAGCTGGGCTTTCATCACGAAGAGTGTAAAAGCAAACAGCCATCTGAACTGCTTCAGATGGCTGGGGTTGCTTGCAGGGAGATCAGCTGGTCAATTGTCCATTGAGTGGACAAAGGTGATCAGCGGGCTCCAGCTTTCGTGGACTTTCCACCGCCGAAGGGCAGTTCCGTCCGGTCGAGGACCTGAAGCTGCAGACCGGAATCCAGCACCTGCTCAAAGGTCCTGAGCGGCGCTCCGCCTGAACGACCGGTTGCAGGAAGCCTGACAAGCTGGTCAAGAGCGACGATACCCTTCTTGAAGTGAGAATGTCCATTGGGCAGGATCAGCTCAGGATGATCGAACGGGGCAGCCTGATTCTTCACGCGAGAGTCAGTCAGGTGCTTCATGAATTCGACGACGGCAGCGACCTTCTGCGGATTGGCCTGCAGTTCCGGAATGCCGTGAACGTCGGGGTCCAGATCCTGAAGGTTCCGATTGAAGAAGTCAGCACCACGTGTGTAGAACTGCACCACTTCTTCAAGGGACTTCATGCCGCCATTGTGCATGTACGGTCCAGTCAACTCGATGTTGCGAAGGGAAGGAGCTTTGAAGGCACCATCGACGGCGACACGTGAGCTGGGACGCACATCGACGAGTGGATCTGGATTCTTGCCCTGCTGTTCCTGGCGGGAGTAGGACAGCGGACCGAGTTGCGGGTGGGACGCACCGAGGCCGAGATCTTCTGCCGTCGGACGCACTCCGATGTTGTAGAAGCCGCTGTCATAAAACGCCTTGCCGACAGCCATCTGCATGTTTTCGATGACGAAGTGGGTATCGTCTTTACTGCGAACCTGGCTGATAGCAGCTCCAGCGAATTCGGAACCACCGTGACAGTCGGAACACTTGCCGGAGCTGATGAAGATCCGCAGACCTTCCTTAGCCTCAGCACTCAGGGCGTTTTGGTCACCGCTGGCAAACTGATCGTATGGTGACTGATCAGAAATGAGGGTTGCCTGATACAGCATCAGACTGATACCCCAGTAAAGAGAGAAGTTCGCTTCCATGTGAGTATAGCCATCGGATGTGGCTCGGGTACCGGACCACCACTCGGGACGGAATGCTTCGCGGATCAGCTTTGCATATCCGGCCGTCGAGTCGTTCAGGCCGAAGCCGGAGGCATGCCGGTAGCTGCCGAGAACACTGTCTTGCGAATGCACGGCCTGGAGGGCGAGTGGCCGAAGAGACAGCATTTTGCGACCCGCCTCGGGGAACGACCTGTTCATCCAGCTCATTTCCACACTGCTGTTAATTGGGCCGACGGCCTGAGAAGCGAGGGCGGCATTGTTGAGCAGGATGCTGACCGCCTGCAGGCGACCGTCTGCGGAAGCCTTGAACACTTTAGCATCTTTGTCGAGGTTGCCGAACGGATTCACACCGTTGAAATAGTGGTTAGCACGGCCGTCCCAGAAGAGGCGGTCAAGAAACACAGCATTGATGTTGGTTGGAGCATTGCGGCGCGTTACCTGACGCACGTTCAGCGAATTCACCTGGAAAACAGGATCCGCAATGTCGGCGCCATTATCGACAGGGTTGCCCAGTGTTACCGACAGAAACTCCTTCATGCTGATCCCCTGAGAACCAGCGATCTCTGAGGTGTCAAAGGTGACAGGATTTTCAGGGGTTGTGTCATTGGGATGGTCCGGAGACTTCAACGCATCCTTCAGTCTGTGGAAAGGAAAATCGGATGCTTTGACAGTCTTGTTGGCACCTCGGAAGGCCGAGATTTCAGAGGATGTCAGAGCAGACCACGTTGACAGGTGGCCGGAATTACCACCACTAGCACCGGGCGAGATTGAATTGGTGTTCCGAATATCAGCACCTGCATTCCAGTGACAGCTTGCACAAGCCGTGCGACCGTCTCCACCAACCTGCATATCCCAAAACAGAGCTTTGCCCAGAAGGATCGCTTTGTCCTTATCCATCACGAAGTCATAAAGATTGTCGGGAGTCGGGATTCGAGTGTCCGACAGGGCTTCCGGAGCGCTGTCTTTCTCGTGTACTTCGACACGCGCTACAAGAGCGCCATCTGACAGACCGTAACAGTCGGACGAAAAGCGAATGGCCGCGCGGTTCGACGTCGCGACGAAATTGGCGGTTCGCTCCTGCCACTGCATGTTGGTTGGCGACCATCCAGCAGGGCGCGACATAGAATATGCAACACGGGAAGTGCCAAACCGCAGCGAAAGACCTCGCGGGCGATCCTCGTTGCTGCTCCAGTTGCCAGACATCAGAAATCTGACAGTGTAAGTCTGGCCGGGAACGACATTCACAGTCTGGTAGAACGACCCGGCGCGAGTACCGTTCACATCGACCACATTTCCGAAACCAAGAGGAGTTTCGAACTGGCCGACATGAAGACCCACGTTGCCCAGGTCCACTTTCCATGGCCCGAAACTGGATCCCGCGGAAATCAGCGTCTCGTTGGGCTTTGTTGCTGATTCGATGAAGTTGGGATCCAGTAATTCCGGAATGACACGAGGTTGCGGAGCGTATGGCTCCTGAGCCATTCCGCTTGCAGACACCAGGGCGGCGACAGCCCCCATGCCGGTGCAGACCTTCCGAAGCTGCTGCAGTAGATGAGTTTTTCTAAGAAGACGAATCACGGTGAAGACCTTCGGGTCAGGAGAGGGGAGCAGCAGTACGTGAAAGAAATGGCCGTGCGTGCCGTAACCGATCGAGGGGCAGCGCAAACTCTTCCGATTCTCCTAAGTTGCAGGATGTGTGCCGGAATCCATCAATTGTTTCAGCGACAAGGGAGGCAGTCCGCGGCGACCGTGGGCGTCCCGGCGAACATTCAATGAAAACACTGCGTTTTCGATGCCGGTTGCCACTGGCTGCACAGGCTTGCCAAATCAGGAAAGAGGCCAAAACCGAGACAACACGGTGATTTTTCAGCCCATGTCGTAACACCAGCGTGTTCAATCAGATTTACAGATTGTTTAATCACCCTGGCGCTTGCCCAATGGCCTTGACTTTCTGGCAAAAGGGGGTGCCGGGAGGGCGAAGTTCCTGCTGAGCCACATCCCTGCCGCGAGGACTGCGCCGATCCCCGCTGATCCGTCAACATGTTGGCAATCGCTTACAGCGCGGACCAGCGTGCGGTGGCTCGGCAGGAGCCTCACCCTCCCGGGGCTTCACCCGTCTGTTCACAGGATTCCAGAGAACTTCAACGCCATTGGGCGGCAGCCACGCGGCTGAGCGGTTGGGCGGAAGCCACGCGGCTGAGCGGTTGGGCGGAAGCCCCCGGCTGTGTTTTGCACCGAAGGAGCGCGCGCTGGCGGGGCGTTGGCAGGTGACTTTGCCCGCAGGCTGCCGCCATGCGGCTGAGGTTGGGAGCCATTGGGCGGCAGCCACGCGACTGAGCGGTTGGGCGGAAGCCCCCGGCTGTGTTTTGCACCGAAGGTGCGCGCGCTGGCG
>Ga0172376_10002081_pt1 | contig 24922 bp, 25 predicted proteins | sample Lak35m_FD_121114 | JGI IMG/M metagenome (GOLD analysis project Ga0172376, IMG submission 121114) | Freshwater microbial communities from Kabuno Bay, South-Kivu, Congo - kab_092012_35m | ecosystem: Environmental > Aquatic > Freshwater > Lake | place: Democratic Republic of the Congo: South-Kivu...
GTACTCGTACGACAGCGAGGTACTGTCATCATGCCTGGTAAAAATGTCGGTCTTGGCAAAGATCACACTCTCTTTGCTCTCAAAGCGGGTACCGTGGAAATCAAAAACAAGCGAAAAGTAAACTTCGATAATTCATATACTTCAAAGAAGATCTTGAATATTCTCGTTAAATAATGGCTGACAAAAACACCCGGTCGCCTCTAGGCGACCGGGTGTTTTTTAACGGCTCAACAGGTCTGTTGAGCCGTTAGAATGGCCCTATAGAGCCATTCTATTTTTTACGCAAAAATCAAAAAGCCTATCAGAAAATCGAAAGTTTTTTCGATAGTGCCTACACTTTCTGAATTACCACTTTCAAAATCGCAGACTTATCTTGGACTTTTATTTCAATTTTATATTCCCCGACTTCTTTGATCGGTTTTGAAAGCACAATAAACTCTGGGTCTAGGTCAAGATGAAGTGATCTTTTTACCTCGGCAACAATCTCCACAGTGTGAATACCAGCAAACAGGTGGCCTTTTTCATTGGCCTTGCCCAAGAGAGTGATTGCCGATGCAGATATCTTTTCTAGACTCTTTATGAGCAAATCTTCTCGTACCTTCCTCACAGCCATGTCCTGACTCTGAATAAATTCTACTTTTTTGATTGCCTCCTTTGTCGCAGCTTCAGCCAGACGATTGGGTATGAGAAAATTGAGCGCGTACCCATCAGAAATATCTTTTATTTCATATTTTTTACCCTTTTTTGGAACATCTTTTAGAAAAATGATTTTCATATTCGTTATATCTATAAAATTACAAAACTTGTCACAGGCGTATCTTTTAAAGAGGGTTTCGAGACTGTCGAGTCGAGAACTTCAGGATTTTTTTAAGCTTCAAAAAATCCGCACTCTTTAAAAGATATGCCAAGAAAAAGTTTTGTAATTTTACTTACTTCGTTAATAATTCTATTGCCTTGTCCTGCTGAGGATCTCTTTTCTTTTCAACATCTTCTTGGGTCATTGTTACTTCTACATCGGGCTTGAGTCCCCCTTCTGAAATTGAGTGTCCAAGCGGAGTCAGCCATCTCGCAATAGTGACTTTGAGGGAGGTGTCTGGGGTAATCTTGACAAGCTCCTGCACCGAACCTTTACCAAATGTCTTCGTACCGACAAGCTTTGCTACCCCATGCTCTCTCAGGGCTCCCGCGAGGATTTCTGATGCCGAAGCAGAACCGCCATTTACCAGTATAATCATTTTTAGGTCTTTGCCAAATATGCCGAACGGCTCATTACCGTACCCCTTACTTTTAAAAACCTTACCGACTCCATTTTTACCAGAATCCTCACTGACAACCACCTTGCCTCCTGGCAAAAACCAGCTTGCCATATCCCATGCCGCCTCAAGGTATCCGCCCGGATTGCCTCGCAGGTCGATAATGAGCTTGTTTGAGCCTGACTCAACAAAACCTCTCAGTGCGCCCCTGAAAAGATTATGGGAATTGGCCGAAAAACTATAGAGACGAATAATGTACACTCCATCTTTAGTCAATCCTGTACCCGAAGTATCTGGCTCACCTGCTTTAGTCACCTTTTTGACTTCAGTATCGATAGTCGGAATATCGATCACATCACGAATAATCTTTTTTTCCAGTACCCCCACTTTTCCGTCACGATAGATAGTGAGGCGAACTTGCGTACCTTTTTTACCACGAATCAGTTTTACTGCTGACTCAACTGTCATGTCTTTCGTGTCAGTATCATTGATTTTTAAAATTTTATCTCCCGTAAGCATCCCCGCTCGCTCGGCCGGACTACCTTTTAGTGGCGCTACAACAGTCAATACCGCATCTTTGATACCCACTTCCATACCTACACCTTCAAAATTTCCCGCGATATCATTTTCGAAATTTTTAGACTCTTCAGGAGGAAAAAAGACTGTATATGGATCACCGAGGGATGAAGCAAGACCCTGTATCGCACCCCAAACACGTTCCTGATCACCCGGAATTTTTTTTGATGATACGTATTTTTCGTTAAGAACATTCCACGCTTTCCAAAATGGCTCGAAATCAGTGGTGGTAGAAATAGAGGCAGGAGCATCTTTATTCACAACACCAGTCACCTGAGCAACAGATGATGCACCCAGTGTCTTTTCAGAACCAACATATACACCTATATAAAAAGTACCCCCGAGCACCACAACTGCTACCACCACCAACACGCTATTTTTCAAAAATATATTTTTCATGAGTTTGTTTATTATCGCAAAGATCATGGGTAGAATCAAGAGACCAGATTTATGAATTAAGAAGTAATACGAGTCACCTCATTATCGTGAAGTGGATTACAAAAACCCACGAAAATTTCAGTAGAAATTTTCGTGTTTGCATTTTCTATCACGCCATACTATAGTTGAAACTGGTAGCAACTCACAACTCAACCCATCACCACTATGCCTGTGTTGACTATTCAGGGTATTCCCGGCGCTAGCTCCCACATTCTTGAAGAGCTCATGAAAGCGCTTCGGATAGCAGTGGCTCAATCACTTGGAGATATCTCCGAAGACGATGTCTCTGTATTCTTTCCTCAAGATCTTTGTCCAGCAGGACTCGGGGAAGAAATCATCATTTCAGTTCATGGTCTTTACGACAAGCCGGAACGAACCGATGAAGTCTTGAGAAAGCTTGCAACGGCAATCGCAGGGGTTGGTCACCTCTGGTTTCCACAAGCTAAAATTGAAAGCTTCGTGACCACACAAAAGCCTTCGCACTCTTGTGCGATTAACCCCAGCAAACCGACCCTCTAGCCGACCCACATCCGTGGGTCTTTTTATTTAAACTTTATCCTCAAGAACAACCTTGTCCAGACCATCTTTTCTCGATATACTATATCCATGATCACTCGCCATACCTACAAGGATCTTGTTTGGGTAAATCTCGAATCCCCGACTACAGACGAAGTCCGTGGGATAATGAAAGAATTTTCCCTCCATCCTATTGTCGGTGAAGAACTCCTAGTCACCACATCAAAACCAAAGGTTGATTTATACAAAGAGTACATCTACCTCATCCTCCATTTTCCTACCCTCTCAAAAGACGAAAAAGACAGCCATACCGGCAAAGAAGTCGATTTTGTTATTGGGAAAAATTTCATAATCACGACCGCATACGACACTGTCGAACCCTTACACAACTTCTCCAAAATTTTTGAGGTCAATGCAATTCTCGACAAGAGCGAGCTTGGAGATCATGCCGGCTTTATCTTTTACTATATGATCAAAAAACTTTACCGATCGATGGGCCAAGAACTCGACCATCTCAAATCTTCTCTTCACAACGCCGAAAGTCATATTTTTAGTGGCAAATCCAAAAAAATGGTACAAGAACTCTCAGAAATAGGTCATGATCTTCTTGATTTCAAGCAATCCACCAAATCTCACGGCGAGGTACTCGAATCTTTTTCGAGTATAGGCAAAAAATTCTTTGGCTCTGACTTTTCATACTATCTTGATGATATTATGAGCGAATACCGCAAAGCATATAACAGCATCGAGAGCAACAAAGATTTTCTGACCGAGCTACGAGAAACCAATGACTCCCTCGTCTCCACCCAGCAAAACGAGATCGTCAAAAATCTTACCGTCATGGCTTTTCTCACCTTGCCCGCTTCACTTATTGCGAGTATATTCAATATGAGTACCAAAGACCTCCCTATTGTTGGGCAACCGGGAGATTTTTGGATTATCATCACTATTATGTTCGCGATTTCTATTTGCATGTTCACCTATTTCAAACACAAAGACTGGATATAACAGACTCTCATGCCTCTCTCACTTTACAATACACTCACTGGCAAAAAAGAGCCTTTCCTACCGCTTATCCCAGGAAAAGTTTCTATGTACAACTGCGGCCCGACCGTATACAACTACGCTCATATCGGCAATTTGCGCTCGTATATTTTTGCAGATATTCTAAAACGCACACTCGAATGGAATAAATATGATGTACAACAAGTCATCAATATCACCGATGTGGGACACTTGGTCGGAGATGGCGATACCGGTCAGGATAAAATGGAGAAAACAGCTCAGATAGAGAAGAAGACCGCCCAAGAAATTGCTACTTTCTATACTAATGCGTTTTTTGATGACATTACCACACTCAATATAGACAAATCAAAAATTGTCTTCTGTAGAGCCACCGATCATATTCCCGAGCAAATCGCCCTCATCCAAACTCTGGAGAAAAAAGGCTTCACCTATATCACCTCAGACGGTGTGTATTTTGATACGGCTAAATTCAGAAACTACGGCAAGCTTGGCAATATCGACCTCGCCGGCCTCGAGGAAGGCTCTCGAGTAAGCATCAATACTGAAAAAAGAAATAAGACTGATTTTGCGCTCTGGAAATTTTCTCCTAGGGACGAAAAACGCCAACAAGAGTGGCCGTCTCCATACGGCATCGGTTTCCCCGGCTGGCATATCGAGTGTTCTGCGATGTCTATGAAGTATCTCGGCGAAACCTTCGATATTCATACCGGCGGTATCGACCATATTCCCGTTCACCACAACAACGAAATCGCTCAATCCGAGAGCGCCACAGGTAAGCCATACGTTCGCTACTGGCTTCACAATGCTTTTTTGAATATCGATGGGCACAAAATATCAAAGTCCATTGGCAATACGCTCTACCTTCGCAACCTAGTAACAAAAGGTATCTCACCTCTTGCCTACCGATACTGGCTTTTGACCGGACATTACCGCACCATGCTCAATTTTACCGAAGAGTCAGTTTTAGGTGCGCAAACAGCACTTGTGAAGCTCATCAACCACTTCATCGAATGGCGACAGCTACCGCTTGGCAAAGAGCATACCGAATATGTCAAGAAATTTGAGGATTTTATAAATGACGACCTCGACACCCCAAAAGCGCTGGCCCTTCTCTGGGAGCTTGTAAAGGACAAAGTCGTGGCTCCAGCAGACAAAGCCGCCACACTACTCAAATTTGATATGGTTTTTGGACTCAATCTGTCCCATCTAACAATCCCAAAATCAGACACTCGTGAGATCCCTCCCGAAATCACCCTCCTCGCTGAAGAGCGAGAGAAGGCACGTAAAAACAAAGACTGGAAACTAGCCGACGCTATCCGAAACGAGATTGCAAGCCGAGGATATGAAGTAAAAGATACCGACAGAGGCTTCACCCTGCACGAACTATAAAAAACAAAAGGGGGTCAAAGACGCTGAGTCTAAATTCCCCCGAAAATCTGCTCGACCGAACACGTACTCGTGTTTTAGGTGCTGATTTTCGGGGGAATTTTCTTATTCGTAATTCATAAATCTTGAATCATGATTCTATTCAACAAACGGAAAAGTAGCCTCGAGCAAGGCCACATTTTGTTCAAAGGCTAAACGGCTCAACAGGCCTGTTGAGCCGTTTAGCCGTTTAACATATTCTTATCCCTCATCCAACCAGAGCAACCGTCACCCCGATCACTGCAAAAATAACACTAAACACCCAGTATCGCATAGTCACCTTTGACGCTGACCACCCGATAGCCTCAAAATGATGATGTAGTGGCGCCACCAAAAACACCTTTTTGCCATTGCGGAACTTTTTTGAAAGAAGCTGGATGATCACCGAAAGTGTCGTGATTAAAAGTGGAAACGCAATAATCGGTAATACAAAAATACCATGTCCTCCACCAAGTGAATCCGTCATAAATGCCACTACCGAAAGCGTCACGGTGAGCGCCATACTCCCTGTCTCAGACATATAGAAACGCGCCGGTGGAATATTAAACCAAAGAAAGGCAAGGATTCCTCCCACAATTACCGCACAAAAACTCGCGAGGTTGATTTGCTGTTGATAAAAAGCGATGATTGAATAAGCACTAAACATCACTGCAAATACTCCACCTGCCAAACCATCGATACCGTCTATCACTCCACCCGAGTACACAGCTGCTGTTACCAGTATAAAAAACGCTATTATAAGCCATCCGAGATATACTTCACCAAAAAAAGGTAGTGCAACTGACACCACATCAAGCTTGGTATAAAACCAAACTCCGCAAAAAAAGGCAATGATCGCCACAATTCCTATTCTCTTGCGGAGAGACAGCCCACCAGCAATATGACTTCCCCCGCCACGAATCTCATAGAGATCATCTACCATTCCGACCAAAGCACCAAGCACCAACGTGAGAAGTGGAATCCAGGTTTGATTGCGACTCAGTAGATCAAGCTTGCTCGTAATATCAGTTGGCAAAAAATGTGCCAGGAGCCAAAAAAAACTTATAGTCAAAAATGCCGATAACCAAATCACCATACCTCCCATTTTAGGGGTACCGACTTCTTTTTCTTTATGTAGAGAATTAAAAATCGGTGTTTCCCTGCCATCTGGTGCTATTTTGCCAGATTTCTTTTTCCACATCTTGTATTTATATAGATAATGAGAAAGAACAAGCGAAAGCACCAGTCCCACAAAAAAGGCGGTAGTGGCAGGAACAAAAACTTTTATCACATCAAGTATGGCTGGCATAATAAAAAAATAAAATTACTGCTCTAGTGTAGCACAACCTTCATCCGTTCGCGAAGAAACTACTGCCTCGCTCGATTCATTTTTTTCTGTTTTTTCAACCTTCTTTTGTGAAAGCTCAATCTCTTCCCGCATTTTTGTGTAGTCTGGCAAATCCTCGACTTTTTTGACCCCGAGGTGTGCCAAAAGTTCAAATGTCGGCTTGTACAGATAGCTTCGCTCATCTCCTGGCTTAGTCACTCGCTCGACCAGTCCTCGTACAAGCAAATTACGGAGAATAAAGTTTGAATTGACTCCACGAATATAGTCGATCTCACTCCGAGAAACCGGTCCACGATAGATGACAATAGACAAGGTCTCGAGTCCCGCTTTACCCAAATCCTTGACGAGTTCTTCTTTGGTCAACACTTCTATCATCTCCGCATGTTCTGGTGCCGTCGCAAGAGTCACGGCATCCTCTTTGTAGACCAAACACAAACCACGACCAATGAGCCGCTGCTCTAATTTTAAGAGTGCTGATTCAATTTCTTTTGGATCTTTTTTAAGTATTTGCACCAATCTCTTTGCAGAAATCGGTTCAGCCTTCCAAAAAAGTAATGCTTCTATTTGTGCGTCTAGTTCCATAAATAATACAAGTAAGTATACAGTATTGTATCCTGAATTTTAAAACTCGTCGAAGGCGTATCTTTTTCTGGGGGTTCGCAGGCGGGTAGCCGAGATTTCAGAAATTTTCTAGCAAGAAAATATTCGTACCCAGAAAAAGATGTGCTGAGAAAGAGTTTTAAAATTCAGGATATCATGCGGTATACTTCGGCACGCCAATATCCCGACTCTCCATATGAATATCATCGAAAATCTGCTCTTGCGACACCGAAAGTACACCTTGTTTGACCAGCTCAAGCATCGCCAGGAAACTCACAATCACCATTACCTTTTCCTCCTTCCCTACACCAGCAAATGTTTTAAACGCCATTTTGAGACTCGACTGGATACGCACAGTAAGACTGTCGATCATTTCCTCTAGGCTAATCACTTTTTTGACCAGTACCTTTGGCAGAGACTCTTTCTTTGGCAAATGGAGCAAAACATCAAGCATCGCTCGCCTGATATTTTCTAAAGTCATTGAATCGTCTGGAGAAAAAACCGGTTCCTGCGGACGAGATTGTGATGGAAAAAAGAGTGACGATACCCCAAACCGCTCCTTAATATGCACACTGACATCTTTGATACGCTGATAAAGTGCCAAGCGTTTATTTAGATCATCAATACTACCCTGCTCTTCTTGAGTCAGAGAGAGTGTCGGTAATAGTGATTTTGATTTAATGAGCAATAATGTAGACGCGACCAAAATAAACTGCGCGTTATCAGCAATTGAATATTGTCCCACCTTTTTTATCCGACCAATAAAATCATCTGTCACCTGCGCAAGCGAAATATCATTGATAAAAAGCTTGCGTTTTTCAATGAGCTCGAGGAGAAGCTCGAGTGGTCCTTCAAACGTTGGCTGTTTTACCGCGTAGGAACTCATGTAGATACTAAGGATTTAATCGTTTAACATCTCGAGGGAGATACGTCGCTTCACGCACGTTTGGCAAGTCGAGCATTTTCATAATCAGTCGCCCAGGACCAATGCCCGCACCTCCATGCGGAGGACAGCCGAAACGAAAAAAATTGATATAGTCTTTGAGCGACTCGAGACTCATACCTTTTTCCTCAGCTTGTTTTATAAGCACTTCCGGTCGATGTTCTCTCTGAGCAAGCGTGGTCACTTCAATGCCACGATAGATCAGGTCGGCTCGGCGTGAGCGGTCTTGATTGTCAGGATGACGCATATGGTAAAAAGCACTTTTTGATTTGTGGTAGTCAGTCACAAACACAAAGTCGTGATTATATTTTTCCTTTACATAGTCTGAGATAGCGCGCTCTTCCTCCGGAGAAAGATCATGCTCCTCTCCTGAAGCCACACCTCTTTCTGCAAGAATCTTCTTTGCTTCTACTGTCGATATGCGAGGAAATGGCTGTGCCGGTACAGTGATAGATGTCTCAGGAAAAGCCTCGAGCACTGCCTTAAATCCACCCACAATCATACCTTCTTCAGCATCCATAAGATCATGATGTGAATCAATATAAGCCACTTCAAAATCCCAACCCGTAAATTCGGTCAGGTGTCTGGTAGTAAACGACATCTCTGCTCGAAAAACTGGTCCCGCAATAAACACTTTTTCAAATCCAGAAGCGATACCCATTTGTTTATAGAATTGCGGAGATTGTGCAAGATAGGCTTTTCGGTCAAAGTAATTTACCTCAAACACTTCCGCGCCAGTTTCAGATGGAGTACTCATAAAAGATGGCGAGTAAAGCTGAATAAAATCATTGGCAAGCCAGTAATCACGAAAACCTTTTTCGAGAGCCGTCCACACTTTAAATACCTGAGCTTTCTCTGGTTTTCGTAAATCAATCCATCGGTAGTCAAAACGGATCGGCGCTTCGGTTTCCTCCCCACCCTTTTTTACCACTACCGGAATAGGAAGCTCGGGCTCTGATGCCGAGAGGATAGCGATTTCCTCGGCACTGATTTCTACTCCACCCTGAGCATTTGGCTCTTTCTTTGCGAGTCCGATAACTCGCACAACCGATTCAAGAGAAAGGTTTTTAACAGTATCAAAAATAGGGGAATCCCTCATGACAACAACCTGAATAGTCCCCGTAATGTCGCGAAGTACGAGAAAAATAATCTTACTTTGCACCCGCAGAGCATGTACAAAACCAGAGACAGATACCTTTTCCCCCGCTTTTTCTAGCACATTTTTTACATACGTTCTTTTCATGTTGTATAAATTAAAATCGCCCTCACAAAACTACCCGATGGATAATTTTATGAGGACGATCTTGCCGACATTTCCGTGTCAGCTGTGCCGTGGTGCCACCTCAATTCGCTTTTTAAAGCCTCTGTAGTTTTGTTTTAAAAGCCTGTTTCTACCTAGAAACGACGCTTTGTCAGGGCGTTATGGGCTTATGGGATCTAGTATAGCACATACAACAAAATAAAACACTCCCATTCTAAACGGCTCAACAGGCCTGTTGAGCCGTTTAGGATGCCTTTATAGAGCCATATTTCGAAAACAAAAATTGCCCCGAATTTTCAGTAGAAAATTCGGGGCAATTACTTTTAGACTCCGTACTTTTGACTTTCGACTACTCCTCCCCGTACCCCTTTGCCTGCAGTCGAAACAACTTTGCATACGTTCCATCTTTTTCCATAAGCTCCGCGTGTGAACCAAGCTCGTGCACCGCACCATCCTTCAAAACCAGTATCTTATCTGCCGTGCGCACGGTCGAAAAACGATGGGAAATCAAAATCACCGTCTTATCTTTCGGCAACGCCTCAAGCCGAGCAAAAATCTTTGCCTCAGATTCCGCATCTACCGATGCGGTCGGCTCATCGAGCACCAATATCGCCGGATTGCGATAGAGCGCCCGAGCCAGAGCAAGTTTCTGGAGCTGACCCTTTGATGGATCAATACCTCCCTCAAACTGCTTGCCGAGCATCTGATCATATCCATCCTCCCACTCGTCAATAAACTCCGCAGCCTCACTCCCCTGCGCCGCCCATTTTACTCGATCCATATCAACAGGTTCATCACTTCGCCCGAGAGCAATCGCTTCTGAAACCTTCATTTGATATGCAGAATAATCTTGAAATAAAACACCGATTGCATGAAGCCAGCTATCTATATCCAACTCTTTCAAATCTCTCCCGTCTACCAAAATCTGCCCCTCTGTCGGATCATAAATACGACAGAGAAGTTTCACCAAAGTGGTTTTACCGGCGCCATTTATTCCCACCAGCGCAAGCTTTTCTCCTGGCTCAATGACAAAAGAAATATGGGAGAGAACTTGTTTACTAGTACCGGGATATACAAAAGAAACATTTTGAAATAGAATTCTTGGTGCATATGTCGAACTCACTTTGACAGGATTTTTAGCCTTCGGAAGACTCGATTTGACATCTAGTATCTTGAACAAATCCGAAACAAAAAAACTGTCCTTGTACTGCCTTGCCATGTTCATAAGAAATCCTGCCAAGGCGCCCTCAAGCTCCATGATAGAGCCAATTACAAAAATCATAGTCCCCACCTCCGTTTCTCCAGACAAAACACTTCGAATCACCGTCACAATACCGAGACCCACTGCCCCGCCAGTAATCAAAAGTGCTCCCATATGCCAGAGTATTCTTTTTCGTTCAATTATTTTTTGTTTTACATTAAACGAATGGAATATGTCCGAGATTGTCTTGATGAAATAACCCGTACTTTGAAACAACTTCATCTCCGTCAGATCTCGTTTATCCATAAAATGATCTCGGAAAGCCCAAAACCGTCTTCGTATCGGTGCCTCTGCGTGATAGATACCGTACACACCTTCACCGTATATTGCCTCTACTGCCAACCTTGGCAAGACCGCCAATGCCACAATCAAAAAAAGTACCGGATCAAACGAATAGAGAATAACCGTAGCAATAATCACCTCCAAAATGTTCGGCAGATTCATAAAGATGTTTACCGTCATTTCCACCATTGGCCACACCCCTCTCTCCCACAAAGCATTGAGTGTGTCATTAAACTTTGGGTCTTCCATCGTAGAAATATCGATGGTTGCCTTTTTCCTGATAAACAAGATTTCAAAATGTTCCTGCAGGTCTATATTAAACCAACGGTCCGTATATCCTTTGAAACCGTACAACAATTCTGGTATCAAAATCATAGCCACCGCAAGTATCGAAAGCCAAGTCACTACCCCCGGAGTAACCGAGTGAATATTGCTAAGACTATTTACCAGCAGAGCGAGTACCCCTGTTTTTATAAAGGGCATTGCCGCGATTCCAAGGGACAAAATCATCGTAACAAGAACCATTTTACGATGTCCTCCCCAGACCATTTGCAGAAGACGCTTGCTATTGTGTAGAAGCTGGAAAATAGAGCGAATTTTTTCTTTCTTCGTTTTTTTGGACATGTTTTGTAATTTCCTCACCCTCCACCACCACCTCCACAAGAGTTTTCCAAAATAGGCCTTTTTAAGGGGGTTCGCAGGCGGGTAGCCGAGACTTCAGAAATTTCCTACCAAGGAAATATTCGTACCCTTAAAAAGGCCTATTTTGGAAAATCCACCTAATACAACTTCACACCAATCTTCTCTCGCACCACTTCCATCTTTGCCCCCGCCTTGGCTCGAGCTTTTTCTCCGCCGGCTTTGAGCACCGCGAGCACCGCTTCTTTATTTTTGGCGAGCTGTTCTCGTTTTTCTCGAAGAGGTTTTATAAAAGCAGAAATGTCGGCAATCAGTGCCTCTTTCAAATCTTTATACTTGCCAGCTTTTTCAGAATAGAGGGCATCGAGCTCAGCTTGTGGACGAAAGAGTTTGTGTATCTCATATACATTTTTTGGCATACCCGCAGAAGAATCCGTCACGATACTCATCACCGATTTTTTGATTTCTTCATCGGTGGCAAAGAGAGGAATGGTGTTGCCATAGCTCTTGCTCATCTTTTGCCCATCGGTACCAGGGACTACCGCGACATCTTTTAATATGAGTGACTCGGGTAACACAAAGGCTTCGCCAAAAATACGATTAAACTTTTCTGCGGTATCTCGGGCATACTCGATATGCTGTTTTTGATCCTGACCAACCGGTACGTGAGTGGCGTCATACAGCAAAATATCCGCCGCCATGAGCATGGGGTAATTGAAAGTACCGACACCAATCTCCGGCAACTGTTCAAGTTTTGAAGACAATGACCTCTGTGCTGGAGTCGAATCAGTATATTTCTCTATTGCAGCTTTGAACGCATGTGCTCGCATCAAATACGGCATCGTCGTGATAGTATCAAAAATCCACGCAAGCTCGGTGTGTGCCGACACATCTGATTGTTTAAAAATTGATGCTTTCTGCGGATCGAGACCGATAGCGAGGTAGTCGAGTGCAAGATCGAGAATATTTTGTCTCATCTCCTCACCATTTTGGATAAAATTGAGACCGTGATAGTCCGCGATCATAAAAAACTTTTCCGCATCAGGGTGAGTGTTTTGCAAATCTACCATTTGCTTCATCGCACCAAAATAATTACCGATATGTGGCCTACCAGTGGGCTTTACTCCAGACAATAGTACTTTTTTCATGAGGTTAGTATAGCAAGATACGTTAAGAATGGGTAGTCGAGAGGAATGGTCGTTGGGTAGTCAAAAGTCCCGAGTCGAAAGAGATGCGAGTGCATATCGCTAGGTCTTGCCTAACGATGTATTCAAAGGCTAACTTCGGAAGTTAGCCTTTGAATGGGCCTCAACAGAGCCATATTTTGAAAACCAAAGTTCCCCCGAAAATCAGCTGATTTTCGGGGGAACTTTGGTTTTCATTCTTACCTTAATTCTTAAATCTGGAATCTGACTTCTACCTTCTTCTACCTTATTGTGTCGAGTTCAATAATAAATCTCGAACCCTTACCCCTTCCATCCGACTCAGCCCAGATCTTGCCGTGATGCGCCTGCATCATTTGCTTGGCGAGATAAAGGCCGAGACCGGTACCAGAGACATTGGTTTTAAATGCATCTTTGTCTCTCGTAAACTTGGCAAAAAGTTGTGGTATCACCTCCTGATCAATACCCACACCCGTATCAGACACTGTCACCCGCACTCGCCCGCTCGTACCATCAGAAAGCGAATGTCGAGAGAGCGCCACCTTGATAGAACCCTTTGGTGTATATTTGATCGCATTATCGATAAGATTCCCGATCACCTGCTTGATCTTACCCTGATCAGCATTGACAAAATAGTCTCCCGAACCGGCGACAGAAGAAATAGTCAGTCCTGCTTTTAGGATATTTGGTCGAAATTCTTCGACAACTTGTACTGCGAGTTTATTAATATCAAAGCTTGTAAAATCATACTTCATCGTCCCCTGTTCGATACGAGATATATCTAGGAAATCACTCACAATAATGACGAGAGATTGGGTCGATTGATACATCCTATCTACCGCTTCACGTACCGCATGAGATACTTCTCCATATGTTCCATCAAGCACAAGGGATGCATAGCCTTTAATCGCCGTCAGCGGATTCCTAATCTGATGTGAAGCAAGCGAGAGAAATTCTGATTTAAGTTTATCCAGCTCTTTGAGTTTAATGTTTGCACTCTCAAGCTTCTCGTTTGACTTGACCAAACTATCCGCAAGCTCCTCAATCTTCTCGCGAGATTCGACTTCTTTTTTTACAGACTTAACCAATACATACCCCAAAACCATGACCGCCACAGAATTAAAAACCACAACAATCCTTACATTCTCAATCTTTCTCACAAAAAGATTAGCTACAGTAAAAGTCAAAAGTACTAACACTAGAAAGTTAGCCAAAAATACCTTTGTACTGGAAGTATTGTACTTTTGAAAAACATAACTAAGTAACAAAACGAACAAAGGCATACCCACAAGACCGTATTGAGACGGTATCCAATTTTCTGAAAAACTACCGTACAAATTACCTGCCAAAAACAGAGCCAGGAAAGATACAATACTTAGTAAAAAATATTTATCAATACTATCCTGTCTCGATAAAAAAAAGCTTTTATTAATAAACGCTATATGTAGTATAAAAACGAGACAGAGGAATTCATATATGTATACCAGATATCTGGATACGACACCCTCGATCACCTCACATATCTGTATATCTACGCCAACAATTCCAAGTGTTGATGGAATGAGTATTGTAATGATACCTGCCAAAATACCCATACTAACAATGGCTGCAGAAAAATACTTTGTATCTTTGCTTGACTGTCTTGCTATCAACAAAGCAACACCAAAAAACAAAACTTCCACAACAACAGAGACACCCCACAGAAACAACATCAATACGGGGTCATCCGTTGCCCACTGGATCAAATCTAAAATCAACCAAACACAAAACAATCCCATCATTCCAAAAAATAACTTCGATTTTACTGATTTTTTTTGCGCCCCAAGGATTAAAAATCCTACAACAATTGACAATATAAAGGCAAGACCATGTGAATAATAATAAAGACTAGGAACATCCGGTGACAATATAAAAAATGTGGGGGTCGCAACATCACAATAAGACATTTCACCTGCTGAATATGGATTATTTTCTAGAATAAAATCTCCGAGTAAAAATATCCTAAAGAAAAAGAACACCGAAGAGATTACCGCTACAAAGCATACATATTTTATTATTTTTTTGCTCAATAGCTGTTGTTGCTCCATAAATATTTCTAAAAAGATCAGAGATCAAATTTTGGGATCTTTTTCCTCTTCACATTCTTATCCTTTAGATAATGACTTACCAACGGTAATGCGATAGTAGCATCACAATAACATATTGCATTATCACCATCCTCCATCTCCTTTCCCCAACTGATAGCCTCTTCGAATGTACATCCCGACAACCCTCCCCACTGAGGAGAATCGGTGGTTATTTGTATAGCATAACTATGCGGATAAAAATGTTCAGCACTTTTAGGTCTATATTTACCATTACCTCTTTTATCTTGTTTGTTATCTTTATATAGCAGAGACGAAGAAACCGCGGAAATCTGAATAAAATCTTTTGGTACGCCACCGCCCACATAGATAACCCCACTCTTTTTGAAATGTTCCCCCAATCTTATCCACTCAGTAAAATCGAGCACCTGATCGATCACGATCTTCTTACCATATTCTCTTTGTGCGAGTAGTGCCGCATCTCCATAAGGGCTATCGATGATTGCTGGACAAAATATCGGCACATTGTATTTTGCAGCTACCGACACTATAGAATTAATTTTTTTCTTATTTAGCCATTCGCCAAAATTTTTAAGCAATGACCTGGAAGAGAAATTTACATTTGAATCACATTCTCTATAGAACTCGGCTATTAACTTTATCATCTCTAGATATTCCGCATCCTCACCGTATACATCATAATATCTATTTATATTACTTTTCAGCAAGCTAACATCATCCACCATATGACTACCCTGCCAATAATCGTAACCCATTCCTAAAATTATATCCTCAGATATATTTGCACCAGTTGAAACCAAGATATCTATAAATCGATTCTCGATAAGCCACGTGACGATTTTTGATTGACCAGTGGTGCTCATGGAGCCAGAAAAACCCATAATTACAGTAGCATCTGGGTCACAAATCATTTTTTCCCAAATCTTAGAGACCTGACCAAGTTTCTTACCTTGAAATCCTGTTTCTGCCATCAAATCAAGCAACTCGGAGAGCTTTCTCTTTTTTACCTCGATATTTTCTACCTTTTTATTTAAAAAATTATTCGTCATATTTTAATTTGACACTATTTTCTGTAGATTACCGCTTTCTTGGACATGCACACTCTGTAAACTAAGTATACAACAAAACACTACCAATTACAATAACACCAATCGCTAATGATTTATGGAGTAGATGTTTTTTTGAAACTTTTTCTGTAATGTATTTAGGTATCAAAAAAGTAAGGAAAAAACCCATCAGGAAAACTATCACTGGCATATATGCAGCAACCAGTGTCACTAGAACCACTGGAGCTAAAAGCAATGCGGCATTATTCATGATGTTAGCCGAGACTTGCAAAACCTCCCCGCCGATATTTGCCCCAAAAATAGGTAACGGTGACGAAGTAACGACTCTATGGAATTCAGACCGGTACTCCTTAATGCACAAATAGAGGATTAGACCGAAAATAAACAGTCCCACATAGTGCCAAAACTGTGTCAGCCAAAAATCATGTTCAATCGATACAAATTTGTACAACACATCCATAACAGAAAACATCAGGCTCGCCATAATCATAAGTATCAGAGGTTTTATCTTTAAACTTATTTTCTTTTCTTCTTCTATCTCTAAAGTAAGTATTACTGCCCCTAATACGATTATAATTCCGGCGATAATATGTCTTCCTGACAATTCTTCTCCCAAAAAAATGTATCCTAGAATGTATGAGAAAATTGGTATAAATTGAAACAATGGCACAACAAGTGAAGTGTCTTCGTGCTCCAGGGCATACAAATAAAAAATCACAGCAAGAGACCCGAGAACACCACTTACAGCAAGTAACATGATATCCATCGTGGGTATAGAAAAAACCAACGGATTTATTATAGCGATTATAGGTATGACCACGCCCGCAAACAAAGCCGAAAAAAGTATCAGGGATCCCACACCCCTACCTTTTAAAAAACGATCAACGATATACTTATCTAAATAAGTAACCACACTCCACATAAACACCGATCCTAACGCTAAGGCGAGCCAGAGTGACATACAGAGTTTATATTATATTTTCTAATGGATATCTTGTGCCTCGCTTGATAAAATTAGTTTCTATGTCTTTTAACTTAAACCTCTTCTTAAAGTAATTCTCTATGTATCCCAAATCCATGCCGTTCTTACACGTATAAACATCAGCACTAACAAAGCCTCTTTCTGGAAATGTATGTATACTAATATGACTTTCCATAATTACCACAAAGCCACTCCAGCCACCAGGGTCTTTTACTCCATTTCCTTCCGCAAAATAAATCTCCGGATTGGCAAGCATCTGCATTCCAAGCAAGCTTGGTAACTCTTTTATACAAGATAGTACAAAATCTTTATCATTGAGTAATTCCCTATCCCCTCCATAGCCATCAATAGTGATGTGTTCTCCAAAATGATTCATCTTACCATTAAGCATAGCACACTTTCTTAGAAAGCAAGTCTCTATTTTTGAATCTTAATTCCAGAGGTATTCATTTATTACCTTCTCAAACCCCCTCTCCCTTTAGCTCCTCGATCAGCTTTTCTGCGGTACGAGAAAGTTTTTTTGGTAAGATGGTATTTATTTTAATAAGCAGATCGCCGCGTTTACCATGAGACATTGGAACACCCTTACCACGAACCCGAAGAACTTCTCCATGAGCCACACCGCGAGGTACTTTGACTACAAGATCACCATCGAGAGCTGGTACGGTGCGTTCCTCGCCGAGCAGTGCGCTAGTAAGCTTTACATCCATGGTCATCACAAGATGATCCACTTCTTTTGTGAAAATCGAATGTTTTTTGACATGCACTTTTATATACAAATCCCCGGTAGTACCATGCGCGATCGCCTCACCCGCACCAGAGAGACGCAAGGTTTGACCATTATCAATACCAGCGGGAATAGTAACAGAAAATTCTTCTTGTTTAGAAAATACTCCCGCTCCACGACAGATATCGCAGGACTCTTTTGGAATCTGTCCTTTGCCGCTACAAGTTGGACAGGTACGCACCTGAGAAAATTGTCCGAGAAATGAGCGCTTGATTTCTTCCACCTTGCCCTGACCATTACAGGTCGTACAAGTGCGCGTGCCCGTACCTGGCTTGCCACCGGTGCCAGCACAAGTCGAACATTTTGACATCTTGGTGAGAGAAATCTTTTTGTCGGTACCAAAAATAGAATCTTTAAAATCAATCTCAATATCTACCGAAATATCTCTGCCCCGAGCTTGTTTGGTACGACCACCAGATCGCCCGCCACCAAAAAAGTCTCCAAAAATATCTCCGAGATCAAACTCAATACCGTTCCCGCTTCCACCCTGCTGAAATCCGGAAAAATCAAACCCCTCAAAACCTTGTCCCTGAGAGAATCCTCCGAAACCACCCCGACCTGCACCTTGCCCGCCAAAGCCCGGGCCGGCAGAGCCAAATTGGTCGTATTGAGCACGCTTGGTATCATCTGACAGTACCGAATAGGCCTCGTTGGCCTCCTTGAACTTCGCCTCATTGCCACCCTTTTTGTCTGGGTGATGTTCATGCGCGAGCTTGCGAAACGCTTTTTTTATGTCGTCTTTGCTAGCGCTCTTTTCGACTCCAAGTGTTTTGTAATAGTCTTTCATTTGATAATTTAAAATTGAAAATGCAAGGTGTAAAATCAATTCTTCTCCAGATGATTGGTGTCCCCCTTCTCCATCCTCCCCACGACCACATGGTCATGGAGAGTAGGAAGAGGGGATTTTTATTTACAAAACTTGTCGAAGACATATCTTTCTAAAGGACTTCGCAAGGCGGGTAGCCGAGACTGAGAGATTTTTCAGTAGAAAAATACTCGTGCCTTTAGAAAGATACGTCGAGAAAAAGTTTTGTAGATTACAACCTACTTCTTCTCCCCCTCCTTAAACTCCGCATCTCGCACCGGACCATCGCCCTCCTTTTTATCTTCCGCTTTCGGCTCGTTTTTTGCTGTTTCAGCCTGAGCTTTTGCGAGTATTTCACCGATTTTTGACATCTCACTCGAAAGAGCCTCTGTCGCAGACTTTGTCTTGCCTGCATCAGTTCCCTCCTTTGCGGTCTTTACATCTGCAATTTTATCCTCAATAGATTTTCGCAAATCAGCCGGTACTTTATCGCCCGCATCCTTCAGTGATTTTTCCGCGGTATAAATCATCTGCTCAGCGATATTTTTTGCCTCTACCGCTTCTTTCTTTTTTATATCATCAGCGTTGTGCATCTCAGCATCTTTTTTCATCTTTTCCACTTCTTCTTTTGAAAGACCTGAACTTGCGGTAATTTTTACCGAGTTGGTCTTACCTGTCGTTTTCTCCTTTGCAGACACATTGAGAATACCATTGGCATCAATGTCAAAAGTAACCTCTACCTGTGGCATACCTCGCGGAGCTGGCGGAATACCGTCGAGAATAAACTTACCGAGCGATTTGTTGTCAGACGCCATCGCACGCTCACCTTGGGTGATATGGATTTCTACCGAAGTTTGGTTATCTGCCGCGGTCGAAAACACTTGTGATTTCTGTGTCGGAATGGTGGTGTTTTTATCGATTAGTTTTGTCGCAACCCCTCCCATCGTTTCAATACCAAGAGAGAGCGGGATCACATCGAGCAAGAGCACGTCTTTGACATCACCTTTTAAAATACCTCCCTGAATAGCAGCACCGATTGCCACAACTTCATCAGGATTGACACCCTTGTGTGGTTCTTTACCAAAGAGATCTTTGACCGCTTTAATAATAGCTGGCATACGAGTCTGACCACCGACAAGCACTACTTCATTGATCTCACCGAGTTTAAACGGCGATGCTTCCATGGCACGCTTGGTAATCATCACTGAACGGTCGATAAATTCGGCACAGAGCTCCTCTAGCTTGGCTCGAGACATTTTGATCAGCAAGTGGCGAGGACCTGAGGCATCAGAGGTGATGAATGGGATATTGACTTCTGTTTCCACCGCTGTTGAAAGTTCGATCTTGGCTTTTTCCGCTGCTTCGTCGATTCTCTGGAGTGCGAGAGCATCTTTACGAACATCGATACCTGACTCTTTTTTGAACTCTTCTGCGAGCCAATTTACGATTTTCGTATCAATATCTCGTCCACCGAGATGACTGTCTCCATCGACTGATTTTACCTCGATCACATCATCACCCACTTCGAGAATAGAGATATCAAATGTACCTCCACCGAAGTCGTAGACGACAATCTTTTCATTTTTCTTTTTGTTGAAACCGTATGCAAGAGCAGCTGCGGTCGGCTCTGGCAATACACGGAGCACTTTGAGTCCGGCGATTTCACCTGCGTTCTTTGTCGCCTGTCTCTGAGCATCGTTAAAGTAAGCTGGCACGGTGATCACCGCTTCGGTAATTTTCTCTCCCAGCTTGGTCTCAGCGTCATTCTTGAGCTTGGTGAGAATCATTGCTGACACTTCTTCAGGACGATAGTTTTTGTCACCCATTTTTACCTCGACACCGCCTGTCGAGCCTTTTTGCACTTCATAAGCAACGGCAGACTTGTCTTTTTGTACGGCTGGCTCATCAAACATGTGGCCCATAAAACGTTTGATCTGATGCACCGTATTTTTTGGATTAGTCACTGCCTGTCGTCGCGCGAGAAGACCCACCATGCGTTCACCAGTTTTTGACTGAGCAACAATGGATGGTGTAGTACGTGCACCTTCGACGTTTTCAATAATTCGTGGTTCACCTGCTTCCATCACTGCTACTGCGGAATTTGTGGTACCGAGATCGATACCGATAATTTTTGACATATTTTATAGTGATAAGTTGATAAATAATACTTTTTGTGTTAATATTTTACCCAGTTCACACGCACCTACTTATGGACAATTTAGAAGTCATACCAGGGACTGGTTTCAAGGTTCGAGACAGAGTTACCTTTCATTCTATTCATGGGGATTTTCAAAACAACGGATGTCTTGCAAGGATTACAGAGTGGTGCCAGAGTCCTGTGTCAGAAAATCCTCATAATACTTGTGTCTGCATTGAATTTGAAGATGGTTTCTACAAGACCTGGTGTCGAACAGATGAAATTAGGCGAGTATGAGACCCGAGGTCTATACTACTCCCCGTCCCTGCAATTTGGCAGGGATTTTTATATTAAAGATGGTGCTCTCGTTGGCTGACTAACAAAAAATAAAAGTTCTTGATACGGAGAGATAATTTTCTCAACAGACGAGATGAGTTTTGAGATGACGACAGGCTGTTTCTTTGGAAGGGGCAAGCTGACCGCGACAGGCTTTTCAAAATCACTTTGTGGAAGAGCTTCTATTGAGAGGAGTCGCGCCTTAAAGGTACCCTGAAACTCGGTTACCACAAAAATCGCCAAAACATACTCGCCAGTCGGCGACTGGATGATTTTGCGCAGTATTTTGGCTTTAGGCTGGGTGATTAGCATGAGGGTAATAATAACATGATTAGTAATCATCTGCAACACCACTCAATTCAATTTCATTTCCCAATTTCCGCCAAAATAGCCTTATTTTGCAGAAGTTTCCAACATAAAGTAATCAGAGTGCTTGACAGATATACATATGGTATGTTATGATAAGAATGTAGGAGTTACTGATGGTTCTTTATCAAAAAAACGGGTAGTGGTTACAGAAAGGTAACCCTGGTGTCTCAAACAATACACCGAAGAAATCAGTATGGGTATGCTCCCAGCCGTAGCCATTGGCTACATCCACCGGAACAATCCGGACCAGATCGGAGAAGTCGGTATCGGAATGGGCATTGCACTCATTGTCTGCATCATCATCTCCAAATTGGATGGGGTGCAAAAACACCAACAAAAAGGCAATTAGCGCCGACACCCCCCCATCTCCATTTTCCATATTACCACAAGGTTATGGAGAACGGGAGGTGGGGGTTTCTATTTGGTTAAAAACCGTAAACTACTTACCATCGACTTTTTTAAACTCCCCCACCTTCACTTTCGGCGCCTTAATAACCTTGCCATTTAGACTATACCCTTTTCCTACAACCTCAGTGATTACATGGTCCTTTTTCTCATCCGTAACAGGCACAAACTCCACTGCTTCGTGTACTGTAGGATCAAACTTTTCTCCGAGAGGATTTAACTGTTTTAAACTATGGTTGCTGAGCGCTCCCACAAGCTGGGTATGAATATACTCCACTCCCATACGCCAATTTTTATCTACCTTTTCCCACGATTCTTTATTGCCAAAAGCCATATCAAAGCTATCTAGTGCAGGAATGATTTCATTGATCAAATCTTCTTTGGCAAATTTAATAAACTCCTGATTGCGTACCTCATCCTGCTTACGCATATTGATGAAGTCTGCTTTGGCTCTGGCAAGGTCGGTCATCGCTTGGAGCTTCTCAGATTCAGCTTTTTTAAGCTTTTCGCGTAGGTCTTTGAGCTTGGCTTGAGCACCCCTCTCTATTCCCTCCTCATCGGTATCCACCATCTCATCTACCACGACTTCTGGTTCGATATCTTTGGTGACTTCTTCGGCGACAATATCGTCTTTTTTAGTAGTGTCTTTGTTATCCATAGGGCTATAGTATAACTTTTTTTAAGTCTGACGCAAATACCCGCCACTCAATATACGCCATGGCGTATATTTGATCACGATCTATGTACCAAACCCCACCCCAACAAAAACCACCCGAAGGTGGTTTTTGTTTTAACGCTTAGACCAATGTGGTCGCTCCCGCTCTTTGGAAACCTACGGTTTTCCAACGGTCGAATACTCCCTGCCTTCCTACACAGGGAAACCGGAGTTTCCCCGACCCCCTTCTCTCCCCTCAATGGAGTAAGTAGAACAAAAAAACAACCACCGTTCGGTGGTTGTTTTTTTGTTCTATCGCTTGCTCCATTGTGGAGACTTTCGTGCTTTTTTGAAGCCGAACTTTCGGCGCTCTTTGGCTCGAGGATCTCGTTTGAGGAAACCTTCTTTTTTGAGATTCTTTCGGAGCTCAGCATCGTAGATCAAAAGTGCTCGAGCAATACCGTGCCTAAGCGCTTCTGCCTGTGAATGAATACCTCCACCAGAAATCATAGCTGACACCTTAAACTTTGCAACAATCTTTGCCTTTACAAAAGCGTCGTTTGCAATAAGCTGAAGTTCTGCTGTTGGAAAATAAGTCTGTAGATCTTTGTCATTGATTACAAAAGCTGTCTTTGCACTTGGGTAAAGACGAACACTTGCACCAGAGGTCTTGCGTCGTCCAATACCCTGAAAATACTTCTTGTTGTCTACAGCCACCTCAGAAACTTCTTTTTTTACAGTATCTTTTATCATGTATTTATTCGGTGACTACTAAATTTTTCATCATAATGGTCTTCAACTTGTTTGAAGGAAGCATGCCGTACACTGCATTTCGGAAAACTTCAGAATAGCCCTTACTATCAATCATCTTTTCGAGTGACTGAGTGATAATACCACCGGGGTATCCACTGTAGGTTACGTATTCTTTTTCAACACGTTTCTTTTCATGAATATCTGCCTTCGAGGTGTTTGTAATAGTAACCTTTACCTTTGGAGCGGAGTTTCGTTCAAAATTGGTCAAATTTTTGCCCATGAGCAAAGTAGCGGCTTCACTCGCCACTCGTCCAATCTTTTTATTTGTTGCGTCAATAGTGTAGGTATTCATGTGTTTATACAAATTCAATCATTGCCATTGGGCTCGCATCGCTAGTACGACTACCGAGCTTTACCACTCGAGTAAAACCTCCTTTTCGATCCTTGTACTTTGGAGCAATCACCTCGATCATTTCTTTGACCGCACCTTCACCAACTCGACTTGCGATAAGACGTCTAGACGCAAGGGTACCCGCCTTACTTTTTGTAACAAGTTTCTCAATAAATGGTCGAAGTTCTTTTGCCTTTGCTTCAGTGGTTCTAATCTTGCTGTGTAGGACAAGCGAAAGTGCGAGCGATTTGATCAACGCATTTCGCTGGTTTGTTTCTCGGCCAAATTTTCTAGTTTTTCGATGGTGATTCATGGGAAATAAGTAAATTTACTTGAGTGTCATGCCGAAATTTGAAAGGGCTTTCTTGATTTCCTGGATACCCTTGCCTCCAATACCCTCGATATCGAGAATGTCGGCTTCCTTCTTTCGAACAAGGCCTCCGACAGTGCGGATATTCGCATTGGCGAGAGCCTTTGCGGTACGTGGAGTAAGACCGATAGAATCTGTACGAGTTTTCAAAAATTCTACATCAAAATCCTTCTTTGGGCCAGTTTCTTCAGTCTTTTCAGAAACCTTTACCTTCTTTGGCTCTTCTACTTCCTCTTCTTTGAAACCAACGATCGCCTTAAGCTGACCGATCATGATCACAATGGATTTTTCGAGTGCTTCGTGTGGAGTCACAGTACCGTCAGTCTCGATCAAAAGTCTGAGGCGGTTGAAATCTGTACGATCACCTACTCGCATATTTTCGACTTCATAGTTTACTCGTCGAATCGGAGTAAAAATAGCGTCGAGAGTGATCGTACCGATATCCACTCGCTCTTTTTGGAGCACTTCTTTTGAAACATAGCCGAGACCCTTTTCTACGGTCAGCTCAATATTGAGTTCAGTGCCTTTATCAGTAACTTTGGTAATCGGAAGGTCTGGATTTAAAATCTCTACCTGACCGGGGTGTTTAATATCTCCAGCAACCACATCCTTTACGCCCTTTACTTTGAGAGTAAGAACCTGAGGCTCATCAGTAAGCATTTTGATGCGAACGCGTTTGAGATTGAGAAGAATAGTGATTACATCATCTTTGACACCATCAAGTGCAGAAAATTCATGACTCACACCGTCAATCTTGACCTTGGTAATTGAAGCACCTGGCAAAGACGACAAAATGATGCGTCGAAGCGAGTTACCAAGAGTGTGTCCATACCCTGGATAGAGGCCGTCAATTTCGTACACGCCAGTAAAACCCTCCTCGCGGACGATTCGTGGTTTTGAAGGCAATAGAACGTTAAGATCAGACATAATTGATTGCGTATTAAAAATAATTAATCTCTTTTAACAAGGAGTACATTATACATCATTTGCCATATTTTTGCAAATGATGTCTGTGGACTACCTGCTATAAAATTCAAACACCGAAGCTAC
>Ga0172376_10002082_pt1 | contig 24900 bp, 16 predicted proteins | sample Lak35m_FD_121114 | JGI IMG/M metagenome (GOLD analysis project Ga0172376, IMG submission 121114) | Freshwater microbial communities from Kabuno Bay, South-Kivu, Congo - kab_092012_35m | ecosystem: Environmental > Aquatic > Freshwater > Lake | place: Democratic Republic of the Congo: South-Kivu...
AATTACATCTCCATGCTCCGTTTCCAGGACAGCCGGTTTTTTCGTGATAGTGCCGGTGGCAAGAATGGCTACCTGAGGCTGATTGATAATCGGTGTTCCCATTATATTGCCAAATGTCCCTACATTGGTAATGGTAAATGTACCTTCCTGAATTTCTTCTGGTTTTAGTTTGTTCTCACGTGCCCTTCGCGCAAGGTCGTTGACGGTTTTGGTCAGACCGGTAAGATTTAACAAATCAGCATTTTTGATGACCGGCACGATAAGATTTCCGGATGGCAGGGCTGCGGCCATTCCGATATTGATGTCTTTTTTCCTGATAATCTGATAGCCGTTTAGCGAAATGTTGACCATCGGAAAGTCTTTAAGTGCTTTTACAACAGCTTCTATAAACAGCGGTGTGAAAGTGATGTTTTCTCCGTATTTTTCCTGGAATTTCTTTTTGTTCCTCTCCCGCCATAATACCATGTTGGTAACATCTGATTCGACAAATGAGGTGACATGCGGTGAAGTTTGTTTGGACATGACCATGTGATCGGCAATCAGCCTGCGCATTCTGTCCATCTCTATAATTTCAACCTGTCCGGACACGGAACCAGCCGACGCCTGAACCGGATTCGTTTCAGCAGGTTTTGGTGTAATAGTTGTTGTTGCTTGCTGAGGATTTATTGATCCTGACTTATCCCTGTCCTGAAGATATTGAATCATGTCCGTTTTAGTGACCCTTCCGTTTGCTCCCGAACCTGGAATAGCAGCGAGCTCTTCCGCAGACACATTTTCTTCCCTGGCCATATTTTTAACCAGCGGAGAGTAAAATCTGCTGTCCTGTCCCGATACATGCGCCGAAGCCGCTGCAGGAGCAGCCAGAATGGATTCCGTTAATTTCTCATGTGCGGGTGCCTCAGCGGGCCGGGGTTCCGTAGCCAGTGGTGCTGTGGTTTCCTGAATGGCTGGTATGGAAGGAGTTGGCTGTACCGAACTTCCTTCGGTTTCAATGATGGCGATTACCTTACCTATTTCTACCACCGTATTTTCAGGGTAAAGTATTTCTGTAATGATGCCGTCAGCAGGCGATGGGATCTCCGAATCTACTTTGTCTGTAGCTATTTCGAGAATAGTTTCATCAGTACTCACCTTATCTCCTGGTTTTTTTGTCCATCTGAGAATGGTGGCTTCAATGATGCTTTCTCCCATTTTGGGCATGATCAGTTCAACTTTGGCCATGATATTTGTATTGGTTGGGTTTGTACTGCAAAAATAGTGCAATTATTGACGGTGTAAAAATTTTCTAAGCAGATTCAACCCTGCCTGGGCCGCCAGCTCTATATTTTTTGCCCTGTTCTTGCCTGCTTTATAAAGTAGTGTGGTCACTTCTGATTCATTTCCGACAGCCAGCCAAATAGTGCCCACAGGTTTTTCCGGACTGCCTCCTGAAGGTCCTGCAATGCCGCTTACAGCAACAACGACATCCACGCCCAGCAATGCACAACCCCTTTTTACCATTTCCGTTACGGTAGCTTCACTCACCGCGCCGTGCTTCGATAGAATCTCAGCCGGAACACCTATTACCTGATTTTTTATCCGGTTAGAGTAACTGATGATACTGCCTTCAAAATAGGAGGATGCCCTGGCGACTGTAACTATTCGGTGGGCTATTTTTCCTCCTGTGCAACTTTCGACTGTACCAATTTTGATTGATTTTTCCAGGCATATTTTTCCAATTTCAGTCTCCAGATCTGACTCATCAAATCCAAAAACAAGTTCACCAAGCTCTTTACAAATCTGATCGGTATACGTTTGAAGAGTGGTTTTGAGCGACATGTCACCCTGCGCCCCGGTAATAGTAAGCTTGAGCCTGACCTGCCCAAGCGCAGGAAGATAGGCAATGCTCAAATTGGAGGGAAATGTATTGATAATTGGTGTAATTCTGTCTTCGATTTCCGTCTCGCCCACTCCGGCTACCAGAATAGTTTTTGTTATTATGATGCCCTCTGCAAATTTTTTGGCCAGTACTGGCTCCAGGGACTCTTCCGCAATAGCCATCATTTCAAAAGGCACTCCGGGTAGCGATACCAGTATTCCTTTGCCGGTACTAAACATCATGCCCGGGGCAGTTCCCATACTGTTGGCTAAAATGTCTACTCCCTCCGGCAGAAAACATTGCGCTCTGTGTGTCTCTGAAACGGGTCTGTCAAATTTTTTGAAAATTTTTAGTACCCTGTCATAAGTTTCTTCATGAAAAATAAGCGGTACCTTCAAAAACGATGCAATAGCCTTTTTGGTGATGTCGTCCTTGGTAGGCCCCAGTCCTCCGGTGGTGATGACTAGCGAATATTTTTCAGTGGCCTGCTGCAGTACCTCCACGATCTGTTGGTGATGATCTCCTATACTCATGGTCGTAGCGACCTGGATGCCCAGTTTTCCTAGGTATTGACTTAGCCATCCGGAATTGGTGTCCGTTATTTGTCCAATGAGAATTTCATCACCAATAGTTATCAGACAGGCTTTATGCATATTTTTTGAAATTATTTAATAAGGAAATTCAAGGCACAGACCATATCAAATGTACAAGTAAAGATTCTGTAAATTCAATATAATCAGTACAAGAATCATTGCTTTAATATGAAGATATAACTACGCAACTTGATCAAGATGTAAACCCTAAACCAGGTGTGAATGTTGCATTAGGTTTTCGAACAGAAAGTTATTAGCTGTATTCCGAATCCGTACCAAACATATTTTTCGGATAATATGCGTATAGTTTATGTGACAAAGGTATAAACCTGCACATCCGATGGTTTGCGCCTTAAACCCTATGAAGAAATAAAATAGGTGTTTCTAATTAAAGTTCCTTGCGAAGGCGTGCTACCGGGATATTTAATTGCTCTCTGTATTTGGCAATCGTTCTGCGTGCAATATTATACCCCCTTTCTGACAGAATTTCCATCAGCTTTTCATCTGATAATGGCTTTGTTTTATCCTCCCGGGAGATCACCTCATTAAGAATATTTTTTACTTCGAGTGTCGAAACTTCGCTGCCATCCTGTGCCTGCATAGACTCTGAGAAAAAGTCCTTGAGCCGCTTTGTTCCGAATTCAGTCTGTACAAATTTCGAATTCGCTACCCTGGAAACGGTAGAAATGTCAAGTCCCGTAACTTCAGCTAGGTCCTTCAGAATCATGGGTTTAATCCTGCGTTCATCGCCTGTCAGGAAATATTCACGCTGGTATTGCATGATGGCATACATTGTTCGGTATAGCGTGTCCTGACGTTGTTTAATGGCATCGATAAACCATTTGGCAGAGTCAATTTTTTGCTTGATAAATAATACAGCCTCTTTTTCAGGTCTGGTGGCTTTTCTGCCCTGAACAGCTTCACGGTATCCTTTAAGCATATCCATGTATTGATCATTGATACGAAGGTCAGGCGCATTTTTACTGTTGAGCGTAAGTTCCAGTTCCCCGTCGCGATTGGAAATAATGAAATCGGGGATGATATACTGATTGATGGATGATGTGTCGACTGCGCTTGCGGGCTTGGGGTTCAACTTTATAATTACCTCAATGGCATCCTTCAGATCGCTGTCTGAAAGGGACATCATGCGCTTTATTTTCTCATAATGTTTCTTTGTAAATTCTTCAAAATAGTTTTTCAGAATATCAAGAGCTGTCTGTTTTGCAGGATCGTCCTTGTCTTTGTCCAGTTTGTCCTGGAGTTGTAGTAAAAGACATTCCTGGAGATTTCTGGCGCAGATTCCGGCAGGCTCAAATTTCTGAATCTTTCGCACTATCTCCAGTATTTCCGCTTGTTCAATTTCCAGATTCTGTGAAAACAATAAATCATCTGAAATGGAAGATGGTTCCCGTCGCAAATATCCATCTTCATCTATCGAACCTATAATCTGTTGGGCAATGATCATGTCGCGCTCTGAAAGATCCAGTAATCCAAGCTGCCTTTCAAGGTTTTCATGGAAACTTTGCTCAAACGATACCGGATGACTTTTATCATCTTCGCCCTGGTAATCTTCTCCTTTCAATTTATATCCCGAAGGATCATCGTCCAGATATTCATTCAGATAATCGTCAAACTCAAATTCCGGTTCATCATTTCTGATCTCGTCCTGCGCGCTTTCTCCACCAAATTCGGGCTCGTCCAGATCAAATACTTCGTTGTAGTCATCACTTTCGTCAAGCGCAGGATTAGCCTCCAGTTCTTCTTTAATCCGCTGCTCCAAATTGGCAGTAGGTATTTGCAAAAGTTTCATCAGCTGAATTTGCTGTGGCGACAGCTTTTGCAACATTTTCTGACTTAAATTCTGTTTCAGCATAACGTATCCATTTTTACCTTTGCTTTTTCCGGGCGGCTAAATTCCATGAAAAAACAAATACCTTAACTATTTGGTTTATATCAATTGAAGGCAAATGTATTAAATTATTTTATTATATTAAAATAAATTGTAATGTTTATGTTATTATAAAATAATGTTTAATATGTTATAATTTTGTTTAAATTGATATAAAAATCTAATTTTACATTTTTTTACTTGCTGATTGATTATATTAAAATTACATTCCATGAATATTCAGGAAAAACTCAGACTGCTCCGCCAGGAAATGCATAGCAAAGGTATAGATGCCTATATCATTCCAAGCACAGATCCTCATCAAAGTGAATATGTTTGTGAACACTGGCAGTCCAGAAAGTGGATAAGCGGTTTTACAGGATCAGCTGGTACCGTTGCAGTAACGCAGCAGCATGCCGGGCTTTGGACCGATTCAAGATATTTTTTACAGGCTGAGCATGAATTGGAGGGGTCTTCTATCGCCCTGCATAAGATGACAAATCAGTTTGCACCACAGTACGCCGAATTTTTGGCTGAAAATTTACCGCAAGGCAGTAATGTCGGTATAGATGGTCTCATGTGGTCACAGGCTGCTGTCGAACATATCCAGCAACTTCTTACAGCAAAAGGGATTGAATTGTCTGATAAAGAGGATTTTATCTCTCCGTTGTGGGATCATCGGCCCCCGGTCTCTGATGAAAAAATAATTATTCACCCGGACATCTATGCCGGAATGGACGCAGCACACAAAATCAGGTTGATTCGAAGCCAAATGGCAGATATAGGTGCAACTTATCACATTATTTCAGCACTGGATGACCTGGCCTGGACATTTAATCTCCGTGGAAGAGATGTGGAATTTAACCCTGTATTTATTGCCTATGGTATTATTTCTCAAGACAAAGCCTGGTTGTTTATTGACGAAAATAAACTTTCTCAGGAGGTTAAAGTCTACCTGACTGATTTGCAAACCGATTGTCTTCCTTACAACAATATTTCAACATTTATCACTAATATTGATAAGGACGAAAAGATACTGGTAGATCCATACATATGTTCTGCAGCCTTGTATAAACAGATGCCTTGCCGGATAATCAACGGTAGCTCTATTCCTAAAAAGCTGAAGGCTATAAAGAATTCCACCGAGTGCAGCCATATACGAAATGTGATGCGCAAGGACGGAGCTGCCCTGGCAGGCATGTTCTGCTGGCTTGAACAAAATATCGGAAAACATCGCATCACCGAGCATGATATTGTGCAGGAGCTCGCCAGGTTCAGGTCTCGTCAGCCTTTGTATTTTGGAGAAAGTTTTGGTGCCATTGTCGGTTATAAGAGCAATGGTGCCATTATACATTACGACCCGCCTGCTGAAGGATCTGCTGAAATTTTGCCCGATGGGATTTTATTGGTGGATAGCGGAGGACAATATACAGATGGTACTACGGATATTACACGAACGGTTTCATTGGGTTCAGCTACAGCACAGGAAATGAGCCATTATACCCTGATTCTTAAGGGTATGATAGCTCTGTCGAAAATAAAATTTCCATATGGTACCACCGGTGTTCAACTGGATACGCTGGCACGGCAGTTTCTTTGGGAACAGGGTTTAAATTACCTTCACGGTACTGGTCATGGCGTTGGATTTTTCCTCAATGTCCATGAGCCCCCGCAAGGCTTTGCCGCTATCAATTCTGAGCGGGGCAGAACCGTAATGGAACCGGGTATGCTGAGTTCGAATGAACCTGGATATTACATCCCCGGCAATTATGGTATGCGTATTGAAAATCTGATTTTGTGCCAAAAAAGCGAAACGGAAGGATTTCTCGAGTTTGAAACCATGACGCTGTATCCTTTTGACCTTAATCTGATCGATCAGAAGCTCCTTACGCCGGCAGAAATCAGATGGATCAACCAATATCATCAAAAAGTCTATGATGAAATTGCTCCCCTGCTGGAAACAGATGTTAAAGTTTGGTTTGCCGCAAAATGCAGGCAACTGGAATGGAAAGGTTGAGATTTTATCCGTATCAATGTACCTTAAACACCAAAAATATCGTTACATTATAAATTTAAAAGTATGAACTGGTCTTCATTTTTGGAAAAAAACTACAAAATTCATCAAATAGCAACAGATGCATCCTCCAGTGGAAAACTGAGTGCGCTGGAGAAAGATCTCATTCTCCAGTACCTTAGGGAACTTTATGAATGGATGCATAACCATATGGAACTCGAGGGCAATAATATTTCCGAACGGATTGTCGATGCTCAGGATTTGAAGGAAGAGGAAAATTGGGCAACCGATACTATCTCCTTTTCTGAACCGACACCGGAAGCACCGGAAGTTGAATATCCAACAGAAGAGCAGGTCATCCATCAGGTAGAAATTGAAATTCCCGTGGCCCAGACTGTTGTGGAATCTGCCAGGATACCAGAACCAGATGTTCCTGTTATTGTCGAATCGCCAGTTTCCATGCCACAAGTCGACGAAAAACCGGTAGAAACTTCAGTACCTGCAGCAAAACCGGATATAAATCCGGATACTTACGAAAATCTTTTTGGTGATGTCAGGATTCAGGATCTGTCAGATAAACTCGCATTACAAAAAATTCCTGACCTGACCAGATCCATGGGTATCAATGAGAAAATCCTCACCATCCAGGAGCTTTTTAAAAATAATCAGGAATTGTTTAACAAAACACTCGCCGATTTAAATACTTTAGCATCCTTTGAAGAAGCGAAACAATATCTCATTCAGTATATTATTGGTCCCATGGACTGGACGGCAGATAATAAAGTCAAAAAGGCAGCCAACTTCATCCGCCTGATCAGAAGGCGATTCGTATGAGTACACCCGGTGCAGAAAGTTTTATGACCCAAGCCATTAGGCTTGTCAGGTTTCCCTTGTTGATCATTGCGGTACTTTTTGCCGTAAAAGTGGCTGAACAATGGTTTGGATGGTCTTTGATTTATTACGGTATTCAGCCCCGGGAACCAGGAACTATTCCGGGGATTCTTACAGCTCCGTTTGTGCACGGAGACTGGAATCATCTCTTCAGCAATGCTACAGGACTATTTGCCATGATGTTTCTGATCAATACATTTTATCCGCGTGTTGCTGTCATGACCTATTTTTTCACATTGATTGTCAGTGGAATAATGGTTTGGTTTTTTGCCAGAGGTAATTCATATCATATCGGGGCAAGTGGAGTAGTCTATGGACTGGTGTCTTTTGTCTTCTTTACGGGATTGTTTAGAAAAAATCCCAAATCTGTAGTGCTCGCACTGATTATGATTGTCCTGTACAGCGGTCTGGTAGAAAATTTGTTTCCAAATGATAAAAAGATATCCTGGGAAAGCCATTTGTCAGGAGTCATCGCTGGATTTTTTGCTGCATTCCTGTTTAAAAATATTCGTGAACCTGATGAAGTCATTGCGGAATCTGCTTCCGACGAGGAAGAACGTCAGTACTTTCTGCCGCGCGATGCATTTGAAAAGACCAGAAAAGAGCGCGAATGGGAGAAAATGTACAACCAGTTTGAAAATTGAGTCATTGGCCTTTTAAAGGATTCCACCTTTTATTATATTAATTTTCAGTTTATTAGCATGTGTGTACAATAAGATGACCTTTTATAGAATCATTATTTAAAATGATCTTAGTCATTTTTTATACATTACAACACGACAATGATATCGTGTTGTATGCGAATCATTTACATTTGGGCTTTATTTGATTTCACCAAAAAAACCTGATGTATATGTTTAGATTTACCAGTATTATTCGACTGTCAGGATTGGTTCTCCTTCTCTTTTTTCTCGATTCATGTAGAAAGGATGTTGATGATACCACCCAGACACAATTCAAGAGTGCTCATGAGTACGGAAGCGAAGTTCCTTTGGCCTGGAATAGCCTTTTTCTCGAAATTGACCGTTATTCGCCGGGGTACAGACCCCCTGCCGCAGCGAGAATACTAGGCTATATAGGCCTGGCTGCATACGAATCCATTGTTGATGGGATGCATCAAAATAAGTCTCTTTCGGCCCGGTTTGCGGGCATGAATATGCCTGATATTCAGGCAGAAAAAGAATATCACTGGCCTACAGTCGTCAATGCAGTGTATGCCGGGATGTTCAGATACTATTACCCCCACATACGACAGTCAGATGTTGCTAAAATCGCAGCCCTTGAAAATAAGTTTATTGCCGAAGCAGCAAAAACTGTATCCAATGAAGTGATTGTCCGTTCACAATTACACGGTGAAGCTATTGTTTCAGAAATTTATGATTTCAGTAAATCCGATTTTGCAGGTCACGATGCCTTCAAAAATCCCCGACCTTCGACCTATGATCCTCCTAAAACCGGTAGCTCCGGTGAAAAACTATGGCAGCCCACATTTCCTGATTATACTAAGGCACTGTTTCCATACTGGGGTAGTGTCAGACCTTTTGCAATCACTGAATCAGACAAACTGGCAAAGCAGCCATTAAAATGGAGCGAAGACCCAAATTCTCCTTTCTTCCTGCAAGCCAAGGAGGTCCAGGTATGGGTTGAACAGGCCTCTTATGAAGACCTTTGGATAGCAGAATTCTGGAGCGATGATATTTTCGAACTTACCTTCGAACCAGCAGCAAGGCAGGTTGCCATCGCCAACCAGCTGGTCAAAGAAGAAAATCTGTCTTTGGCAAAATCAATTGAGCTCTATGCCAAACTGGGAATGGCGCTATGTGATGTTGGCATTGCTGTCTGGCATTCCAAGTATGTCTACAATGTCGAACGTCCGGTCACGTACATACGTCGTATAATAAATCCAAACTGGAAAACGCATCTCCATAATCCAATAAATAATGTTCAGGGCATGACGCCGGAATTTCCGGCCTACCCATCAGGACACTCCGGCTTTGGAGCAGCTGGATCTGCTATTATGGCTGAAGCCTTCGGTAATTCAAGAGAGTTTGTTGACAAATCTCATGCTGGTAGAACAGAGTTTAAGAGCAATCCCCGAATTTATAATTCATTGCTGGAAGCAGGTGTGGAAAATGCATACAGCCGCATGCCGCTGGGTGTTCACTACAGAATGGATTGTGATGAGGGTATTCGTCTCGGTTATCTTGCAGCGAGGCGTGTGCATGAAATGCCTTGGAAAAAGTAAAAAATATATACCGTATACAAAAGGGTCATCAGAATTGATGACCCTTTTTATTTTTTACTTTTTATTTTATACTAAAGTACAGTGATGCAATCCTCTTTTTTAAAAATCCATACAAAAAGTATGATATAAAAAGGATATTACCCAATCAAAACATTACAACGCCTGGGAAAACATTTCTGTAAAAGCATCAACAGTCATTGATCCCAAATCACCATGTCCCTGTCTTCTTACGGACACTTCTCTGGCCTCTGCCTCCTTGTCTCCAATTATCAACATAAAAGGAACTCGCTTCAGCTCTGTATCTCTTATTTTTCTGCCTATGGACTCAGCTCTTTCATCAACAAATCCCCTGATATCATGGAGGGCGAGTTTCTGCTTGATTTCTTCACAATAAGGTATAAACCTGTCGGATATCGGCAGGAGGGCATATTGGTCGGGTGCCAGCCATAAAGGAAACTTCCCTGCTGTATGTTCGATAAGTATGCTTATGAAACGCTCCATGGAACCAAACGGTGCGCGGTGTATCATGACAGGCCTGTGTGGCTGATTGTCAGATCCGATGTATTCCAGTCCGAATCGCTCAGGAAGGTTATAATCCACCTGAATCGTACTCAACTGCCAGGACCTGCCCAGCGCATCTTTAATCATGAAATCAAGCTTTGGTCCGTAAAAAGCGGCCTCTCCGAGTTCCGTGGTGGTTTCCAGATCAACTTCCTTAGTAGCCTCTATGATAGCACTTTCCGCAGCGTTCCAGTTTTCATCAGATCCTATATATTTCTCTGGTTTTTCCGGATCTCTAAGTGATATTTGGGCAGTAAAATTTTCAAAGCCCATCTTTTTAATCACCATGGTTGTCAGCTCAAGCACCTTTAGAAATTCACCCTTCAGCTGTTCCTGGGTGCAAAATATATGCGCGTCATCCTGTGTAAATCCGCGTACTCTCGATAGCCCATGAAGCTCGCCGCTTTGCTCATACCGGTATACAGTGCCAAACTCACCGATTCGAAGCGGTAATTCTCTGTAAGACCTCGGGCGGTGACCAAAGATTTCACAATGGTGAGGGCAATTCATAGGTTTAAGTAAGAATTCTTCTCCCTCCTTTGGTGTGTGTATAGGCTGAAAACTGTCCGCCCCGTATTTGGCATAATGGCCTGAAGTTACGTACAGATTTTTTGAGCCGATATGCGGCGTAACAACCATTTGATAGCCTTGTTTCTCCTGCTCTGACCTAAGGAAATTCTGTAATCTCTCTCTCAACTGTGTTCCTTTCGGCAACCAGATAGGGAGCCCCTGTCCGACTTTTTCTGAAAACATAAACAATTCCAGTTCCGCTCCAAGCTTTCGGTGATCTCTTTTTTTGGCTTCCTCAAGCATTTCAAGGTAATCACTCAGGTCCTTTGCCTTGGGAAACGTTATCCCATATATCCTGGTCATTTGCTTTCTCGTCTCATCACCCCTCCAGTATGCACCCGCCAGATTCATTAGTTTTACCGCTTTTATACTGGAGGTGTCCGGGATGTGTGGGCCCCGGCAAAGATCCGTAAAATTACCCTGTGAGTAAAAGGTTATCTGTCCATCCTGAAGGTCCTGCAACAACTCAATCTTATATTCATCACCCTTTTCCTGAAAATAGGATATAGCCTCAGCTTTCGGAACTTCCCGCCGCATGTAGGCATTTTTCTAACGAGCCAGCTCGAGCATTTTTTCTTCGATTTTGGGAAGATCTGCCGGCGTAAGGGTGATGTCTCCTGTATCGACATCATAGTAATATCCCTGATCTATGGCAGGGCCAATACCGAATTTTATACCTGGATAAAGGGCTTCCAGAGCTTCAGCCATAAGATGTGCAGAAGAATGCCAGTAGGTCGATTTACCTTCTTTATCCTGCCAGGTATGTAGTTTCAGGCTTGAATCTTCATGGATTGGACGGGTGGCATCCCAAATCTCTCCGTTTACTGATGCTGATAATACATTTCTCGCCAGTCCTTCACTAATGGAGAGTGCTATATCCATCGCTGTAGAACCTTTTGGGTAACTACGCACACTTCCGTCCGGCAAGGTGATTTGAATTTGAGACATATAGATATTTTAAAGTGCAAAGATAAGCATTTTTTAGATGCTTTCTGCTAGATTACACCTTCTTTCCAGCCACTCGAAGAATCTGAGCTGATGAATTTCATTGTCAAATGACCTTTCAATCTTTTGTTTTGCAGCACTTCCCAAAGGTTTCGAAATACCATTATATATGCCATCAGCATAAGAAGAAATGTCTTCCGGATTACACAGGTAACCTTCTTTTTTATCTTCTATAAGTTCTATAATTCCTGAATGTCTCGTGCTGATTACCGTCATCTCCATCAGCATTGCTTCCATAAGAATTACAGACATACCTTCGCTGTCACCATCTGATCCTGTTATACTATGCTGGAGAAACAAATCTGCCTCCATCAAAAAAGGAATAAGCTGGTTTCTTGGCATTTCGGGCAGCATCAGGATATGGTCCTGCAGTTTTAGGCGGATAATACTTTGTTCAATGAGTTTTTCCATTGGTCCACTTCCAATGATGGTGTATTTCCATTTTATTTCAGGGTGTCTTTGCCTGAAAGTATGCAGTGCTTCCAGCGTCTGCAGATGTCCTTTTTTTTCGACGAGTCTTCCAGCCTGTAAAAAGTGGTATGGCTGATTGGGAGATCTCGTTTTTTCAGTTTTCTGAAAAGATTTTGCGAGACTTAAAGATATACCCAGGTAATGAATGTCTCCAGGAATTTCCCACCCAATATGAGATTCAAATATGTCTTTTAAGCCCTTAGATACAAATACAGGATAAATATGCTTTTGATCCAGCATAGATAATAGTATTTTTCTGTAACCGCCATATCTGTGAAACGCTCCAGAGGCATCGTATCCATGAAACCATACACACACCGGAATGGAAATCTTTTTCAGAAATGGATTAAACATAAGATTGGTGCCGAAATGTACTACCATACAAGCTGGATTTACCTCATCAATTATGCGCAGTAAATAGCGGTCTTTTTTATTTTGAAAAATAATGTTGGTCAATCCATTCTCAAATAATTTTCTAACCATCAATGCAGTTTTTCCGGGCTGACCGGTTACATATAACCGTTCCTCTGGAAACGCCATGTCACCGGAGAGCATAGAGCAAACCACATGCACCTCATAATTTTGCTGCATAGCCGCAATCTGGTCAAGTATGAAGGTCTCACTTACCGGAAGGAATGTTTTTACAACGATAAGGATCCTGCGATTACTCATGGCTCTCAAATGGCTTCAGCTGTTCAAAATTCATTGTCGATTTTTTATACATATCGGCCATTTTTACGGGCAATTCCTGTGTAGTCACCCTGATTGAATCCATAAATGTATCTATTGCATTTAAAATATAATCTGGTTTTTGTTTGTAGTGAATATGATATTTTTCAAATCCAAGCATCTCATAAATGCCCTCGGATTTATCTTCATATCCGATACAAAAAGCAGGCGTCCCTGATAACATGGACAGTATGCAACCATGCAGGCGCATGCTGATGACCGCATCAAATGACATACAAGCACTCAGAAAACTATCAGGAGAGTGGTGTACCCGGTCAATTTTAATAGTGTCAGTCATACCTGTCCTTACTGTAATTTTTGTCGACATGTCTTGATCGTCAACATATCCTGGAATACCCTGACAGGTAGAAATAAAAGTAATGTTTGCACCATAATGCGCCATAAGCCGGGAAACAACGATCACGCCCAGATCTTCAATATATTTTTGGTCATTTCCCCATGACCTGAAGCAGACTCCAATATGTATTCCATTTGCCTTGTTTTTCTTTTCCAAAACTACATTACTTTCTCTGTAGAGAAAAAATGCCAGGTCGGGCAGGATTTGAACATCCTGTTTCAGGTGATCAGGAATCCATTGTAATGAGATGGACTCCCTGAGGGATATGACCGACATCTGTGATAGTGCTTTACCGAACAGATTGATAGATGAGTTTCGCCAAAATGGGCCAACAGACTGACCCATAAGAATGATGGGAGTTGAAGTGCGGGCTGCAATCCTGGTGATGGCTGCCAGTTTTGGTCTGGCATCATACGTGTCATTGAGGTAACCTCCACCGGAGAGTATAATCAGGTCGGCTTTGTCTATTTCGGCCATGGTTTCCTTCCACCAACTGGTTGCCCACCAGGCATACTTTACCGCCAGGTGTAGTATGCCAAGTCTGGATAATATCTTTCGGATACGCTGCAGCCAATAAGATCGCGAAACATTGGTATCGCGGAAAATAGCTTCATCAGGATCATATACTATTTTATTATCCAGTACGCCGGCTGGCAAAAAATGAAGACTCTTAACCGTTAGAGAAAATTTTATGCCGGGCATAAACAATTTAAGCCCCTGTTTCATGGCTTCAAGCAAGGCCTCGTCACCGGTGTTCTGAGGCACAGAGAAGAGTATTACTACATTGCGTATTTGCTTGCCTGAATTCAAAGTAAGTGGTTGTTTAGGGATATTTTGCCACTAATATACTATAAAAAGCCTTTTTGCGGATATTTGCAATATGCAAACCATTCTTAAATCACTGTATTGGATACTTTTGCAGGAATTGAGTATAAAACTTGTTTCCTTTGCCACTTCCCTTGTTTTGTTGTGGTATCTAAGCCCCACACAATTCGGAAGTTTCTTTTTTGTTTGGCTCTTTTTTAGCGCTTTTGCTGTCTGGAGAAATGGTGGCACACAGGAAACAATCATACTTTTTGGAAAAAATAATCCGGAACAGTGGCAGACTCATTTCTGGCAAATCCAGTTAAAATCAGCTTATGCACTTATTCTGTTGGTAGGCCTGTTGATTTTTGATGATTTTATTTTTGGTTATTCCATTTCTTGCTCCCTTTGGGTGGCAATGGCCCTTATTTTTATCTTCGAGGGACTTTATATTGTTCCCCTGTATATTGGAGAGGTGCAAAAGGATTTTAAAATAATTTTCAGATGGCACTTGCTGGCAGAATGTATGGCTTCTTTTACAGGTATTGTGCTTGCATCCAAGGGACAGGGCGTTTATGCACTTTGTGCAAAAATGATCGTGTCCGCATGCATAAAAACAGTAAGCATGTGGGGGTCTTTTTATTTTCCGCTAAGAAAATTTTCATCAAATATCTCAAAAGCAGAAAATAAATTCGGAAATCCACTTTCCTACACCAAATTACTGAATTTTATAGCCAGGAATATTGATGACTTTATGATTGGAAGATATCTGGGCGATGCTGTACTGGGATTATATAACCGTGTCTACAATATCAGTCTGTATCCTTTTTTACAACTCGGAAGCGCTGTTAACCGCGCTTTACTACCGGAAGCAGAAACGCTGGTTAAAAATGGAGATGCAGCTTTGTTTCTTAAATTATTTTCTTTTAATCTCTATGTATATTCAATGTCGGCGCTGGCGTTGTACTGGTGGGGACCAACCATAGTGCTGCATTATCTTCCTGAAATGTGGCATTCTGCTGCATCGCTTTTTCAAATTTTTGCGGGTATACTATTCCTTCAGGGCTTGTCTAGGCCTAATTCGGTTTTCTTTACACTCAGTGGAGATACCGCATTGGAATTGAAACTAAATGTTATTTTGAAAATATTTACCATCATCAGTCTTTCTACTGGAATATTCCTATTTAAAAACATAAATATGGTAGTTTGGTGTTATCTCATTTCAGTTGTGGTGTCCGCGATGCTTCAGTGGGCCTTCCTGACCCGTTTACTCGGTTTACCTTTAAGATGGTGGGAGTCCGCATTTTGGCATACTGCCTTTATTGCTTTTTTCTGGATAATTTTCCAAAACGGCTTTATACTTACCCCATTCCCGACAGGATTTTTACTTATAGGATTAGTAATCTTCAAATTGGTTTTTTTCGATAAGCATCTGGTAAGCAACTGGAAGTCCTTTTTGAAGAATTAAAGGAACTGCAAAAAGAATTAAAGTTGTACAATTGTATTCAGATTATCTGAGTAATATTACTTTACCATACCCATTGTTAAAATAAATGGCATTATCATTATCCGTTTTGACAGGAATTAGGTTGTCATTTTGATCGTAAAGTTCAATTTTATAAAAATACATTCCATTGGCCACTCTTCCACCATTCTGCTCCGTACCATCCCAACGGTAGCTCGTTTTATTTGTGCCGACGACTACCGGGCCAAGTTCCTCCTGTGTAACAGTTTTAATGACTTTTCCCTGTAATGAAAATATCCGAAGTATGGCTTTTGCCGGAGGGGACGATCCAGTCAGTGTAAATATAAATTGTGTGGTGTAACTAAACGGATTAGGATAGGCCAGTACAGGACTCATTTCCTGTGTTTCAATGACTTTGAATTGCACCGAATACTGGTGTTTTCCGGATAAATTACCCGAGATATCTTCTGCCTGTACAGTCAAAGTGTAATCTCCCGTTACCAGCGTTGGGGCATAAGTGAGTATTGCCGGAACACGAAATGAGGTGGCAGGCTTAAATGTCATCTCCGGACCAGCTACAGGCAAATCAATTGTCTGGCCATCCGGCAATTGCAATTGCAAAGCAAACAAATTTGCAGCATCAGGAAAAAGAAACAGATTTCGGTCCCAGAGCTCCATGGTTATTTCTGGATTTGCAGAAATTATCTCACCATTCTTTATTTTTCTGCCATCAAAATAGACATCAAGTAATGGATTAGCCGTATCCGGTAATACGGTGAATATTTTCTTACCGATGTTGTTGAGATACTGTTTTTCGAGCCATACTTTATCAGAATTTATTTCCGCAACCAACAAATAATCTCCTGCCAGGTCCCTTGTATCCCATAAAAAAGTAATTTCCTCCGTTTTTCCCCTGGCAGGTTTTTTGATCCTAGTGTGTATTTTTTCTTCCTGATTGTTATCTAAATTCTGCAGGGTAAAGTCCAGTTTTACGGAGTCTGTGATCAATTCGCCGAGTTCGGTGATTTTAAATACACACTCCAGCTGATCTCCCCGGTCAATACTATCCCTGTAAAATGAAAACCCGGATACAGGATCGATTGCCAGATCAGAAGCACCTTCGTAAAATACCCTGAGGTGCTCTATGTCAGGCATAGTGCGTTTTGCGACATCCTTAAAATACAATTCCAGTCTCAACCACGGAAATTCCGCGGTAGATAACTGACTTAGATCGATGTCTCTTAAAGTTGTTCCTGGTATAATTATTTTTTCACTCTTGTCCTTCCTGATACCTGTTATCTGAACCTTCAATGTATCTTCTATAAAGTCTCCGTTGATTTTGATTTGGGCTGATTTCCATGATGTGGCAGGACCAACGACTCTTGTTGTCAGAATGCCTTCAGATGCTTCGCCCTGAATAATCATTCTGTTATCAATAATATCCTGTATATTTTGACCAATGGATTCTGTGATAGGATAAAAGCCTTTCCTGAACATGAAAGTATACGGAACAGTTCCCTTAACTTCCATTTCTCTGATTTTTTGAGCCCCCAGGCTTTCAGCAACTGAAATAATATTTTTTCCGGTTTGGATTTCATCATCAATCCATTCTGCTACTTCAAGGTCATTACTTACGTCGTTGAGCACCGTAAATATACTCACATAGTGTCCGTCAGGTAGCTGATTCTCCAGGAACTCCATGAGTTTTTGCCTGTTTTCTCTGGTGTCTGTCAAAAAACCAAAACATCGTTGTGAGCCAGGGTCATTTGTCAGTATGCTGCCATAGGCACCACCCGTATTGATGATATGTGTTGCTCGTGCCGGATCATACACGGCAACTGCTATACCGCCCTTTGGCATAAAGTTCCACGGCCTTATAGATGAAGAAGGATTGGACAAATCAACTTTGTATCCTGTAGTTCCCTGTTTATAAATGCTGTTGGTGACATTGAGAATTCGTTCTCTTATCGGAAATCTGAAAATTCTTTCCTCGTCGATATACACAGCCCCGGGTTCATTATTGTCTGAAAACTGAAAATAATGGCTTTGGTTCCATCCGGATGCAATTCCAGTACGGAATAAAAAGGAAGATTCCTGCCATTGATAGCCGATTTCAGCATTGATGCTGTCAGGACTTATTCTCCAGTAATAAACAATATTTTCCTCCCAGTTCACATCAGGCTTCCACCGGATGAGACCACGCGTTTTGGGTGTGGTGAATTGACGGAGTGCAGGACTACTAAAAGTGCGGCTCGTATCAATCTGAAAAATATAATTTCCTTTCTCAACAAATGCATTACTTGTGGATGCACTGAGAGCGAAATCTCTTTCACTGACTATCGCATACGGACATGGATCCACAGGGAAAGCAATATTATCAAGCACATAATAAATAAATCCTTTCCCGTTTGCCGTAATAAGTTCATTATTATCCCTTCCGGCAGGCTCAGGTTTTTCACTGAGGGTCTTTTCCTCGTCAATAATTCCGTAAATAACATTTTTTCCAATGGAAGACAAACCCTGACTATTGAATTTTACGGAGTAAGTTTTTGTGCCTGCAGGAGCTTCAGCTTTGTATTTTATCGTATCGGCTATACTTCCGTCAGGCAATTGATGATAAAAAGTGAGCGGAATACTGTCAGCGAGCCCTTCTCCCAGATTGACTATATCAAACTGAAAAACAATTTCCTTGGTGGAAGAACTGATTTCCGAAGGTATTGTCCTGGCGGTTGATGGATGAAAAACATAATCCGGACCTTCAGGGCTGTAAAGACTCAGGGCAGGGTCGCCATGAAGGGTTAGTTGCTGATAAAATGCATAAGTATTGAATTTGGAGTCCCTGAATTTTTGACATATTTGCCTGTTGATGGTTCCCATGCTTTTTCCGTAAGCTTCATTGCCCATAAGCTGGTATTGCTCGAGACCAAAAATGCCCAGCTGCCCTATAAATGCACTTCCCACGGATGCAAGAAATGCCACAGCCCCTCTGTCTTTGGCAAGAATAAAGGATTCACTCAGGCCTGTCGTAACCTGGTGTATATTTCCGGAATAACAGCCCAGCGAATTGACAATGAAATATCGGCCGGTATTCTCAAATTTGGAGGGATCCTCCAGATTGAAATCCCAGGTGCCTGGAGCGGAGTGACCAAAAAAGGTTATCATATTGACACCTGTATTGATCAGATTACTCATTTCTGCAACTGCGGCAGATTGCAGCGATTCGGTACTTGTTTTTGAAAATGTATATACTGCGGCACCTTTACGGCTGTTTTCGATTCTTGTTTTCATGGAGCCGAGTGCATTTTTAATGGAGGTTTGCTCCTGTATATTTCCTCCTCCGCTCAAATGCATGAAACGCTTCATCCATCCTTTATCTTCGATGCTTTGAGGCACATTTTTAGCTTGTTCATATGCTTTAACTTTTCGCAGATAATCATATACCTCTCCATTGTTTTTCGCCGCAAGTCTGCCAATTGAAAAGGCCGGATCAGGAAAATTCTTTTCAGAAAAAAGCATGTTGTCTGACGCCGGAACACCAAAACTTGGTACAAAAAAATTCTTCCCTTCATGGGCCGAAACAGCAGATTCTGTTCTTAAATGACTGTAATCCAGTCCTTTGCCAATGATAAAAATATGTTCCAGCTGTGGTCTTTGCTTTTTTAAAAACTCGGTAAATAGTTTTATGGCCATAGGGTGGCGCTGAATACCATATCCAAAATAATTATATATATCCTGGATTTCCCAGATTTCAGGTTTAAAATTTCCACCCTCAGGGGATTGTCTGAACAAGGCATATTGTTCAGCGCTTTCCAGCAAGGCCGGATGGGTTATGATGGCATACGTCGTTTCTTTTTGAGGTAGATTTTCAGGAATAAAAGTAGTAGCCGCTGAAATTTTCCTGAATCCGTTTTCGATATCTGCGAGCACATAAGTCGATCCTTTTATATGTTGTGGAATAGCCAGCCTGGCAGAGCCATCCTGTTCCCGCAGCGCATTATATATGACAGCACTGTCTGTGTGATATAAAATTATGGACCCTCCGGGATTGCCAAAATTTTTAAATTGTAAAGAAATATTACCTGTCGTACTTTCGGTTAGTTGAAAAGTTTTGGTATATGCATTGCCGGCATCAGTAATACGCGGATATTTCAAATTCATCCAGGAAACCCTGTGGTTGTCATTTTCCCTCAGATTTTTTAAATTGACGGTTATCTCGTTTTCTGTTGAAAGTGGAGGCAATGAATAGGCAACCTGTGTATTGGTCTTGGGTGCAGACAATACAGTATCCAGGCTAAGGTCTCGTTCCCTGACCTCGAGGCGGGAACTATTGACAGATGTTCCAAATCTGAATTCCAGCAACGGGTTGCCACCATCAGGATGATATTGCGAAACCGGTATTCTATGCGTGCTTTCACGCAGAGGCAGGCTTGCAAATCCTTCGTTAGGTTCAAAATTGGAATATTGTACATCGTTTTCTTCAATTTTGAAAAAATAGTCTTTGTATAATATTTGCTCCTCATGCAGGTAAAATGGTACCGATACATAATCAGGATCGTTGACATCGAGCGTGCGCACATTGATACGCAGCTTGGGCGGGGCAGGGTCAAATGTCAGGTAATAGGTATTTGTATCTGTGACAAAACTGTAACGGGTATGCAGCATGTCACTTTTCCAATCTTTAAAAAGGAGCGTATCCAAGTCCAGTACATGGCGTTTTCCATAAAAAAGAATGTAATCACTTTCAGAAAATAACTGGGAAGTGGTGGTGTGAATTGGTATCTGTCTGCCCATATGCCAAATTTCGGCATGGGCTCCCGTCATATCAGAAGGATTGAGCCCGAATCCTGCCATCTCTTGCTGGGTGATGCGGTACAGACCATCTTCTGCAACCGATAGCTTGAGATATATCTTGCCGGGTTTTAGCCATTCATGCGATAATGATTCTTGTCCATACACACATGATGCATTAATTACATGTGTAAGTATTAATAATACAATATTTAATACATTAAAATATATATTAATATTTATCAATGTTTTATTTTATCATCAAAAGTAATAAAAAATGAAACGCATTGCAATTAAACTACGCTGTGACTTTCCCAAACTACAAGCCTGCCTGCCTGCTGATTTCCAGCATCTTATCAATACATTTTCTGCCTTCAAGGATCACGCGCTCATCAAGTGTGATTTCGGGCAATTCATATTTCATGGCAACATATAGTTTTTCCATGGTATTCCTTTTCATATGCGGACAATCGTTGCAGGCACACGCATTTTCAGGAGGTGCCGGAATAAAGGTCTTTTGAGGTGAACTGAGCTGCATTTGATGAATTATACCAGACTCTGTAGCTACGATAAATGTTTGTGCCGGATTAGTTTTGGTGTATTTAAGCAGTTGTGTGGTTGACCCTATAAAATCAGCTTTTTCCAGAATATGGTCTTCGCATTCAGGATGCGCTATAAACCTGGCTTCCGGATGCCGGTGCATAAGTTTGATGATTTTTTCATCAGAAAAAATTTCATGAACCATACAGGCGCCATTCCATAAAATCAGATCTCTTCCCGTCTTCTTCTCGAGATAGGCCCCCAGATTTTTATCCGGCGCAAAAATGATTCCTTTATCTTTTGGTATGGAATTGATAATAATTTCAGCATTGGAAGAGGTACAACAAATATCTGTAAGCGTTTTTAATTCAGCAGTACAATTGATATAGCTCACTACAACGTGATCGGGATATTTTTCCTTAAATTTTTTAAAAATATGGGGTGGGCAGCTATCCGCAAGAGAGCAACCTGCCTTTAAATCAGGTAAAATGACTTTTTTTTCAGGATTGAGCATTTTTGCGGTTTCTGCCATGAAATGTACTCCCGCAAATACAATTATATCTGCCTGCGTTTTTGCAGCCTCCTGTGCAAGCCCAAGACTGTCCCCGATGTAATCAGCAACATCCTGAATTTCTGATTCCTGATAATAATGTGCTAGAACTATCGCATTTTTTTCCTTCTTTAAAAGCTGAATTTCAGCTGCAAGATCCAGGGAAGCATCAGGTTCTATGTCCAGGTACCCCAGACGAATTAGCTGAAGGCTTTCTGCAGATTGTTTGTCCGTCATGACACTAGTATATTTATTTTTTCGCAATTAGTTCTACCATCACCGGGTAGTGGTCTGAAATTTTATAAGCAGGACTATTGTAGCTTATACAATCAAATTCATTACTATAAAAGATATAATCAATACGAAGCAATGGAATATTGCCCGCATAGGTTGTTCCTATTCCTCTGCCTCTGATTTTAAATGCATCTGTTCCGTTTTCAGACAATACCCTGTAGGTGTATGATTGCGCCGGATCATTCAAGTCACCGCCGAGTATGTAAGGGTGGGGGCATTGTTTGATGTGCGCAGCAATCATCTCAACCTGCTTCACCCTTTCCTTGTGGTATCTTCTAAACTTGGAAAACATGCCTTTAATGTCATACCAGTTCAGCTTTTCATTATTTTGAATATCCTGGGTTACTTTATCCGCATTCTTGCTGATCTGGTTGCTTTTTAAATGAAAACTATAAATCCTGATGGTATCTTTTTTGATTCGGATGTCTGCCCATACACATGAATTGGTTCTTGTTCCAAAATCAATGACACCTTTCTTGAGTATCCGGTGCTTTGACAGAATAACCGAACTCTTCTCTGAAACGTGGTTATAATGCTTTGGAAATTTTTTCTCCAGCAATTTTTCTCCATACTGTCGGACTTCCTGAAAACACAAGACGTCTATGGAGTCGAAATGCTCCATCGTTTTCAGAAATTTTTCCGAATTTTCTTTTTGTGTACCTTCTTTGATGACATCCAGAAAAGAGGCATTGCTGATATTATAGGTAGCTGCCCGTATAATATTGGCCCTGTTTTCTGAAGGCACCGGATTGTGAAAACCTACAAAACTTATAATGTAGTTAAAGCCTGCGAGTAAACAAAGTGCAGAAAGTACGGCATTGATTGGCTTTGCAAATAGCCAGAATACGATAAAAAATGCGTTTGCAGCAAGGAATAAAGGAAAAAAAAGTCCAAAGAAGGCAAAAATCCAGCTTAGCTTAGGATGAATATACGGTGCGGCATAGGATGCAAATGTCGCAAGCACCAATAAAACATTTATAATGTAAATAAATTTTCTCATGACAGGCTAAAGCTGATTATTCATTCCCTTTACTGGCTTTAAATAATGTATTTTTTTCTACATCATTCAGGCTGTCGTATCCCGAAATTTTTATTTTCTCCAGAATGCGGTCCACTTCCTCCTGTAGCTGTACCGTCCTCCCGGGTTTTGTTTTTCCACCACCGGCTTTTTGCAATCCTCCGGATTTATATTCCACTTTCAGTTGATTTTTCCTGATTGTTTTTTTCTTGCGGAAAAATCGTCTTTTAAGTTCTCCAAAAGAGGATAAATCGATACCGTCTTTAAGCAGATAAACAAACATAAAGCCATATAATATACCTCCAAGATGTGCGATATGGCCACCGGAATTGTGCTGTCCCATGGTGCCAATCAAATCAAAAAATATAATAAACAGTCCTATATACTTTATCCGCACAGGTCCAAAAAGGATCATATACACGCGATATTCTGGTGCAGTTGCTATAGCCATAAAAACGACCGCCAATACTCCGGCAGATGCTCCCATAGCATATCCACCGATACTCTGGATAAAAGTGTATGAAATCAGGTAAAACGCTGCTCCGGCAAGCCCACCAGCAAGGTACACAGGCAGTACCCTGCGGTCTCCGAGCAAATCGCCGGCGATCTGACCAAACCAGTAAAACAACAAGATATTCCATACCATATGCCAGAATCCCAGGTGGGCAAACATATGAGTTACTAACGTCCAGGGATGCATCAGGAGTTCTGTGGGATCCCCGGGCAGCGCTATATATGGCTGAAGCGTAAGATAAAATGATGGAAACAGCGCATTTGTCAATGCGAGAATCATGTACACCGCTACATTTACAATGACAATTTTTGTCACCATATTTCCCATTGAAAAGGATTGCTTTATGTCTTCCCAGATTGATCGAAACATAAGTGTCTTTTTATCGGAGATTATCCATTTTCCATGATTTTATCAAAATAAATCCCATGACAGCACCGCCGACATGTGCATAATGAGCTATACCCGACATACCTCCTGATATGCCCATAATCAGCCCTATCAAAATCAGTCCCGTAGCCACATATTTTGCTTTTATCGGAATGGGTATAAACATGAGCATCAGCTCGAGATTGGGAAACATTGTCGCAAAAGCAGCCAATACCCCGTACACGCCGCCTGATGCCCCAACAACGGCTCCTTTGACCAGTATCATCTGAAGAAGCGATGCGGCAAGACCCGAAGCCAGATACATGATCAGAAATCTTTTAGGTCCTAGAGACTGTTCTACCAGTGGTCCAAGAAATAACAACCCCAGCATATTAAACAGCAAATGCCTGAAATCGCCATGCATAAACATATGCGTTATTATCTGCACAGGCTCAAATGAATAGGTGACACCATCAGTCGGATCATACAATTCTGTCCCGGGAAAAACCAAGACAAAATAACGCTCCAGCCCAGGTATGGGCAATAGAAACCGAACAGCAACAAATACGATTACGTTGATGATTAATAGATTTTTGACGACGTCGGTAATTCGGAGCATGAATTAAATTTTATAGTTGAAACCGCTTCTGAATGTCTTCCAGTTCTACAAAAATAAAGCATTTTTTTCCACCTGGACTCTGATATGGCATTTCACAGGCAAATAATTGATCTATCAGGGTATGCATTTCTGAATCGGACATCATTTTACCCTTTTTAATAGAGGCGGAAATGGCCATTGAGCGAGCCAGATTTTCTTCGATTTCAAGCTTTAAATTTCCATGCAGCATATATTGCTCAATGATATTTTCCAGCAGTTTTTCAGGGGCACCAACATCTTCAATACCGGCTGGTGTACCATGTATGATAAATGTATGCTGGCCAAATTCCGCCATATCAAAACCCAGCGCATTTACCTTTTCCAGTATCCCGGATAAAACAGCTGCTTTGGCTCCGTCAAGCTCAAGCATACGCGGAAATAATTCTTTCTGGGTAGCATATTCTCCACTTTGCAGCCTGTCCAAAAATCGCTCATATAAAATACGTTCGTGCGCAGCCTGCTGGTCAATGACAATCAGACCAGATTTTAGCTGACTGACAATGTACCTTTGATGTATCTGAAATGCAACCGGCAAGGTACTTTCTCCCGGAGCTGCTATGCGCTCTGTATCATCAATCCGGAACGTTTCCTGTTCTATATCATGTCGCACAGCTGGCGGCTGGAACTGATTTATTCCGGCATATATATCTTCCCACGATTTTATCTGTTCCTTGTCAATTTTTTTATAATCCGGTGATCCGGAAGGTAAAGGTTGAAAAC